>RRZT012492380.1_pt1 | contig 14423 bp, 11 predicted proteins | sample 2165551 | NCBI WGS metagenome assembly RRZT01 (sample SAMN10456910, study PRJNA506462) | wastewater metagenome | biome: wastewater; feature: sludge; material: wastewater sludge; isolation source: wastewater sludge with Escherichia coli K12::gfp cells carrying plasmid... | place: USA: Moscow, Idaho... | reverse complement strand
TTGATGCCCGCCATCAGCTTGCCGATTTTTACTTCAGGCAGCCTGCAAGCCAATTTGGCCGCCAAAAATGCCCAATACGACGAACAAGTGGCGGTGTACGACCAAACCGTGCTGGCTGCTTTGCAGCAGGCCGCTGATGCGGTGAGCCAATACCAAAGCAGCCGCGCCGCCTTGCCTTTGCAGCAGCAAGCCTGGCAAGTGGCGCAAAAACGCGCCGCCGCCAGCGCCCGGCGCGTGCGTGCCGGGCTGGACAACGGCATCACCCGCTTGCAGCAAGAAGACGCCGCTCTAGCCGCGCACAGCGATTACCTTGATGCCGCCGCCGGCCACCAGCAGGCATGGAGCCAGCTTCAGGCAGCCTTGGGGGGTGGTTTTCAGGCTGCGCAAGGTGGTGATAAATAGCTGGAATATGTGTCATGTATCGCTTTGTTTAAGTTATCCGCTTACTTTTTAACTTACTGGCTGAATTTCCTTATAAAACAGTTGTACATGTTATTTTCAGGCTGCCTGAAACGCATAATCCGTGTAGCCATCCCCTTGGCGCAGCCGAACGGAACATGGTTTTGGCGGAAATAAGGGCGGTCCGGAGCGCAGCGACTAGCGCCCGCCGCCAAAAGCATGTGCAGTGAGGGAAGTTTGGCGTAAGCCAAACCTGCAACCGGGGTCGCCTTTCTTTGCCTACTTTCTTTGGCGAAGCAAAGAAAGTAGGTGGCCGCGCGGCCAGAAAGCGCAAAGTAAAACGATAAGCAACGAATACAAAACGCAGCTTATTTTTAAAATAAGCCGTTCCACTTAACAGTTTGCCAATGGGTTGCCGAATCAAGTTCGGCAATGACGGTTTTACCGTTCTGGGAGCCTTAAAAAGGTGTCATACCTAATCTACGCAGGTGCGACGGACACGGTAGTGCCAAGATTTCAGGCAGCCTTTAACGATTAAACATGCAAATAAACATGTAAACACAGTTAAGTAAATAACCCTAATTTAATTCCCACGAGACCCACACCATGAGCGAAACCGCTACGCCCACCCCCGCTGCTGCGGCGGCCACCCACACCAAAAAACCGCTGCGGCGCAAGCGCAATCTGACTGTGCTCACGCTGGTGTTTATCGCCATTGCCTTGGGTTTTGCGCTGATGTATTTCTGGGTGTGGCAACACCAGCAAAGCACCGACGACGCCTATGTGGGCGGCCATGTGGTGCAGATTACCCCGCAAATCGGCGGCACCGTGCAAAGCGTGGCGGTGGACGACACCCAGGCGGTGAAAACCAACCAATTATTGGTGAAGCTGGACGACAGTGATATGCAGCTGGCGTATGAGCGCGCGCAAAACGATTTAATCAACGCCATTCGCCAAAACCAGCAGCAAACCGCGGTGTCCAGCCAAAGCCGCGCGCAGGTAACGGCGCAAAAAGCGCAGTTGGCGCGTTTGCAGTCGGATTTGAAGCGCCGCCAGAGCCTAGCGGGCACCGATGCCATTTCCGCCGAAGAAATCAGCCATGCGCGCGCGGCGGTGGTGGAAGCACAAGCGGCGCTGAATGCGGCCGAAGCGCAGGAAAAGGCCGCCCAAGCCACCTTGGGGCAAAACATCCCCTTGCGCCAGCAGCCGGCGGTGCTCAGCGCTGTGAGCCGCCTGAAAGACGCTTGGCTCAACCTGCAACGCACGCAAATCCACGCGCCGATGGACGGCCAAATTGCCAAGCGCAATGTGCAAGTGGGGCAGAAAGTGGCACCGGGCACGCCGATGATGGCGGTGGTGCCGCTGCACAATCTGTGGGTAGACGCCAACTTTAAAGAAAGTCAGTTGGCCAACATGCGCGTGGGCCAAGCCGCCACTGTGTATGCCGATATTTACGGCAGCAAGGTGAAATACCAAGGCAAAGTGGTGGGTTTGTCGGCCGGCACCGGCGCGGCCTTCTCGCTGCTGCCGGCGCAAAACGCCACTGGCAATTGGATTAAAGTGGTGCAGCGCGTGCCGGTGCGCATCGAATTGGACGCACAGCAATTGGCCGAACACCCCTTGCGCGTGGGTTTGTCGATGAGCGTGGAAGTGGACACCGAAAACCAATCCGGCAGCCAGATGACCGCGGTGCCCGCGCCCAATACCGCCACCCAAATGGCGACGGTGGATTGGCAGCCGGTAGAAGGCATTATCAACACCATTTTTACTCAATACGCGCCTTAAGGCTGCCTGAATGACACACGCTCCTTTAAAAGGCCTGCCGCTGGTGTTGGTGACGCTGGCCTTGTCGATGGCGGTTTTTATGCAGGTGCTCGATTCCACCATTGCCAATGTGGCCTTGCCCACCATTGCCGGTAATCTGGGCGCGGCCACCAGCCAAGGCACTTGGGTGATTACCTCGTTTGCGGTGGCCAACGCCATTTCCGTGCCGCTCACCGGCTGGCTGGCCAAGCGCTACGGCGAAGTGAAGGTGTTTGTGGGCGCCACCTTGCTGTTTGTGGTGGCGTCGTTTTTGTGCGGCATCGCCCCCAGCCTGGAATTGCTGGTGGTGTTTCGCATTATGCAAGGCGCGGTGGCCGGGCCGATGATTCCCTTGTCGCAAAGCCTGCTGATGGCCGCTTATCCGCCGCAAAAACGCGCCATGGCCTTGGCGCTGTGGTCGATGACCATCATCGTGGCACCGATTTTCGGCCCGATTCTGGGCGGCATCATCAGCGACAACTGGCATTGGGGCTGGATTTTCTTTATCAACATCCCCATCGGCATTGCCGCCGCGTGGGTGGCGTGGCGCCAGCTCAAACACCGCGAAACCGACATCGCCCGCATGCCCATCGACCGCATCGGCTTAGCGCTGCTGGTGGTGGGCGTGGGCGCTTTGCAGATGATGCTCGACCGCGGCAAAGAGCTGGATTGGTTTGCGTCTGCCGAAATCATCACTTTGGCGGTGGTGGCGCTGGTGAGCCTGAGCTATTTTATCGTGTGGGAGCTGGACGCCGAGCACCCGATTGTGGATTTGCGCCTGTTTCAAGACCGCAATTTCACCGTGGGCGTGCTGGCGCTGAGTTTGGCGTTTATGGTGTATATGGGCGCCATTGTGCTGCTGCCGCTGGTGCTGCAAACGCAGCTGGGCTACACCGCCACCTGGGCTGGACTGGCCACCGCGCCCATCGGTATTTTCCCAGTGCTGCTGTCGCCGCTGATTGGCAAATTTGGCAACCGGCTGGATATGCGCTGGCTGGTGACCATCAGCTTTGCCGTGTATGCGGGCTGCTTTTTCTGGCGCAGCGAATTCACCGCGCAAATGAGCTTTTGGGACGTATTCTGGCCGCAATTCGTGCAAGGCATCGGCATGGCCATGTTTTTTATGCCGCTCACCGCCATCACCCTGTCGCGTATGCCCGCGCACCAGATTGCCTCGGCCTCGGGCATTTCCAATTTCGTGCGCATTTTGTGCGGCGGCATCGGCACCTCGATTGTAACCACCCTGTGGGAGCGGCGCTCGGCCTTGCACCACGCCCGCCTCACCGAAAGCATCACCCCTTATACCGACAGCACCACCGCTGCGCTCAACGGTTTGCAGCAGCTGGGACTGGATGCCCAACAGCAGGCAGCCGCGCTGAACCGCACCATCTCCCAGCAAAGCAGCATCATCGGCTCCAATGAATTGTTTTGGCTGTGCGGCGTGCTGTTTTTGCTGCTGATTGCGGTGGTGTGGTTTGCCAAACCGCCGTTTGGCGGCGGCAATGGCGGCGGGGCGCATTAAAGGCTGCCTGAAAGGATTGACCAGAGCCGTATAGGATGCGCCTTGGCGCATCAAATCTGAAAATACGAAAACCGATGCACCGCCGCGCCGCACCTGCCTAGAGCAGATGCACCTATTTTTTAACGCGCTCTGAAAGATAAAACCGGTTATTGCCGAACAGGATTCGGCAATTCATTTTGCGCCTTGCCAACGGCGGGTATTTTATTTTCAGGCAGCGTACAATGGCTGCCTGAAAAAACCGCCGGATTACCTTATGCTGATTCGCCCCGCCACTGCGGCAGACATCCCTGCCATTACCGCCATCTACAACCACGCCGTGCGCCACACGCTGGCCATCTGGAATGAAGCCGAAGTCAGCACTGCCGAGCGGCAAGCTTGGTGGCAGGCGCGGCAAGCGGCGGGCTATCCGGTGCTGGTGGCGACAGACGATACCGCCGCCATCTTGGGCTACGCCAGTTTTGGCGATTGGCGTGCCTTTGCCGGCTTTCGCCACACTGCCGAGCATTCGGTATATGTACACCCCGAGCAGCAAGGGCGCGGCGTGGGCAAGGCGTTGTTGCAAGCGCTGGTGGTAGAAGCAAGGGCGTGCGGCAAGCATGTGCTGGTGGGCGGCATCGAATCGGGCAACCAAGGCTCCATCGCCCTGCACCAAAGCTTGGGGTTTGTGTGCAGCGGCAGCATGCCGCAAGTGGGCTGTAAATTTGGCCGCTGGCTGGATTTGCAGTGGTGGCAATTGCAATTGGATCAAGCTGCGCCGCCGCCATAGTCTTGCGGTATCTATCTAAAAAATATTAAAAGGCTGCCTGAAACCCCTACCGGATGCTTTCAGGCAGCCTAAAATTTACCCCAATACCCGGCTGAATCGTGCCCATCGTTTTATGCCATAATCAATGCTGCCTTTACCCACCTTGGTGTTCGCAGCCATGTCTAAAGCCAAAACCAAAACGCCCTACATCCCCGCCACCGAGCTATTGTGGGTGGTGGGCGATCGGCGCCAGTTCAACGAACAAGGCCGCGTGCCCACCAACCGCAGCTGCCGCAATATTCTGCGTGCCGAGGCCGAGCACGGCAGCCGCCACGCCCACAGCATCCAAATCATGGCCACCTTGGCGGCGCTGCTGCACGATATCGGCAAAGCCACACAAGGCTTTCAGCGCAAACTTAACCCCCAACAACGCAAAATCCAAGCCGGCGACCCGTATCGGCACGAATGGATTTCCCTGCGCCTGTTTCAGGCCATGATTCACGGCTGCGCCACCGATGCCGAATGGCTGGCGCGCTTGGCGCAATGGCGCGATTATGCGCAGGCGCAGCCCGATTGGGATAGCCGCATCATCAACGACAGCCACGCCAAGGCCAGCCATGATTTCTCCGTCGCGCCGCCCTTGGCGCAATGGCTGATGTGGCTGATTGTGACCCACCATCGCTTGCCGTTTTACAACCTCGAATACCACGCTGCCAGCCAGCGGCAAAAATGACAAAAAGCCAGCAGCAGCCACTACTATGCAATGCCGCTAACAGAATGGTATCGCGCCTACCTCACCCCCGTGCCCGGCTGGGTGTGCCCGCCCGCATGGCAAACCAGCGTGCACCCGCAGCCGAAGCAGTTTTGGCAATTCCCGCTGATTGATGAAGCCAACCTGCCCGCCGTCCGCCACGCCATGGACAGCGCCACGTGGCAACAAACCATGCGCCGCTGGGCGAATAAAGCGCTCAAGCACCCGCCGTTAATGGCCTTAAGCCAAGCGGCGGCACCGATTGCCGACCCCTTGCTGCTGCATTTGTCGCGCCTCTGCTTGATGGTGGGCGACCACAATTATTCGAGCTTAAAGCCGGGCGATGCCAAGCGCGTGCCCGCCGATTCAAACTTCAAACTCTATGCCAACACCGACCCGCTTTCAGGCAGCCTGAAACAAACACTAGACGAACACCTGTGCGGCGTGGGCAAATTCACCGCCCGTTTTGCGCGCCTGCTGCCGCAGTTGCCGCAAGCCTTGCCCGCCATCAGCACGCACCACAAACCCTTTACCGCGCGCAGCCAAAACCCGCGCTTCCAATGGCAAGACCGCGCCCACGATTTGGCTCGCAGCGTGCGCGAAGCCAGTGTGCAGCAAGGTTTCTTCGGCGTGAATATGGCCAGCACCGGCTGCGGCAAAACCTTGGGTAATGCCCGCATCATGCACGCATTGGCCAATCCGCAGCGCGGCTTGCGGCTTACCGTGGCACTGGGTTTGCGCGTGCTCACCCTGCAAACCGGCCAAGCGCTGCGCCAGAAATTGGGCTTAGACGAAGACAGCTTGGCGGTATTGGTGGGCGGCGCGGCCAACCGCACTTTATTTGAATTAAATCAAACCGAGCCCGAGCCGCGCGATTTGAGCGCAACGCCCGATTTTGGCAGCGAGTCGGCACAGGCCTTACTCGACGAAGCCGAAAGCGTAGACGGCATGGCCGGCGTGCGCGAAAGCGCCGTGGATGCGGATGAATTCGGCACCGTGATTGCCGACAGCAAAGCGCGGCAGCTGCTGTATGCGCCGATGGTGAGCTGCACCATCGACCACTTAATGCAGGCCAGCGAATGCCTGCGCGGCGGCAAACACATCGCACCGATGTTGCGCTTACTCAGCGCCGATTTGATTCTGGACGAGCCGGACGACTTCAACCAAGCCGATTTGCCCGCACTGGCGCGGTTGGTGCATTGGGCCGGTTTGCTCGGCAGCCGCGTGCTGCTGTCTTCCGCCACGCTCACGCCCGATTTTGTCAGCGGCTTGATGCAGGCCTACCAAGCCGGTAGAGCCATTTGGGCGCAACACCAAGGGCTGCCTGAAACACCGCTGCTGTGCGCTTGGTTTGATGAATACACCCAAAGCAGCCACGCCTGCGCCGATGTCGCCGAATTTGAGTGCCAACACCAGCAGTTTGCGCAACAGCGGGCGCAGCAACTCGCCAACGAAGCCGTGCGCCGCCAAGCCGAAATTTGGCCGCTGAAGCTGCCCAAAGCGCCGGAAGGGCAAAAATTGCACTTTGCCGCCTTGACCGAGCAAATCGTTCAGGCAGCCTATAAACTGCACCGCGCTCACGGCGAAACCAGCCCGCACAACGGCAAACACATCAGCGTAGGCTTGGTGCGCTTGGCCAATATCGGCGCCATCACTGCGGTGGCACAAGCGCTGCTGGCCAGCGCCGCGCCCGAAAACACCCGCATCCATCTGTGCTGCTACCACGCCCGCCAATTACTGCTGTTGCGCAGCCGCTTGGAAAACACCTTGGATCGCCTGCTCAACCGAACCGAGCCCGAAAACCTGTTCAGGCAGCCTGAAATCATTGCCGCCACTGCAAGCCAGCCCGAACACAACCACATCTTTATCGTACTGGCCAGCCCGGTGAGCGAAGTGGGGCGCGACCACGATTACGACTGGGCAATTATCGAGCCTTCGTCTATGCGTGCCATCATCCAATTGTGCGGGCGCGTGTGGCGACACCGCCCGCACAAAACCGCCGAGCAAGCGAATGTGCTGATTTTGGGCAGCAATCTGCGCTCCCTGCGCCAGCCCAATTTAAACCTCGGCAAACCCACCTTTATTTATCCCGGCTTTGAGTCAACGGATTTTTTACTGCGCAGCCACCGCAGCGAAGAGCTGATTACCCCCGAGCAGCTGGCGCACATCAATGCCATTCCCCGCATGATTAAGCCGAAAATGCCGGAGCCGAAAAAACTGCGCCGCTTGGCCGATTTGGAGCACGCGGTGATGGCCGACTTGCTCAATCCCGCTGTCCCCAATTTTGTTAGCGCCTATTGGCAACCCAACAACGCCAACCGCGCCTGCGTGCACAGCCAGCGCATCGCCCCGTTTCGCGCCAGCCAGCGCCAAATCGACTATACCTGCCTGCCCGATGACGACAACGATTGGGGCTTTGTGTTCAAACAATCCGAAAACGCTTGGGCGCATCCCTACGATACCGACGCCGGTAAAGCCAGCATCCGCCACCACCGCCTGCCCACCAGCACCGGCAGCATACAGCCATGGCTGCATACCGATTTACACACTGCCTTAACCCAACTTTCCGAACAACTCGGCGAAGAAGACCCCACCCAAACCGCCCTGCGCTTTGCCACCGTTTCATTGCCAGAGAACCAACAGCCTGCGGCGGGTTGGCGGTTTAATGAATGGTTGGGGTTTGGGGATTTTTAAAGAAGGAACTGAAGATACGCACTTAATGTTGCAAGACTGCCTGAACGTTTCCTTTCCTTCTCCCGCTTGCGGGAGAAGGTGTCCGCAGGACGGATGAGGGCAACAAAGCGAACAGCTTGAGTAGCATTGCTTTTTTCAGCAAGCCTTAGCTTGAACAAAATAACCTGTAAATGGCTGCACTTTATTTATTCAGGTGTTTAATTTAATTAAGTAAAATTGTTTAACCATACCAGTTTGCAGAAAGAAGGAGAGCGCCCATGCAAGACATCACCCGCGCTGATATTCAAGCCGCCATCAGCGGTTTTTTGAATGATCAGTTTCTTAAAAAAGCCGAGCCGGACATTAAACGGCTGGAAAAAGCCGAGGCGGATGGCAACGAAGCCGCTATTGCCGCCGCGCAAGATGCGTTAGCGCAATGGCGGCAAAAATACAGCGCGCCGGTGTGGCTGGACGATGCGGCGCGGCGTATGGCCGGGCAACTTAAATTCGGATCGCATATTTCGAAAGGCATTCACCCGGATGCCAAGGGCGATAATGTTAATTTTGTGGCCGACACACCTTTGCCCGAGTATTTAATCGGCTCACAATCGGCGCGCGCCTTGGCGCTGGATGCCAATGGCAATGCGGCGGCACTGCCGCTGGCGGCTTTTTTCAATACGCCGGTGGGTGCAGCGCAAACGGTGAAATTGCGCCAGCTCATCGCTCAAAACCATCCGGCGTTGCAAGGTTGCTTTGCCGATGATGCCGTGCTGTCAGACGAATACCAAACCCTGTTTCAGGCAGCCTTAAGTGGTACTACGGATGCGCCGACCACGCATGAGCGCAATAAGCAAATTTTGTGGCCGCGCGGCGAGCAGGCCATTGTGCATGATGATTACATCTGCTTGGTGCCGCTTTATCCTTCGGCGCTCACCCATGCGGTGTATCAGCAGCTCAATCAAGCGCGCTATTCGGAGGAAAACAAGCTGGCGCGTGATAATCGCTTTAAAAAAACCGCCGAACACAAGCCCTATGTCAGTATCACGCAATTGGCCATCACCAAATTGGGCGGCACCAAGCCGCAAAATGTGTCGCAGCTCACCAGCGCCCAAGGCGGGCGCAATTATTTACTGCCCAATCTGCCGCCGCAATTGCAAGCGGGCAAAGCCTTCAAAATCTCAGCCGTGGCGGTCACTATTTTCAATAAACGCCTGCGTTATCACAGCTACCGCGGTTGGCTGGAATTGGATGAAGTGATCAAAGCGAAGAAAAGCGTGATGGCGGTACGCGACCAGCGCAAGCTGGCTTTGCAAATGGTTTTGGCCGAAGTATTTCACATTGCCGAGCGCATTCAAACCCAATGGCCGGCGGGCTGGAGCCGCGATTATCAGCTCAGCATGGCGGAAAAATATTGGCTAGATCCGCAGCGCGCCGACTTGGAAGGCGAAGAGGCGTTTAAAGCCGCTTGCGATGCGGGCGATTGGGCGGGGGAGGTTATCCGCAGCTTCGCTTTATGGCTGAATCAGTGGCTGCAAGAAACGCACACGGCCATCGCCGAGGATTTCGATGAGGCTGAGGAGTCCGAATGGCGCCGCGCCATGGCCTCAGCCCTGCGCAGCAGCCAACGCCGCTTCGGGAGGATTTACGCATGAATTTTTACCTATTATTCGACCGCATGCAGATTCAGGCAGCCAATGCCATTTCCGGCCCCTTAAGCTACGGTTTTCCCGCGCTCAACGGTTTTTTAGGCGCCATCCATGCGCTGAACCGCAGGCTGCCTGAAAGCGAAGGCATCACCTTGGGTGGCGTGTTGGTGGCCTGCCATCATTGCGATGTGCAGCTGTATCGCCCGCATCCGTATGCCGATGCCACATTCAACCAAAGCCGCAATCCGTTAAAGAAAAACGGCGACACCGCCGCCATTATCGAAGAAGGCAAAGTACACCTCACCGTGAGCCTGCTGGTGGAGGTGCACAAAGCCGATCAAGCCTGGGCCAATCTGAGCCAAAACCCGCAGGCCAGCGAATGGTGTACACAAGTGCAAAACATGCTGATGCAGCAGCGCATTGCCGGTGGCAGTGTTATCAGTATTGGCCGCACCCAACTATTTGAGCCGCACCAACAAGACGAGATGATTGCCGCCTTGCTGCCCGCTTTTGTGCTGATGGATGCAGGGCAGGATTTGCTGGCGATTACCCGCGAATTGCAAACCGGCCAACAGCATCTGGTGGATGTGTTTAACGAGATTACGCCCGCTTGTGATGAAAACGGCACACCTTTACCCAGCGCCCGCCCTGCACAAGCCGAAGCCACCGCGCTGGATGCCTTGATTGAAGTGGCCACTGTGCACCATCTGCCGCCCGATGCCGAAAATGGTAAAGAATGGCGCACCCACAGCGTCAAAAGCGGGCGTGGTTGGCTGGTGCCGTTGCCGGTGGGTTATCAGGGCATTGCCGCGCCGTTTGCCGCCGGAGAGCTGGCACATTGCCGCACCGCCGAATACCCCAGCCAATATGTTGAAACCCTTTACAGCTTGGGCAAGTGGGTATTCCCGTTTAGGCTGCCTGAAAACTTCCAACAATGCTTTTGGCGCTACGCCGCCCCGCAAGACAATCTGTATCTGATTAGCCAAATTTCAGCCGATTGATTTCAAACCAAGGAGAACAATATGACCACATTAACCACCGCCAGCGTATTGGCTTTTGAGCGCAATCTGGATATTTCCGATGCCACCTTCACCCAAGCCGACAGCCAACAGCCCGATGCCAAGGCAAGCACTGTTAAAGTACGCGAAAAATCCGTACGCGGCACCATCAGCAACCGCCTGAAAAACGCCATCGCCAACGACCCCACCAAGCTGGACGCCGAAATCCAAAAGCCCAACCTGCAAACCGTAGATGTGGCCACACTGGATGACGACAAAGACACCTTGGTAGCCCGCTGGAGTTGCAAAGTGCTGCCCTTTACCGGCGAACCGAGCGTGTGCAACAACAGCGCCTACCAAACCAAACTGATCGACACCGTGTCCGGCTATTTGCAACAACACGGCGTGAGCGAGCTGGCACGCCGCTACGCCGCCAATATCGTCAACGCCCGCTGGCTGTGGCGCAACCGCATGGGCGCCGAAACCATCCGCATCCAAGTGCGCGCCCATATTAACGGCGTTGAGAGCAAGCTGGAATTTGCCGATGCCAAAGCCCACCCGCTCAACCATTTTGATTGGCAAGCCGACGGCCTCGGCCAATTAAGCGGCTGGATTGCTCAAGGCCTGCGCGGCGAAGCCTTTGTGATGCTTTATATCGAAGCGCACGCCAAAGTCGGCTATGGCCAAGAAGTTTACCCTTCACAAGAGCTGATTCTCGACACCGGCAACCGCAAAAGCAAAGTGCTTTATCAAATCAACGACAAAGCCGGCATGCACAGCCAAAAAGTCAGCAATGCCATCCGCACCATCGACACTTGGTATCCGCAAGCCCAATTTCCGATTGCCGCCGAGCCCTACGGCGCCGTCACCACCCTGGGCACCGCGTTCAGGCAGCCTAAAGAAAAAACCGACTTCTACACCTTGTTTGACAACTGGGTGCTCAAAGACACCGCACCGTCCGTGGATGAACAGCACTACGTCATCAGCGTGCTGATTCGCGGCGGCGTATTTGGTGCCAGCGGCAAGGAGTAAACCATGAGCCAAAGCCACTACCTCGAGCTGCGCGCCATACCGCAGGCCGAACTCACCCAAAGCCAAGTGCTCAGCCACCTGATGCAGGCGCTGCACCAACACCTGCCCGCCTACGCCGGGCGTATCGGCGCCGCCTTTCCCGCCTACGGCCAAACCGGCAGCTTGGGCGGCATCATCCGCCTCATCGGCAATGAAGCCGACTGCCAAGCCCTGCACCAGCAGCTGCACGCCAGCGGCAACATCAGCGACTACGCCTTGCTCTACCCCGTGGCCGCAGTGCCTAGCGCGATTCAAAGCCATGTGCGCTACAGCCGCAGCCACCACAAAGGCCCAAGCGCCCTGCGCCGCGCCGAGCAGCGCCTGAGCACCCAAGGCAAATGGCAGCCCGAAATCGCCGACAATATGCGGGCAAAATGGCAAACCCCGCCCAAACTGCCCCACTTAAAATTAAGGAGCGCCAGCACCCGGCAAACATTCACCCTTTGGATTAAACAGCAAAACTACACCCACCCCCAAACCGGCCTATTCAGCGCCTACGGCCTCAGCCAAGAGGCCACCGTACCGCAGTTTTAAGCCAAGCCAAACCCAACCCTTTTTTTAACCGCATCAAAACCATTTTTTAAAACAAATGGTTATAAATGCGGGCTAAAAAAGGGTTGGCTAGTCAATCTGATGGTTAATCGATTGAAATAAAAGAAAATTTGGCATAATCTACGCTAGATTCCTGCCGCACAGGCAGCTTAGAAATTTTAAATTCAATCACCCAAACCCAAGGGTTGGATTCCTGCCGCACAGGCAGCTTAGAAATTTATTGATGGCAAATTGATACACGCGCACAAGATTCCTGCCGCATAGGCAGCTTAGAAATGAAACGGCCAACACCCGTCCGGCCATCTGCGTGATTCCTGCCGCACAGGCAGCCTAGAAATTTTCAATAAAGTGAAAAAGCTGCCTGAATTTAAAGCTTCTATAAAGCTAAAAATATTCAGACAGCCTTTGTTTGTGTGCTGGCAGTTTAAGTTGGTGCGTGTTCTTGCGCACCGGCTACGGCGCAGCCTTTAAAGGTTTTGTCGCCCACGTCCAAGGTGGCGGTGAATTCATTTTCGTGGCCATCTAAGGTGCAAGGTTGGCTGCGGATGTTCAGGCCGATTTTCTGGCCTTGGTCTTCGCCGAAGAATTCTACCCCTTTGGCGTAGGCGGAGCGTTCTACGGTGATGGTGGCGGTTTTCAGCTCGGCGCCTTCAATGCTGAGCTGGTCTTTATCGACTACGGCGCGCCAGGCGCTGTTGTTGCCGCCAAAGGCGGTAAAGGCGGTGATAACGGTGTCTTCAGTGTTGGCTTCGGCGCTGGCGGCACTGGTATCGGCAGCGGGGGCAGAAGCGGGCGCGGCTACGGCTGAAGCGGCCGGGGCGGAAGCCGGAGCCGGGGTGTCGCTGCCGGATTGGGTGCCGCCGCAAGCGGCCAAAAACAGCGCCAGCGCGGTGGCGGCAGAGGTACGCAGTAACATAAACATTCCTTATGGAGGTGATTTGGTGGGCAAAGCATTGATTATGCCATAATCGGCACCAGATTAGCTCAGAGTCAAAACCGCTGCCATTGGTTCCCTGCTTTTCAGGCAGCCTGTTGCTGCTGTTGTTATTTTCTTGCCCTGCATAAAAGGAAACCCCATGTCCGACAATATTCTGCTCCACTTGGCCGATGAGCCGCGTTTTGATGCGGTGGCCGTGGCCGACATTGAGCCTGCCTTAAGCGCCGCCATCAGCCAAGCGCAAAGCGCCATTGCCGCCATCAAGGCTTTGCCCGATGCCACGTGGGACAACACCGTAGAAGCGCTCACCGACATCACCGAGCGCGTGGGGCGAATTTGGGGCGTGGTATCTCATTTAAACAGCGTGGTCGACACCCCCGAGCTGCGCGCGGTATACAACCAATTGATGCCGCAAGTTACCGAATTTTTCACCGCCATCGGCCAAGACATCGAATTGTATGCACGCTTCAAAGCCGTGAAAGCCGCGCCCGAGTTTGCCCGCTTATCCGCCGCGCAGCAAACCAAGCTCAACCACGATTTGCGCGACTTTGTCTTGGGCGGTGCCGAGCTGGATGCCGCCGCACAAGCCGAATTTGCCGCCTTGCAAAGCGAAGCGGCGCAACTGGGCGCGCAATTCAGCCAAAACGTGCTCGATGCCACCGATGCCTTCGCCCTGTATTTTGCCGACGGCAACGCCTTGGCCGGGATTGAAGTACCCGCGTCTTCCCCTTGCGCCGCCGCCGATTTTGAAGCCGATAGCGCCAAAACCGGGCTGCCTGAAGACGCGCTGGCCATGTTTGCCGCCGCGGCTCAAGCCGAAGGCAAAAGCGGCTATAAAATCGGCCTGCAAATGCCGCACTATCTGGCGGTCATGCAATATGCCGACAACCGCGCCCTGCGCGAAAAGCTTTACCACGCCTACAATACCCGCGCCAGCGAACTGGGTGCGGCGCAGTGGGACAACAGCGCCAATATCGGCCGCCGCCTGCAAATTGCCCAGCGCGAGGCCGAATTGCTGGGCTTTGCCAACTATGCCGAATTGTCGTTGGCCACCAAAATGGCCGACACCCCCACCCAAGTATTGGCCTTTTTGCGCGACTTAGCCGCCCGCGCCAAGCCGTTTGCGCAGCGGGATTTGGCCGAAGTGGCCACCTTTGCCACCACAACCTTGGGGCTGCCTGAAATCCAAGCTTGGGATTTGGCCTGGGCCAGCGAAAAGCTGCGTCAAGCCAAATACGCCTTTAGCGAAACATAAATGAAAAAATACTTCCCCACCGACCGCGTGCTGCATGGCCTGTTTGCGCTGATTGCCAAGCTCTACCGCGT
>RRZT012127310.1_pt1 | contig 14423 bp, 11 predicted proteins | sample 2165551 | NCBI WGS metagenome assembly RRZT01 (sample SAMN10456910, study PRJNA506462) | wastewater metagenome | biome: wastewater; feature: sludge; material: wastewater sludge; isolation source: wastewater sludge with Escherichia coli K12::gfp cells carrying plasmid... | place: USA: Moscow, Idaho... | reverse complement strand
CTGCGCGCCAGTTTCTCGATCATCGCCCGGACCTGCTGCATGGCCGGGGACGCCCCCAGCAATTCCGGCCCTTCCTGCTCCGCCGTGCCGACAGCTTCTTCCGTACCGGGCAGCCGCAACGCCGCCTGCACCAGATTGCGCAACTGTTCCAGGCCAATCGGCTTGGCCAGATAATCAAACGCCCCTGCCTTCAGCGCCGCAACAGCATTTTCGGCACTGCCGTAGGCCGTGATCACCGCCACCGGCAGATGCGCGTACGCCTCGCCGATATGACGCACGATGTCCAGGCCATCGCCATCGGGCAGGCGCATGTCGGTCAGGCACAACTGGAAATCGTGACTGGCCAACGCCGCCCGCGCCTCCGCCACGGAACCCGCGCACACCGCCGTCAGCCCCATGCGCAGCAGGGTGAGGTCGATCAGTTCGCGGATATCGGCTTCGTCATCCACCACCAGCACGCGCTTGAGTTCGCTGCGTGGCCGGCGCTCATTACGGCTTACAGACACGTGTCACATCTCCCGGAAATGACGAATTGTGCCCCCGGCGCCATGCCGGGAGCAAGATTGCGCAACACCAGCGTGGCCCCGTTGGCAACACATAGTTCGCGGGCAATGAACAGCCCCAGCCCCGTCCCGAGGCTGTGGGTGGTAAAGAACGGCTCGAAAATCTGGTCGCGCATCTGCTCCGGCACGCCCGGACCATCGTCGCACACCGCAATATCCACCCGGCCGCTGGCCTCGCTGGCCGCTGCCCGCACCTGCACCGCACCGGGTTTGCCACTGGAATGACGCACGGCATTCGCGATCAGGTTCCACAACACCTGATGCAGATGCGCCCGGTCAAAGCACAGCAGCAACGACGGCGGCACGTCCAGTCGGACCACGTCGGGGGGCCATTGCCCCACCGACTGCGCATCTTCCGCCAGGCGGACGAGAAAAGGCCGCAGGCTGATCCCTTCCACCCGTGCCTGCTTCTGTCGCCCCAGTTCAAGCACATCGGTCACGATCCGGTTCAGGCGCAAGGTGTTGTCACCGATGATGCGCAGCAGGCGATCGAATGTTTCGCCACGCCGCTCCTCATGCAGCAACTCTGCGGCATGACCGATGGCCGACAACGGATTGCGTATTTCGTGTGCGATGCTGGCCGTCAAACGGCCCAGGGCGGCGAGTTTCAGCTGCTTGGCCTGCTCCTTGATGCGCTCCACATCCTCAACGAACACCAGCACTTCACCGCTGCTGCTGCCGGTGGGCATGAAGCGGGCCCCCAGTTCGGCATTACCGGCGCCGCTGATGAAGACGCTGTCGCTGCTATAGCCCGCCAGCCAGTTCTGCAGCGCCGCGGCCAGTGGCGGGGTGCAACTCTCGAGATGCGTGGCGGCTTCCGGCAAGCCCAGCAGGCGCGCCGCCATCGGGTTGTGGCGCACGATCCGGCCATCGTGGCCGAGAATGAGCACGCCATCCTGCATGCGCTCGACCACGCGCTGATTGATGTGAATCTGGTCCGCCAGTTCGATACCGCGCCGCCGCGCCAGCTCTTCGTTGGCCATGATGCGCTGGCCGAGCAGGCGGGCCAGGATGGCGGTGGCAAAATACGCCGCAGAAATGAACCCCGCCTGCACGATGCTGCCACTGTCGGCCCCCTGCGCGACAATCGCCTGACTTTGCATGATCAGCACGGAGAACGTTGCCAGCGCAGCATAAAACAACACCCAGCGCCCCTGCCCGACCAGACTTGCCGCCGCCAGGGAAACCAGCAGGATGAGGCCAAAACCACTCTCGATCCCCCCGGCCAGCACCATCAGGCTGTTGATCAGCACAATGTCGACGACCACCTGCAGCGACAGCTGGAAATTGAAATGCTTCTGCCACAGACGCGCGAGCAGCAGACCACCACCGCTGAGCAGCAGGAACAGGATGAACAGGGTGAACAGCGTCGGTGACGGCGGCAGGGCCAGCTGCACGTTCCACTGCCCGGGGAACACCAGGCCGAGCAGGCACAGTGCGCCGAACAGGAAGCGGGCAAAGAGGAAGTACTGGAACGAGTGCCAGTTGGCCTCCCAGGTACTGGTCAGCCAGGCAGGAACGCTAGCCTTCACGATGTTGCGACGAACAGAAATAGGTCCCCCGTGGCCCGGGCAATGCTTCGCTCGCGGGCAGATACACCCCGCAGCGGGCACAGGCCACCATGTTTTCATCCCCCTCCACGTTACGGGGGGGAACGGCCCGTTCCCGGCGGCGCGGCGCCCGCCACGCCCACCAGACGATCAGCGCCAGAATGCAGATGAGCAGATATTTGAGCATGCTGTCCTCGGTCGCCCCGGCGTCAATCCGCCGCTTCCGCCCAGGCGATGATGGGCTGCCACTGTTCCCTATCGCGCTCGCTCTGCCCGGGCGGCAGATCGAACAAGGTCAGACCGCCAGCGGCCGCCTGAACATAGCGCTGGGTATCGCGCAGATAGGCCAGCACGGGCAGTTGGAAACTGTCGAGGAAACGCTCCAGCTCGGCCGCTGCCCGGGTGCGTGGATCCACCCGCATGCCGATCACGGCCACATCGGCCCGCCCCTTGCGCACGGCCTTTTCCGCCAGCAGGGCATCGAGAAAAACACGCGTGGCGCGCATGTCGAATACCGAAGGCTGCACCGGCACGATCACCCGCGCCGACAATTTGAGTACCTTGTCCAGCATCTTGCCGCGCAGCCCGGCCGGCGTATCCAGCACGACATGGCTGGCCCCCCGGGGCGGACGGGCAATGTGATCGTGACCGATATCCCAGGTAGCAATGGCCGGCAAATGCGCCGGCCGGCTGGCCAGCCACTCGCGCGCCGAATGCTGCCGATCGATGTCACCCAGCATCACCTGCTGCCCGGCATGCGCAAAGTAGGCCGCCAGGTGGGTGGCCAGCGTACTCTTGCCGGAGCCGCCTTTGGGATTGGCAACGAGAAAGGTCTTCATGGGTGCTTCCCTTCGCCGGCTTCCTGTTTCTCCAGAATGCGCCGGACCAGATTGACGTGTTCACGCAGGGTATAGACCAGATCGGTAAAGCCCAGCGGAACACGCAACCCTGCCGCCTCTTCATCAAGCGCATCGAGCCGGCTGCGATATTCCTCGTTGCGTGCCGGGTCGTAGTGGTTCTTCAGATCGTCCTCCAGGAATTTCAGCTCGCCATAACAGCGAAACACCTTGGACCGCACCCGCCAGCTGTAAAGTGCCGGCGCCACCCGCAATAAAGGAATCAGCAGGGCGATCACCGGCAGCAACAGCACGAACAACCGATCCACCAGCACCGCCAGCCAGAACGGCAGATAGCGCTGCAGGAAAGGCGGGCCGGATTTGAAGAAGCGCTCGGCCTGATCGGATAGTGGCAACATGCCATCCATGTAGGCGGGGAACTCGTTGGCCGTTTGAAAGAAACCCGGTTTGCCATGCACCTGGCGCGCCGCCTGCAGCAGCAGATTCTGCAGCGCCGGATGCAGATCCTCCCGGATCACTAGGCTGGCCGTCGGCGCCAGCACCCGGGTGTCCTGCGGCGGCAGGTCGCGGACCAGATCGGCCACCCCCTGCGGCATGGTCAGCCGGGTCATGAACGGATAGCGCCGCTCGTAAGCAAAGGATTGCGAGAAATTCATCAGCTTGACGCCGGGCGAACGCAGCAGCACCTGCACGACCGGCGCATGTTCGGCAGCAATCACGAACGCCGCATCGATGCGCCCTTGCTGCAGCTCCTCGGCCGCATCCAGGCCAGAAATGGGCCTCGTGTTACGGCGGAAGTCGATCTCGTTGTCTTCCAGCAGACGTTCGGCCAGCTGGCGCACGCCGGAACCTTCCTGGCCGATGGCAATGCGCTTGCCCTGGAGTTGCGACAGCCGGGCGATGGGCGGTCCACGGTAAAACACCCACACCGGCTCATAGAACATGCTCCCCAGCGAGAGCAGCTCGGGATACGGCGACGCGCCATCCGGGTCGTCGTCCGGTGCTGGCGGAATCGTGCCGCCCTGGACAAAGCCGATCTGCGCTTCGCCTGCCTGCAGACGCTGCAGATTCTGCAACGAGCCTTCCGACGGCAGTATTTCCAGGGTGATGCCATCACGCGCCAGCAGGGCGGCGTAACGTTTGGCGAAATGGTAATAGGCGCCGCTTTCGCCGCCACTGGTCATGACCACATGGCGCGGCGGCGCGGGCTCGACGAACTGATAGGCGACGACGAAACCCATGCCGGCAATCAGGAAGATCCACCACGCCGTCGCGAAAAGATCACGCAGCGATAAGAGCCCTGCCTTGATTTTTGCCATCACGCTTCACCCATCAAGTAGCCAACATCCGGAAAGCGTGAGGGTATCACTGCCGCGCCCGCGCACAAACTCACAGGGGCGTGAGTTTGGCATATTCGAGCGCCAGCCACTTCATGCCGGCCCCGCCACCAAAATTCACCTGCACCCGGGCATCGGCACCGCGCCCCTCGCAGGCGACGATCACGCCGGCACCAAATTTGGCATGCTCGACGCTCTGACCAATGCGCCAGCCCGCCACCGCGCTCGCACTCCCATCCCAGCCCCCGGCCGTATCGGCCTGACGACTGCTGGCCGGATACGGTGTGCGCGTAGAGTTCAGGCGCAGCAGCAACTCGCCCGGAATCTCGCTGAAAAACGGCGACGGCACGCAATAGCGCGTCTGCCCGTGCAACATGCGGCTCTGCGCCGAAGAAAGGTAGAGCCGCTGGCGCGCCCGCGTCACCGCCACGTACATCAGGCGCCGCTCCTCTTCCAGCCCGGCCGTGCCTTCGTTGACCGCGTTTTCGTGGGGAAACAGCCCCTGTTCCAGACCGCTCAGGAAAACCACGTCGAACTCCAGCCCCTTGGCGGCATGCACGCTCATCAACTGCACCGCTTCCTGGCCTTCGCCGGCCTGGTGCTCGCCCGCTTCGAGCGACGCGTGCGCCAGGAAATCCGCCAGCGCGCCGTGCTCGCCGATGACGCCCTCGGCATCAATGAAGGTGGCAGCGGCACTGACCAGTTCGTTCAGGTTGTCGAGCCGTTCCTGTCCTTCTTTCTCACGCCGGTAGTGTTCCAGCAGGCCCGACACTTCACTCACATGCTCGATGATTTCCGGCAAGGGCAGCGCCGCCGTTTCATTACGCAGGCGTTCGATCAGGCCGACGAACGCCCCCACCGTCTGCGCCGCCTTGCCGCTGAGTGAGGCCGCCGCGTTGTACAGGCTGCAATTCATCTGATGCGCGGCAGCCTGCAGATTCTCCAGCGAGCGGGCACCGATGCCACGGGTCGGAAAATTGACGACGCGCAGGAACGCCGTATCGTCATCGGGATTACCGAGCAGTCGCAGGTAAGCAAGCGCGTGCTTGATTTCCTGCCGCTCGAAGAAGCGCAACCCGCCATAGACTTTGTACGGCACCGCCTGGGTGAACAACTCATGTTCGATCACCCGCGACTGCGCATTCGAGCGATAGAGCACGGCGCACTGGCTGGCCGGCACGCCGTCGCGCACCAGACTGCGGATTTCCTCGACAATGAAACGCGCCTCGTCGAGATCGGAATAGCCCTCGAACACGCGGATCGGCTCACCGGCACCGGTTTCCGTCCACAGATTCTTGCCCAGACGGTCGCTGTTGTGCTGGATGATGGCATTGGCAGCAGCCAGGATATTGCCGTGCGAACGATAGTTCTGCTCCAGCCGGATGATGTTGTCGCCACACCACTGCGCCTCGAAGTCGCGCATGTTGCCGACTTCGGCGCCGCGGAAACGATAGATCGACTGGTCGTCGTCGCCGACCGCGAAAATCTTTGCCCCGCCACCGGCCAGCAACTGCAGCCAGGCATATTGCAGACGGTTGGTATCCTGGAACTCATCGACCAGGATGTGCTTGAACCGCTGCTGGTAATGCGTGCGCAAGGGCTCGTTACGTTGCAGCAGCTCATAACTGCGCAACAGCAGTTCGGCAAAATCGCACACCCCTTCGCGATTGCACTGGGCTTCATACTCGGCATAGAAATCGACACGCTGCTGCGTGTAATGGTCATACACCTCGGCCTGCGCCGCCCGGACCCCCTGTTCCTTGTGCGCATTGATGAAGTGGCAGAGCTCGCGCGGCGGATATTTTTCATCGTCCATGCCGAGGTTTTTCTGCAAGCGCTTGACCATGGCGAGCTGGTCGCCGCTGTCGAGAATCTGGAAGGTCTGCGGCAACCCTGCCTCGCGGTAGTGCGCGCGCAACATGCGGTTGCACAAGCCGTGAAAAGTGCCGATCCACATCCCGCGCACATTGATCGGCACCTGCGCCGTCAGCCGCGCCGTCATCTCGCGCGCTGCCTTGTTGGTGAAGGTCACCGCCAGCAAGGCCGCCGGCCCCACCTGATTGGTCGCTAGCAGCCAGGCAATACGCGTGGTCAGCACCCGTGTCTTGCCGCTACCGGCGCCAGCAAGAATCAGCGCATGCACCGGCGGCAGCGTCACCGCCTGCAACTGCGGCGCGTTGAGATGATGGAGGAGGTCAGACATGACGATACTGGAAGAAAAAACAGCATGGCAGTGTACCCCTTTCCCTTCACTGTGGTGAATTTGTGCGTCGCAACAAATTTTTACCTTGGCGCAGCGCCCTCCCTCTTGGAAAAATGTATACTTCGCACCATATTTATAGTGCACCGCACAAAATGCTCACAAGGCAGACACTCAACATCACAGCAGCCTCTACCCTGGCCTGAAAGGAAACACCATGAACAGCATGCAAGCACCGAAAATTCTCCCCTGGGTTGCCAAACGCGCCGGCATCAGCGAGGAACTCGCACTCAAACTCTGGCGCCGTGCCGTTGGCGAAGCCGAATACCTGAGTGGCCAGACGGCCGGCAGCGAATTCTCCGGCCTGGCCGTCGAACGCTTCCTCAGCCTGGTCGAAGACGAAACCAGCCCGGCGCCTTCGCTCCTCAACCCGGCACCGCAACTCAGCTGGCTGTGTCGCCACCAGACGCGCGTCTCGCTGCTCTCCCTGCTGGCCGCACAGAACACCTACCGGATCTGGCAAAACGCCTGGAACGACCTGAGCTGGCCAAAAAAGGCAGCGTAAGCGCAGGCGCCCCCCCTGAAAACCACCGTTCGCGGTGGTTTTTTGTTTCCTGGGCCAGGCTGCCGCCGCCCTTGCCCGGCGCATGACAACAGGCAAGCTGCGCTAGAATCCTTGGCCATGACTTCGCACAACGCCAGCCTGCAGCTTCACCAGGAAGCCGGCATCCTCACCTGCCAGATTGCCGGCGACTGGCACGCCGGCGAACAGCAGCCAGAGCCCTTACCGTCAGTGACGGGTGGTGAGCGGTTGCAGTTCGATTGCAGCGGATTGGGCCGCTGGGACAGCAGCCTGCTCGCCCGTCTGCTGCCGCTGGCGGAATCAGCGCGCCAGGCCGGTTGCGTCGTAGCCGACGACGGCCTGCCGCCCGGACTGGCCCGCCTGCTGCGCCTGGCCCTGGCCGTGCCGGCACGGCGACAGCCTGGCAACTCGCACGAAGAAGGCATCCTCGATCATGTCGGCAAGGTCACACTGGCCGCCTGGCAACGCATTCCGCTCAACCTGGCCTTCCTCGGCGACCTGTTCCGCTCGCTCGGCCGGCTGGTGCTGGGTCGTGCCCGTTTTCAGCGGGCGGACCTGCTTCTTTTCGCCGAGGATGCCGGACCGCGTGCCCTGCCCATCGTCTCGCTGATCAGCTTTCTCGTCGGCACGATTCTGGCCTACATGGGGGCCGCGCAGCTGGCCATGCTCGGCGCCCAGATCTACATCGCCGACCTGGTCGGCATCGGCATGGTGCGCGAAATCGCCGCGCTGATGACCGGCATCATCCTTGCCGGGCGCACCGGCGCTGCCTACGCCGCCCAGTTGGGGACGATGCAGGTGAACGAGGAAATCGACGCCTTCCGCACCTTCGGTCTGCCGGTCAGCGATTTCCTGGTGCTGCCGCGCTTCCTCTCGCTTCTGGTCATGGCCCCGCTGCTGACGTTGTACGCCGGCATTGTCGGCGTGGCCGCCGGCATGCTGATCGCGACGACGGTGTTCGATGTCGGCGCCTTCGCCTATTTCCAGCAGACCACGAAAGCCCTGAACGTGACCCATTTCATCGTCGGCATGGTCAAAGGCACGGTCTATGGCGCGCTCGTCGCCATTGCCGGCTGTCTCTGCGGCATGCGCTGCGGGCGCAGCGCCCAGGCCGTCGGCGAGGCGACCACGGCAGCGGTGGTGCTCGGCATCCTGCTGATCACCATTTCCGCCTCGTTGCTGACCATTCTTTTCCAGCAGCTGGGCATCTGACATGAGCCCGCGCCCGACCGCCATCGAAATCGATTCGCTGACCCTACGTTACGGCGAGCGCCTGATCCAGCGCGACCTCAGCTTCACCATCGCACAGGGCGACATCTTCATCATCATGGGTGGCAGCGGCTGCGGCAAAAGCACCCTGCTGCGCCATCTGATCGGATTGCAGACACCGGCAGCCGGCAGCGTCCGCTTTGCCGGCGTCGATCTCTGGCAGGCCGACGACACCACCCGCCAGGCCATGCAGCGGCGTTTCGGCGTGCTTTTTCAGAGCGGCGCCTTGTGGAGTTCGCTCACGCTGAGCGAGAACATCATGCTGCCCATGACCGAGATCGGCGGCTTCCGCGCGGTTGATGCGCGCGAACTGGCAGCCGTCAAACTGGCCCTGGTCGGACTGGCCGGCTTCGAGGATTTCTATCCCTCCGAAATCAGCGGCGGCATGAAAAAGCGCGCCGCGCTGGCCCGTGCCATGGCGCTGGACCCGGACATCCTCTTTTTCGATGAGCCGTCCGCCGGACTCGACCCGCTCAGTTCCGCCCATCTCGACGAACTGATCCTGGAACTGCGGGACAGCCTCGGCGCCACCATCGTCATCGTCACCCACGAACTGGCCAGCATCTTCGCCATCGGCGACAACGCCGTCTTCCTCGACGCGGAAACGCGCACGATGATCGCCCTGGGCGACCCGAAGACGCTCCGACACAGCGGACCGGAAGGCGTCCGCAACTTTCTCGGCAGGGGAAAAATGTGAGCAAGAAAACCCAACCCGCACTGATCGGCGCTTTCGTCCTCGGCGCCATCACGCTCGCGATCGCCGCGCTCTTCTTTGTTGCCGGCGGCGATCTGTGGAAAAAGAAATCGCGCTACATCATGTATTTCGACGGCTCCGTCTATGGCCTGCAAGTGGGCGCGCCAGTCGTATTTCGCGGCGTCAACATCGGGCTGGTCAGACAAATCGGCATCGCCCTCGACAGCAACCGGCAATCGTTCTTCATCCCGGTCGAAATCGAGCTCTTCGCCCAGCCCGCTGTTGATCTCTACGGACAATCGGTGGACATCAACAACCAGATGGCCTCGGGCGAGTTCGTCACCCAGGGGCTGCGTGGCCAGCTATCGATGCAGAGCCTGCTCACCGGGCAACTGTACATCGACCTCGACTTCCATCCGGAAACTCCGGCCCGCCTGCGCGGACATGGCGACGCCGGCCAGTTGCGGGAAATTCCAACCATCCCGACCCCCGTTCAGCTACTCAAACAGCAACTCAGCAACATTGATTTCGAAACACTTTTCCGCGACATCTCGGCCCTGGCCAGCGTGCTGCGCAAAACTGCCGAGAGCGACCAGCTGCAGACCACCCTGCACGCCCTCAACCGGACCATGCACAATCTGGAACGCCTGAGTGCCCGGCTTGAACAGGGCAGCACGCCACTGCTCGGCGACATCCACACCACCCTGGCCGAAACCCGCAGCGCCATGCAAACCGCCCAAAGCGCACTGAAAGAAATTGCGGCGGCAGCGTCCGACATCCGCACTGCCACCGCCGACAATTCGCTGCTGCAGCACAACCTGCAACGCGCACTGAAAGAAACCACGCGGGCCGCCAGCGCGGTCCGCCAGCTGTCCGAAACCATCGAGCAACGGCCCGAAACGCTGTTGCGTGGCAAGGGAGAACAATGATGCTGCACCGTACCCACCAGCTGTTACTCGCCACCGCCCTGCTCACCAGTGCCTGCGCCAGCAGCCCACCCAGCCAGTTCTACCTGCTCGAAGCGGCTCCGGCCACGGCGACATTCAGCGCCGCGAGCACCACGGCCCCCCGCCTGGGTATCGGCGCCATCGTCCTGCCCGACTACCTCAACCGCCCGCAGATCGTCCTCCGTGACCACGGCGGCCGCCTGCTTCTACGTGAGCGCGAGCGCTGGGCGGAACCGCTCGAAGACGGCGTGCGCCGCACGCTTGGGGAAAACCTCGGGCAACTGCTCGGCGCCGGACAAGTGGTCCAGCTCCCTGCTCCCCCGGGCATCACCGCCGACCGTCGTCTGCATCTCGAAATCATCCGCTTCGATGCCAGCACCGCCAACGAAGTCTGGCTACATGCCCGGTGGAACATCCAGACTGGCGCAACTGCCAGCAGCCTGCACGAACAGCGCATCCGCATCGACACCAACAACACCGACACCAGCGCCACCATCCACGCAATGAATGCCGCCCTGTACGAACTCAGCCAGCAGATTGCCGCTAGCCTCGACTCTGGCCACTACCATTCCGTTACCAAATAAGATTGGAAAGTGCGCGGAGCCATTGCCAAAACCAACATCACGGCACCTACGGAAGTGCACGCATCTCATCGCTCCCGCCCGGATTCATGCCAGGCTTTCTGGACTGGGGAAAGCAAGTACTCGGCGACGGTACGGTTGCCCAGCAAGATTTCTGCCGTCGCCTGCATCCCGACCGTAAACGGATAGTGCACACCATTGACTTCCAGCGTGTTCGAAGCCAGAGAAACGAGCGCTTTGTAGCGCAGGGGATGCTGCATACCAATCTCCAGCCCCCGATCGCGCGCCTCTTCTTCGCTCTGAGCATCGGCACTAACGTAGTCCACCGTACCTTGCCCCATCCCGTACTTCTGGAAAGTGTAGGCAGCAAATTTGAGTTTGACCGGCTGCCCCGGACGAACAAAACCGATATCCTCATTCGACACCCATACTTCCGCCTTGAGCCTCTCATCCTTCGGCACCAGGCTGGCCAGCACAGTGCCGGGCTGCACCACCGTACCTGCCGTATGCGTCGCCAGGTTCTTGATGATGCCATCCTGCGGCGCTTTCAATTCCAGCAACTCGTGCCGATGCTGCTGTTTTTCCAGCTCTGCCGCCAGTTTATCCAGCTGTGACTGAACCTCGTTGCGCTCTGCATGCAGGTTGCGCTGATAATCGGCCTCGATCTGACGCAGTTTCTTGTGCGACTGTTCGATACTCGCTTGCGCCGAAGCAATCACGTGCTCTTGTGTCGCAAGCTCCTGTTCCTTCTCGATCCGCTCACGCCGTTTGTCACTCCCCATCAGGGTACCGGCAAAGCCCTTCTTGACCAGCTGTTCATAGGCCTTATCCTGCTCACGATAATGAGGCAGCACCGTTTCCAGACGGATTTTCTGCTGCCGGGCAGTCGCCAGCTCCTGCTGCGCCTTGTTCAAGCGGCTGCGCTCTTCGGCCAGGGCCGCCGCCAATGCATCCCGATTGGCTTTGAATTGCCCCTGAACTTCGCGCAGCAACGCAACTGGCGCCTTCGTTTCCGTCACAAATACCTGCCCGGAAAGCTCTGCGCCAATACGCTCGATTTGCAGCTGTTTGCGGGCATGCTCAGCACGAATAGCTTCAAGATCAGCACCGCTCATCAACGCATCCATGCGCATCAGGATCTGCCCCGTGCGTACTTCCTCCCCCTCGCGCACAAGGATTTCCTTGACTATGCCCGCCTCCGACGGCTGCACGATCTTGAGATAACTGGATGGCACCAGTTTGCCATCCGCCACGGCAACGATATCCAAACGCCCAAGCAAAGCCCAAACGATCAGAAACAGGACCAGCCCCAAGAGCAGCCACAGCACCCGCCGCCCCATGGGCGACGGCGCTGCATGCTGCAAACGAATCAAGGGGGGGTGGAAAGCGAGAGGGTCGCTACGGCTTCCTTGCACTAAATCATTCAACGCGCTTCTCCTCCATCCATGCGCAATGACAGGTTGATGTAACAGCCACCGCGGGCAGCGAATATATCTCTGTTCGCTGCCCGCAGCTTTCGCGGCTGTGCCGCCCAAGGCGCTTATCTATCTCAGCACTGGGGCAGCTTCCCCAGGCCTTCCTGTAGCCCTGCGAAGCCCTTGAGTTGGGTACCACTGGCAGCCAATCCCACGGCGCTCTGACCGCTTCTCTGCCACGCCTGGGCACCAGACAACAACCCGGCCAACCCGCCCGTATCCGCCCCCTGTCCCTTGCCAAGCCAGTTGGCAGCCCCTTGCCGATCAGCGTCCAACTGCCCCAGGGCCTCGGCCAGCGCCTGCCAGTGCTGCTCGACCGTTTGCGCCAACTGGCTTCCCGACGCTGGCTGCGGTGCAGATTGCAAGAGCGGCTGACCGACGGGTTGATCCAGCCATCGATCGAACCAGGCAGCATCAAGCGCAGAAGCCGATGACGCCCCGGCTCTCTGCGGCGTCTTGAACCCCTGCAGAAAATCTGCCAGCACATCACTGACGCTGTGGTGCGCCTTCTGCCCTGGTAATCCTGGCTGATCGTGCCCACCTCCCCCGCCCGGATGCGCTGGATGTTTCTCTGCGGCATGCTGACCCGCACCGCATCCTTCATCAACATCGCCTGCTGGTGCTTTAGGCAGCACGGTTTTGGAGCCAAAACTAACCTTGAAGACATCTGAGGCGGTCGCACCGGAACCATCTGTCGCCGTCATCCGGACATCAAGTGCTGTTTTAGCATTGGCAGGTGCAGTACCACTGAAGGTCTGTGTCACAGCATCGAACTTGAGCCAACTGGGGAGCGCCTTACCGTTGGCGAGCGTTGCCGTATAGCTGAGTTTGTCCTGACTGTCGCGGTCCGTAAAACTACTTGCGGGGGTTTGCCATTGGAACGATTTACCCTTGGCCAGCTGCACGTCCTGCAAAGCACGTTTCAATGTGGGCGCATCGTTTTTACCCTGGACATTCACCAACAACTCACCCGTAGTGCGGTTCGTGCCGTCACTCGCCACATAAGCAAAACGGTCCACGCCCGTTTCACCCGCCCCCAAGGCTTGCACTTTGGCGGAAAGATTATTCAGCACATAGGTATAGCTCCCATTCGGCAATAGCGTCAGAAGACCATATTCGCCCTGGTGAACCCCGGCATTGGCCACCTTGAGCGCACGGCCCTCCGGATCGCGATCATTACTGAGTACGTTACCGCAGGCCAACCATTTGCCATCCTCGCTTACTGTCTCTGTATCCTGCACGGTGACAGGCGCCTGGTTGCTGTTGCTGGTGGTAACGTTCAGGGCAAAGGTCTGGCTGATCTGTGCGCCCGCCTGGTCGGTGGCAGTAACTTGCACGGCGTAATTGCCCGCTGCCGGCGGCGTCGCCTGGAAGGTACCGGTAACTGCATCGAATGCAAGCCAGTCGGGCAGCGCGCTGCCATCGGCCAGCGTCGCCGAATAGGTCAGCACGTCACCCTGATCCACATCGGTGAAGGCGCCGGCAGGCATCTGCCAGTTCAATGCATCACCCACGCGTGCGCTCTGATTGGCGAGAAGAACCCCCACTTCCGGGGCATCGTTCACATTGGCCACGGTCATGCCGAAAGTCTGGCTCGCCTGCGCTCCAGCGCTATCCGTGGCCGTGAGTTTGAGCGAAAGCGCGCCCACGGCCGCATTGCCCGGCGTGCCGCTGAAGGTGCGCGTGGCTGCGTCGAAATGCAGCCACGACGGCAGCGCTGAACCGTCGGCCTGCGTGGCCGACAGGGTCAACACATCGCCCACGTCGATGTCGTGGAACGCATCCTGCGGCACGGTGAAGGCAAACGGCTCATCCTCGGTCGCCTGGTGGTCGGCAATGATCGTGCCGGCTTCCGGGGTGTCGTTGGTGTTTTGCACGGTGACGTGGAAGCTGTGGAACGCAGCGGCTCCCAGGCTATCCATACCCTGCACGATGACGTCGAACTCGCCCACATCGTCATTTTCAGGGGTACCGTACAGCGTGCGCGTGGCCGTGTCGTACTGTAGCCACTGCGGCGGTCGTTGATAGCCGCTGACCGTCACCCGGGTCAGGATGTCGCCGCCGTCCGCACCGACGAACAAATCGCCAGGCAGCACCAGACGGAAGGCAGCATCTTCCTGCACCACCTGATCGCCCAAGGCATGAGCCACCGTCGGCGCCCGGTTCAGGAATTCACGTAGGGTGACTGCCGTTCCGTCGGCAAACTCGAAGGTGTCGATCACTGTGCCGCCGCCAGCGCCGTCTGGAGCGTAGTTTTTCACGCGCACGCTATCACCATCGGCACCATAACGAACCAGCAGGTCGGCACCATCCACTTCGACCTGCACATCCTCGCGACGAATACCTTCGCCGAAGGTCAGCACGTTG
>RRZT011834545.1_pt1 | contig 14425 bp, 8 predicted proteins | sample 2165551 | NCBI WGS metagenome assembly RRZT01 (sample SAMN10456910, study PRJNA506462) | wastewater metagenome | biome: wastewater; feature: sludge; material: wastewater sludge; isolation source: wastewater sludge with Escherichia coli K12::gfp cells carrying plasmid... | place: USA: Moscow, Idaho ... | reverse complement strand
TCAAATAATAATAATACTTAGAAAAACCAAGGAGGAAAGAGATATGTTAGGAAATTTTACTTATTCAAATCCGACAAAATTATATTTTGGGAAAGAATCGTTAAACGGGCTGAATGAAGAACTGCCAAAATACGGAAAAAACGTACTGCTGATCTATGGCGGCGGTTCTATCAAAAAAACCGGTCTTTATGACGAAGTTATAAAAATCCTTAAAGATAATAATAAAGAGATTTTTGAAGATGCAGGGGTTATGCCGAACCCTACTGTGGAAAAATTATATGAAGGCTGTGAAAGAGCAAGAAAAGGTAATGTAGACTTTATTCTGGCAGTAGGCGGCGGATCTGTCTGTGATTATGCAAAAGCAGTGTCAGTTTCGGTTTACAGTGAGGAAGATCCGTGGGATAAATATTTTCTTCGTATGGAGGATGTAGATAACAAAATTATTCCTGTGGGCTGTGTTCTGACAATGGTGGGAACAGGATCTGAAATGAACGGAGGCTCTGTTATTACCAATCATGAGAGTAAGCTGAAAATAGGTCATGTATTTGGTGAGAATGTATTTCCGAAATTCTCTATAATGAACCCTGTTTATACATTTACTCTGCCTGAATACCAAATGGTAGCGGGATTCTTTGATATTATGTCCCACATTCTCGAGCAGTATTTTTCAGGAGAAGATGACAATACTTCAGATTATCTTATGGAAGGCCTGCTGAAATCGCTTATTCATTCTTCAAAAATTGCAGTGAAAAATCCTGAGGATTATGAAGCAAGAAGTAATATAATGTGGACTGCAACATGGGCATTAAATACCCTTGTTGCCAAAGGAAAGTCTACTGACTGGATGGTACACATGATAGGACAGTCTGTGGGAGCTTACACTGACGCAACACACGGAATGACACTGGCAGCAGTATCAATTCCTTACTATAAGCATATTATGCCTTACGGTCTTGCAAAGTTTAAGCGTTTTGCCATAAATGTATGGGATGTTAATCCAGAAGGTAAAAGTGACGAACAGATTGCAAATGAAGGTCTTGAGTGTATGGAAAAATGGATGAAGGAAATAGGGCTTGTAATGAGCATAAAAGAACTGGGTACTACCGAAGATATGCTTGACGGTATTGCAAAGGGTACTTTTATTCTGGAAGGCGGTTATAAGGTACTTAATCATGATGAAATCGTTGATATTTTAAAAGAAAGCATGAAAGCATAAAAATATAGAAATGAATATTAAAAACCGGCATTCTGTAGATATAAAGAGTGCCGGTTTTCTTTTGTGGTTCCTGATTTTTAGAAAATTTCAGGATCATTCCTGATGAGTATTAAAGAATAAAAAAAGATCCGGCATACACCAGATCATAAAGTGCTAATTAACTGATACAGATTTTTCAAAAAGCAATCTGCAAAAATGCTGAAAAACAGTTAATATTTCTTGATTTTCAATTCCCTGTATCTGTTTATTGCGGCACTAAGTTCATATTTTCTCGGAAGGGCAAGTTTGCCAGAAAAATTTCTTGTTCCTGAGAGACAATACAGTCCCTGAGATTTTATTTTATCATAAAGCTTGTCCAGAGTATCAGACAGATTTGTTTTATCATCGAAACCATTTTTTGCGAGATATTCTAGCATAGCAGCCAGACAGCGTGTCTGACTGTCGCTTACCAGCTGTTCCAGATTAGACAGATCAATTTCATTTCTTCCGTATAAAATACTGTTTTTTTCTTTGGATTTTATTTTAGTGTTTTTACCATTAAGCTCAAAACAAGATTTAAGCGGAACACGTGCTGTAATTTCACCAAAAGCAGTATTTTTATCTTTTTCATCTTCTTCTATATCGGGAAGCTCATCACTCACTATAGCTTTAGCCTCTTCTGTTACATCTTTCGGGATATATTCATCCATCATAATTACATGATCAGCTGTCTTAAAATAGTCTCCCGAACCACCCGCCACTATTATACTGGAAACACCATGCTCTTCATAAAGCTGTCTTACTTTATCAACAAAAGGTGTTATAGGCTCTTTTTCCCGAGAAACCAGTTTTTTCATTCTGTCGTCTCTTATCATAAAATTAGTTGCCGAAGTGTCTTCATCTATTAAAAGAAGCCTGCTTCCCGCTTCCAGAGCTTCCATAACATTGGCTGCCTGTGATGTACTTCCGCTGGCATTTTCAGTGGAAAATCTGTAGGTATCTTTGTTATTGGGAAGATTATTTATAAATGGGGTAATATTCACCATTTCGATATTTCTGCCGTCTTCGGCACGTATTTTTACGGCATCGTCTCTGGTAATAACCATCTCACGTCCGTCATTTATTTTATGGTTATAAACGCTGGATTCGATGGCATTCAGCAGAGTGGACTTGCCATGGTATCCACCGCCGACAATCAGGGTTATTCCTTCCGGTATTCCCATTCCTTTAATAAGTCCGGCATTGGGAAGCTCAAATTCTGTTTCCAGACTTTCCGGGCTTTTAAATAAAACAGCATTTTTAGCCAGAGGCTTGTCTGAGATACCGCTTTCTCTGGGAAGAACCGAGCCGTTGGCAATAAAAGCCGTCAGTTTTCTTTTTTTTAGTTCTTTTCGAAGATATTCCTGATCAAGCTTTAGTTTTATCTGCGAATCAAGAAAGTCCCTGCTGATATTTTTATAAAACCCGGCAGTATTGATGATTTTTGGAAGAACATCAAAAAAAATATGAATCGCAGCCTTACCGGAAATTCTTCTGCCATTCGCGGGGAGACCGGCTTCCATTCTTATTTCAGTATTATTGTCATTAATAATAACAGAAGTTCTTTCAAGCACTTCCTGACCGCAATGATCTATTCTTATAATTCCGCTGTTGCCGGAACCGTTCCTGTTCCCTGAAAATTTATAAACCGCATCTTCAAAGGCTCTGGTCAAAAAATCAGAAAGTACTGTTTTTTTATAATCGGAATTAATTATATCTTTCGGAAATTCAGAATCTTTATGCGAAACAGAAATTCTGATTTTTGACGGGGAAGCAAACGGATCTGACTGTACACGATCGAAGAAAAGCGTGTAGTTTCCAAAGTCATAATCTCCTTTTAGAGCTTTATATGCAGGATATCCTTTTCCGTCTATTGAAGTCAGAAGTTTTTTTAAATCAATATGAGTTAGCATTATATATCCTTTCTGATACTTTTATTCTGTTTTTATATGATTTTAAAATTTAAAAACTCTTTTTTTATTAATTTCCATTTTTTCTTTGATAATCTCATAAGGTTCGATTCCCAGTTTGTCACACATAAAAAAGATATAAATAAGGACATCGGCAAGCTCGAGCTTAATATTCTGCCTGTCCTCATCATTAATATCCTCAGGATTTCTCCACTGAAAAATTTCCACCAGCTCTGATGCTTCTATAGAAACAGAAAGAGCGAGATCCTTTAGGTTATGATACTGCTCCCAGTTTCTTTCCGCAACGAATTCCCTTAATTCATTTCTTATATCTTCATAAGTCATATTATCACTCCGTAAATTCAATGTATAGCAATAAATTATAGCATAAAAAAAGAAAAATATCCTGTTTGAAAAAACTGAAAATTTAAAAACATAAAATAGAAAATAAATCTGTAATATAAACTAAAAATCTAAAAATTCCATAATAAAAACAAATAAATAAAATTAAACGAAGAGTATAAAATATGATACAATAAGTAAATAAATAAAAAAGGAGCGAGGAAATGAAAAAGTTTTTATTATCAGTATTTATATTTACAGGTATTGCTGTATATTCTGATACATGCAATGCAGGATTTTATAAAATTGAGGGAAATAAGGTATATTATGCCTATGACATGAATCCAAATCCCGATCTTGTGGAACTGGGAAAACAGGCTGAAGTAAAAGGAGCAGATGCTAAAACTTTTAATAATAAGGCTGATTACGGGAAAGACAGTAAAAATATTTATTTTGAAGGAAAAATCGTAAAAGGAGCGGATACTAAAACATTTGAAGTTTTATCAAATGAGAAAGAAGTAAAAAATTCAGGTCATCGTGCAGTATGCTATTATTATGCCAAAGATAAGAAAAGTGTATATTACAAAGGACAGATAATAAACGGGGCAGATGTAAAAACATTTAAAGTATTGGAAAATCTTTATGCAGAAGATAAAAACTCTTGGTATGAATATGGGAAAAAAATAAATAATTAAAAAAGAATATATCTCTTAATTTTGTGAAAGTAAAAATAAAGACTGCCGGACTGGCAGTCTTTTAAATATAAATAAAATTTTTTGAAATCTATTTTTCTTTTATAAAGCCTCTTTCTATAAGGAATTCACGTGCAACCTTGTCAGGCTCCATGCCGAGTTTATCTACCTTATAGTTTAGCTCTCTCATAGTCTTGTCATCAATCTGTCCTGCCAGCTTATTTATAGCTTCTTCCAGCTGAGGATATTTTTCAAGAATCTCTTTTCTTATAACAGGGACAGCATAATAAGGCGGGAAAAAATGCTGGTCATCTTCAAGCACTTCAAGCTCAAATGCTTTAAGCAGTCCGTCTGTAGAGAATGCATCTATAACCTGACTTTTCCCTGATTCGATGGCACTGTATCTGAGAGCTCCTTCTACAGGATTTACAGCCTTGAATTCCATATCATATGCTTTTAGAAATCCTGGAAGCCCGTCCGGTCTGTTGCTGAATTCTATTGTAGGCGATAGTGTAAAATCTTTACTTACAGCCTTTAAATCAGAAATTTTATTTAAATTGTATTTTTCTTTTATTTCTTTTGTTGTAGCGATAGTGTAAGTATTATTAAAACCAAGAGGCTTCAAAAGCTTCAGTCCGTATCTTTTATCAAATTCATCTTTTACGGTATTATAAGTAGAGTCAGTATCTGAGTTACTCGGGAGCTGGAGTATATTTACCAGTGCAGTACCTGTATATTCTACATAGACGTCGATTTCCCCGTTTGTAATTCCGGTAAAGGTTATCTGCGTACTTCCGAGTCTGAGCTTTCTGTCTACTTTCAGATCTGTGTTTTCTTCTATTACATCGGAAACCATATTACCGAGAATAACCTGTTCTGAAAAGCTTTTTGATCCTACAGTTATCTTTTTCTTATTTTCTAGTGTTGTGTAAAAAATAGTACCTGCTGTAATCAAGGCAAAAATGATAATAAAAATAAGTCCGTATTTTCTTATTCTCTTATTTCTGGCAATTGTCTGTTCTGAAATTACTGTCTTACCTTTTCTAAGCGGAAGCGGAGTAACAAAATACTCAATCTTACCTACGAAGAAATCTATGGCAAGTGCCAGTATACAAGCCGGAATTGCACCAGCCAGAATTTTATTGTAGTTTACAGTCTGTATACCCGCAAAAATAAGTGAACCAAGTCCTCCTGCACCTATGAATGCCGCTACTGTCATTAATCCCACTGCAGTAACAGATGAGATTCTGATACCTGCCATTATTATCGGCAGAGCAAGAGGCATCTTTACTTTAAAAAGCCTCTGGAGTCTTGTCATTCCAATTCCTTTTGAAGCTTCCAGAGTCTGGGGATTGATAGCATTTAGTCCGGTGTAGGTGTTTTTTACAATCGGCAGCAGTGAATAAAGTATTACTACAGCTATTGCCGGGAGTACACCGATACCGAGCAGAGGTATAAAAAGCCCTAAAAGAGCCAGACTTGGAACGGCCTGTATAAGGTTAATCACTCCTATGATACCTTTGGAAAGACTTTTATAGGTATTGATCAGGATTCCCAAAGGAACTCCGATTAATATTGCAAGCAGTACAGCTATAAAGGTCAGTTTTATATGTGCAAAGGCAAGACTGAGAATATACTGGTAATTTTCAGAAACATAATTAAGAAAGTTCATTATTGTCACCTGCCTTTTCATTTTCATTGTCCAGATACTGCATACCCAGAGAAGTAACAAGGGTACCGGGAGTAATAAGACCTTTTAGTCTTTGCCGTCTGTCTACTACAGGGATTGCCGAAAGATTATTGTCTATAATCAGCTGCAGAAGATTTATTATGCTGTAATCTTCATAGATAGTAAAGAGGCTTTTATTCATCACTTCGGATGCTTTGACATTATGGGAATGCACATCATTCAGTGTACGGATAGTGATTAAGCCTTCCAGCTTATCATTGCTGTCTACTATAAAGATACTGTCAACCTTGCTTTTACGCATTTTTTCTATACAGTTGCACAGCGGTTCGTCGCTGCCTGCCGTAACAGGATTTTTTATCATAATATCTTTCGCCCTTATCAGATCAGGCACAGTCCATATTCTGTTTTTTCCTACGAAATTACTGACAAATTCATTAATGGGCTCTTTTAATATATTTTCCGGAGTATCAGCCTGTACTATTTCACCGTTATTCATAATACAGATTCTATCGGCAATTTTTACAGCTTCATCCATATCGTGAGTAACGAAAACTATGGTTTTTTTCATTTTTTCCTGAAGAGCAATAAGCTCCTGCTGAAGCTGGTTTCTGCTGATAGGATCCAGTGCAGAAAACGGCTCATCCATAAGAATAATATCGGGATCATATGCAAATGCCCTTGCGACACCTACTCTCTGCATCTGTCCTCCGCTGAGCTGTGCAGGGAACCGATACAGATATTCATCAGGATCCAGATCGATCATTTTCATTAATTCCACTGTTTTTTTAGAAATTTCGTCGCTTTTTACATGTTCCAGCCTTGGTATAATCTCGATATTTTCTTTTACTGTCATATGTGGAAAAAGACCGGTCTGCTGGATAACATATCCAATTTTTCTACGCAGCTTTATAATATCTTTTTTTTCGATATTTTCATCGTTTATAAAAATATGTCCTGAAGTGGGGTGAATAAGTCTGTTAATCATTTTCAGAGTGGTGGTCTTCCCGCATCCGCTGGGGCCTATGAGAACTGTGAGTTCTCCGCTATTGATATTTAAATTAATATTATTCAAAACTTTTTGATTTCTGAAACTTTTGTTGATATTTTGAAATTTTATCATTTAAAAATACCTCCTTTTTAGTTTTTTGAAAGCTACTTCTTTTTGAATATGAGAATTTTCAGTTATTTATAAGATAATAACTTAGTTTATAAAGGTGTACTTTCTGTTTAAAACCTTTATTAATGATAACATAGATAGAATGACTTGTCAAAATTTCAATACTATAAAAATTTAATATAAATATTTTATTTATTTATTTTAAATTTTATAATTAAAGAAATTAATTTTTTAAAAAATGAAAAAATTGATTAATTATAAAGTGATCATTCTAATTTTAAAAATGGTTTGAATAGTGTAAGTGTGATAAATGAAAAATAAATTTATGTTTTGGATTAGGCTGTAAATTTAAGGAAATAAATATAAAAATATTAATTTTTCAAAGTGACTGCATATGAAATAAAATTAAAAAAAATGAAAATGTATTTTTGAAAATGTGAAGAGGCTGGGGGTATAGGCATTTAACAAAGAAAAAATGAAATATTTTAAAACAGTTTTACAGAAAAAAGCTGTATTATATAAACAGATTATCACGGCGGAAAAATAATACAGCTTTATAAATTATTACTTTACTACTTTTATGCTTACATCAATGACTCCTTTATTAACATCGGCAATTCTTGAAAAGGCCTCTTTGCTCAGATCTATAATTCTGCCTTTGGTAAAGGGACCTCTGTCATTTATACGTACTTTTATTTTTTTGTTATTTTCTACATTGGTTACCTCTACAATACTTCCAAACGGAAGACTGGGATGGGCAGCAGTAAGAGCTCTGTCGGAAAAAATTTCGCCGCTTGCCGTGGAATTACCGTTAAATTTATCACCATACCATGATGCTTTTCCGGAATACGGCAGACTGGCAGAAGGAGTGCCGCCTCCCTTGTGTGAAACTCCCGAACATGATATTATCATCAAAAAAACTGTAAAAATATAGATTATTTTTCTCATAATTTTACTCCTTTAACAAAAATTAAATAGTTTATCGAATGAACAAAAATTCATCGTATATGTATTTGTTGTATTTATTATAACATACTGCATAAAAAAGTTTAATAGAAAATTTATTTGACATTTTATTCACAAAGAAATATAATAAGACATATAAAAGATTAGATAACAGTCTCTATATTGTGAATAAAATATTATTATTCATCAATAAAAGACTTTTTAAGATTTTATATTAAGTGAAAAAAATAACATAATTATAAGGTATAGATTATATATATAAAATTAATAGATACTTTTACAATTGAAATAATATATACTGTATGATTTTATGTTAGTATAATTTTTTCTGAAAAAGTGAAAAAAATAATTTATGGAGGTCAAAAATGGTTAAGGATTTGGAATCATTAAGAGAAATGATGGCAAAAGTAAAAGCAGCGCAGGCAAAATTCGCTGAATACAGCCAAGAAGAAGTAGACAGAATCTTTAAAGAAGTCGCTTTAGTAATTAACAATGAAAGAATTAATCTTGCAAAAATGGCTGTTGAGGAAACAGGAATGGGTATTTTGGAGGATAAGGTAATAAAAAATCATTTTGCCTCTGAATATATTTATAATAAATACAAGGATGAAAAAACTTGCGGCGTACTTGAAGAAGACAGATCATTCGGAATCAAAAAAATAGCCACACCAATAGGAGTGGTAGCCGGGGTAATACCTACAACAAACCCTACATCGACTACAGCGTTCAAAACACTGCTTGCTCTGAAAACAAGAAACGGAATTATATTTTCTCCGCATCCAAGAGCAAAAGGATGTACTATCTATACTGCGAAACTAGCTTTAGAGGCTGCAGTGAAAGCTGGAGCACCTGAAAATATCATTGGGTGGATAGATGAACCGAGTGTGGATCTTTCTAAGGAACTAATGGCAGAAGCTGATCTGATTCTTGCAACTGGAGGACCGGGAATGGTTAAAGCTGCTTACTCATCAGGAAAACCTGCAATAGGGGTAGGAGCAGGAAATACACCGGTAGTAGTAGACGAAACAGCTGATGTAAAAATGACTGTAAACTATACATTAATGTCAAAAACTTTTGACAACGGGGTAATCTGTGCATCTGAGCAGGCAATAATAGTAGACGAGAAGATTTATGACGAAGTAAGAAAAGAATTTGACTTAAGAGGAGCATATATTCTTAAGAAAACTGAACTGGATAAAGTAAGAAATACAATATTTATAGATGGTGCATTAAATTCTAAAATAGTAGGTCAAAGTGCATATACTATAGCAAAAATGGCAGGAGTGGAAGTTCCGGAAACTGCAAAGGTTCTTATCGGGGAAGTAACTTCTGTGGCACATGACGAGCCGTTTGCACATGAGAAATTATCTCCGGTTCTGGCTATGTACAAAGCAAAGAATTACGACGATGCATTGGATAAAGCAGCAAAGCTGGTAGATCTTGGAGGACTGGGACATACATCGCTTCTTTATGTAAATCTTGCTGAAAGAGAAAAAATAGACAGATTCGGTAAAAGAATGAAAACAGGAAGAACTCTTGTAAATATGCCTTCATCACTGGGAGCAATAGGAGATGTATTTAACTTTAAATTAGAGCCGTCATTAACATTAGGATGCGGGTCTTGGGGAGGAAACTCTGTTTCTGAAAACGTAGGAGTAAAACATTTGATTAATATAAAAACAGTTGCTGAAAGGAGAGAAAATATGCTTTGGTTTAGAGTTCCTGAAAAAATCTATTTTAAATTTGGTTCGCTTCCTGTAGCTTTAGAAGAATTGAAGGGGTCTAAAAAGAGAGCATTTATCGTAACAGATTCGGCGCTGGCAAAATTAGGATTTACTAATCATATTACAAAGGTACTTGATGAATTAAATATAGACTACAGAATATTCTCTGATGTAGTGGAGGATCCGACATTATCATCAGCTCAAAAAGGAGCACAGGCAATGCTTGACTACAATCCTGATGTGATTATAGCACTTGGCGGAGGATCTGCAATGGATGCTGCCAAAATCATGTGGGTGTTATATGAGCATCCTGAAGTAAAATTCCATGACTTATCAATGAGATTTATGGATATAAGAAAGAGAATATATCAATTTCCTAAGATGGGAGTAAAGGCAGAATTTATAGCTGTAGCAACATCAGCTGGAACAGGTTCGGAAGTTACACCGTTCTCAGTAATAACTGATGATGAAACTGGAGTAAAATATCCACTTGCTGATTATGAATTAACACCTGATGTGGCAATAATCGATCCTGAATTAATGCTTACTATGCCTAAAGGATTAACAGTGGCATCTGGTATAGACGTACTTACACATGCTGTGGAATCATATGTTTCTACACTTGCTACTGAGTTTACAAAGCCTATATCACTGGAATCAATGAAGCTGGTATTTGACTATCTTCCTGAATCAGTAGAAGGCGGAGCAAAAGCAATTCATGCAAAAGAAAAAATGGCTAATGCATCATGTCTTGCAGGTATGGCTTTCGCAAATGCATTCCTTGGAATATGTCACTCAATGGCACATAAACTGGGAGGAAAATTCCATGTACCTCATGGTATAGCAAATGCACTGCTTCTTAATGAAGTAATCAAGTTTAATGCTGTGGAAAGTCCAACTAAAATGGGAGTATTCCCTCAGTACAAATATCCTGATGCTAAAAACAGATATGTGGAAATAGCAAACTTCTTAGGAGTAAACGGTAAAACAGATGATGATAAAATAACTAATCTGATAAAAGCAATAGACGGTCTGAAGGATAAAATAGGAATCCCGGCTTCTATAAAAGAATTCGGAGTTCCTGAAAAAGAATTTTTAGAAGCTGTTGACCAACTTGCACTTGATGCATTTGACGATCAGTGTACAGGAGCAAACCCAAGATATCCGTTAGTAACTGAGCTAAAAGAAATATACTTAAAAGCATACTATGGTGCTGATTATCAAGGCAAATAAAATTTTAATAAATGTGAGAGCCTGCTGAAAAGCAGGCTCTTTATATATTTTCAAATAAATATTGCGGCAGGAAAAGCAGCTTTGTAATATATTGTTTTTAGATATCAAATATTATACAGATCAAAATAATCAGAATTTTAATATATGAAAAAATTTAGAATCGTATAAGTTAAAAAAAATATAAAACTAATTCTGAAATAAGCAAAATCAAATGAAGAAAATGTATGATGTTACTGTTAGTAAGAAACAGTATGATTGTTAGCATTTCTGCCTGAAAAAATTTTACTGATAAAATAGTTTTAGAAATTGAAATATGGTAATAGTAATTAAATATTATGCAAAATTTGTGTAAAAATGTGATTATCAAAATTCTAAAATAATGAATTGATTTAAAAAAAATATAAAAAAACTACCCCACCTTGAAATAAATAGAACAGAATTTTATGGATTTACATTTTGTAATTATAGTTTTGTATATAAATAGAGTAAAAGTAAGAGTAGTAATAAAGAACAGTTTTGAACGAACGATGGTATGTTTGGGATCAGTAAAATGGCAGTTATGGACTACAGTTATACATGCTGACGAAAAAATGAAAAGCAGAAATTTTAATTTAATCCTGCGGGATATATTTTAGAATTTCTGCAATGAAATAAATTTACTAAAATATCAATAAAATAAGGTATACATCATGAATTTGATTATACCTTATTTTTAAAACATAAAAAATGAAGCAAGATCATTTGCTCGTATGTTTTCTTGGAATTTCTGCTCTGATAATACACTGTATGGTCTGAAAATAAAGGCTTTCAAAGATTTGACATGCAAGGGAAAATGTGATAATATAGTTTATATACTTAATTTATAAACTAATCGTAAAATTCTTAAATTTAATTTATATTTTTTTATTTGCTTATGCAAATGAAAGGAAAAGAGAAAGAGGAATATGAAAAAAATAATATTAATGTCAATACTCGGAACATTGTCTAGTCTTGGGAATGCACAGATTACAGTTAATACATCCTCTGATACTAAAAATATAACTACTAATACACAAACAACAGATGATATGATAATTACCGGAGAAGGACCGTTCACTGCCGGCGGGAACAACGGAAATCCCGATCCTAACTGGTATTTACAGGGATATAAGGTAAATAACGGGGCAGTTCTTGAAAATGTAAATAAAATTGATTTAAATGCAAAATATGATAACGGTGTTTTGATTAGCAATAATTCAGGTCTAGTTAATTCCGGAACAATCAGTCTGAACAGCACTAATGGCGTAGGAGTTTTATCATCTGACGGAACAGGAAACATAGTAAACTCTTCTAATGGTGTTATAAAGTTAACAACAGGAATAGGAATCGCCACAAAAGGTTATTCCGGTCCCACATTTACAGGGACTATCAGAAATGACGGTCAAATATTGTCTACAGCGGGAGGAACAGGAATATTTACATATGGAAGTCAGTATGTACCCGGCGGGACAGTGGAAAATAACGGAATAATAAGTGTGAGCGGAGGAACAAACGCTACAGGTGTTTCAATAAGGGGTTTCACCACATTTACCAATAATGAAACAGTATCTGGTTCAGCTTCAGCCAGTTCGTCTTTTGGTGCTTTGGTTACAGGAGACAGCGGGGCTCAGCTTATAAACTCGTCAACTGGAGAGATAATCGGAAAAAATTATGCCAACGGAATGTATGCTGCCAATAATTCTGCTACTAATCAGACATTTGCAAGAAATGACGGAACTATAGTTGTAGATAAAGGTTATGGTATATATGCAATTTCTTCAAAAGCAGAAAATAACGGAACAATATATTCGAATAATATAGGAATATATGCAACTAAATATTCAGGGACATCCCCGGTTTCTGTTATTTCAAATAACGGAACTATAGTAATAGGAAATAACGGGATCGGAATGCAGCTAGGACAGGCAATAGGGAAAAATACCGGGGAAATAGTTATTGCCGGAAATAATGTAATAGGTGCATATATATTCGGCGGAAGTAATTATGAGGGAAGTCTTACAAATTATCATGATATAAGCTCTGATGCAGATAAGACAGGGGTTATTCTGATAAAACTCAGCGGAAGTACAACAGCAGGAGATAAAACAGCACATATATATAATAATGCTTCATTAACAGCATTAGGTGATAATTCGATTGCTATCTATTCTATAAGTAACGGTAAAATTCATAATACGGGAAATATAACTGTAAATAACGGAATTGGTATAAAATTGGAGAATTCTTCGTTGAATAACGGTGATAATACCGGTGTTATTACAGTAAAAGGGAGCGGAATCGGAATTTTGGCGGGTGCTTCTAACTATAACGGTTCCGTACTAAATAACGACGGGAAGATAATACTTGAAAATAACGGGACAGGTATTTATGTTTCTTCAGGAAACACTTATATGAATGGAACAACAGGAACAAATGCCGGAACAATAGAGTTCAGCGGAGACGGCGGGACAGGTATTTATGTAACAGATACTAAATCATCATTTACAAACAATGCAGATATCACATCATCAGGGAAAAATACTACAGGTATGTCTGCTGTGAATTTTGCAAGCATAACAAATACAGGTAATATGAATCTTTCAGGAGAAGGCTCTGTAGGACTGAATATATCCGGCGACGGAAAGCTGCTGTCTAATACGGGAAAGCTGACTGTAGATAACGGAATAGGAATAAAAGTAAGCAATTCTAAAATAGAAGCAGGACAAAATACGGGTGCTATCACTGTCAGCGGTGAATCTGGCGCAGGAATAGCCGGTATAAACTCAAAAATTATCAATAACGGTAAAATTTATGTGAATGATATGGCTCTTGGAATATACAGCAGTAATTCTGAAGTGACAAGTGCAGGAGAGATAGAGATAACAGAAGGTACAGGAATAGGAGCTGAAACTGGCAGTAAAATTACAAATGAGGCTTCAATAGAAATCTCGGGATCAGGTACAGGAATAAAATCTGCCGGTTCTATAATAGCAAATAAAAATACAGGCGAAATATCTGTAGTTAAAGGAACTAATATAGAAGCAAGTGATTCACTGGTAACAAATAATGCAGTTTTGAGCAATAAAGACGGAACAGGAATACTTGGCAGAAATACAGAGATAATAAATAATGGAAATTTACAGATAGAAAAAGGTACAGGTATTTCTGCATTGAGTAATAGTCTGTTGACAAATAGCGCAGAAATAAATGTAACGACAGAAGGAGCAGGAATAAAAGCTTCAAATTCAGAGATAAATAATAATAGTAACGGAACAATAACTGTCACAAAAGGAGTTAATATTGATTTATCAGAATCAGTTTTGGAAAATGCTGCGTTACTAAGTAATTCAGATGGTGTAGGAATAAAAGCTGATGATTCAACAGTGAAAAATACAGGAAATATAGATATAATAAATGGAACAGCCATAGAAGCTTTGAATAACAGCAGTATTTTGAATACAGCTTATTTGAAGAGCGGCAATACCGGAATAAATACTTC
>RRZT012385891.1_pt1 | contig 14426 bp, 10 predicted proteins | sample 2165551 | NCBI WGS metagenome assembly RRZT01 (sample SAMN10456910, study PRJNA506462) | wastewater metagenome | biome: wastewater; feature: sludge; material: wastewater sludge; isolation source: wastewater sludge with Escherichia coli K12::gfp cells carrying plasmid... | place: USA: Moscow, Idaho... | reverse complement strand
CTTGAGCGACAACGACACCCGCTCGCGGTCCATGTCGACGTCGAGCACCTCGACGGTGACCTCCAGGCCCACCTCGACGACCTCGCTCGGGTGGTCGATGTGCTTCCAGGACAGCTCGGACACGTGCACGAGACCGTCGACCCCGCCGAGGTCGACGAAGGCACCGAAGTTGACGATGCTCGACACGACGCCGGAGCGGACCTGCCCCTTCTGCAGCTCCCGCAGGAAGGTGGTGCGCACCTCGGACTGGGTCTGCTCGAGCCAGGCCCGGCGGGACAGCACCACGTTGTTGCGGTTCTTGTCCAGCTCGATGATCTTGGCCTCGATCTGCTTGCCGACGTAGGGCTGCAGATCACGGACCCGGCGCATCTCGACGAGGGAAGCCGGCAGGAAGCCGCGCAGGCCGATGTCGAGGATGAGGCCACCCTTGACGACCTCGATGACGGTGCCGGTGACGACGCCGTCCTCCTCCTTGACCTTCTCGATCGTGCCCCAGGCGCGCTCGTACTGGGCGCGCTTCTTGGACAGGATCAGCCGACCTTCCTTGTCCTCCTTCTGCAGGACCAGGGCCTCGACCTCGTCGCCGACGGAGACGACCTCACTGGGGTCGACGTCGTGCTTGATGGACAGCTCACGCGAGGGGATGACGCCCTCGGTCTTGTAGCCGATGTCGAGCAGGACCTCGTCCCGATCGACTTTGACGATGCGACCTTCGACGATGTCGCCGTCATTGAAATCCTTGATCGTCGCGTCGATCGCGGCGAGCAGGTCTTCCTCGGAGCCGATGTCGTTGATGGCTACCTGAGGGGCGGTCTTTGCGACCGGAGAGATGGTCATGTAGTAGGAACTCCGTTGGTGGACAGGGATGTATGCCGCGAACCGGCGGTCCGCGGGAGATGGACTTGTGGTCGCTGTCGGCTACCGGTGAACAGGCAGCATCCAGCGGCGCCCCGGAGGGCACCGGGTCAGGCTACCGGTCCCGCTCCGGCAGGGTCAAAGCAAACGCTTGCCGCGGGCCACCACCGGCTCACGCTCCGGGGCCGGCGACACCCCATCACCCGGGTGACAATGGCGCCGTGAACGATCGCGACGACCTCGGCGGCCCGGAGCTGGTGGCGCTGCGCCGGGAGGCCGGTGCCCTCGAGAGCGTCCGAGCCAACCGCGGGTGGTGGGACGCGCAGGCCCCGGACTACTACGCCGAGCACGGCGCCTTCCTCGGCGACGACGACCTGGTGTGGGGGCCGGAGGGGTGGAGCGAGGAACTGCTCGGTCTGCTCGGGCCGTTGGCCGGCCGGGATGTCCTGGAGATCGGCGGCGGGGCCGCCCAAGGTGCCCGGTGGGCCCGCAGCCAGGGTGCCCGGGTGGTGTCCAGCGACCTGTCGGCCGGGATGCTGCACCGCGCCGCAGCGATCGACGCCGCGCGCGGGTGGCCACCGATCCCGTTGGTGCAGTGCGATGCCCGGCACCTGCCCTTCGCAGACGCGTCATTCGACGTGGTCTTCACGGCATACGGGGTGCTCAATTTCGTCGCCGACACCGAACAGGTCCTCAGGCAGGTATGCCGCGTGCTGCGCCCCGGCGGGCGCTTCGTCGGGTCGTTGACCCACCCGTTCCGGTGGGCCTTCCCCGACGACCCCGGCCCGGAGGGTCTGACGGTGCGCTTCTCCTACTTCGACCGGACCCCGTATGTCGAGCAGGCCGCCGACGGCGCCGCGGCATACGTGGAACATCACGGAACGATCGGTGACCGGGTGCGTGCCGTCGTCGGCGCCGGCCTCACCCTCGTGGACCTGCTCGAACCGGACTGGCCGGACGGCCACGAGCAGGACTGGGGCGGCTGGTCGCCACTGCGCGGCCGGCTCATCCCGGGGACGATGATCCTCGTCGCCGAGCGGCCGACCGCGCAGCTGCAGACCTAGCAGGTGACGTCAGAGCGAGCGGGCGATGAGTTCCTTCATGATCTCGTTGGCGCCTGCGTAGATCTTCTGCACGCGGGCCGCCGCCCACATGCGCGAGATCGGGTACTCCAGGATGTAGCCGTAGCCACCGAAGATCTGCAGACACCGGTCGGCGACCCGGTTCATCAGATCGGAGCAGTAGTACTTGGCCATCGACGCCTCGGTGGCGGTGAGCTTGCCGTCGAGCTCGCGCTGCACGAGGTAGTCCAGGAAAGTGCGGGCCGCGAACGTCTCGGTCATGCACTCGGCCAGCACGAACCGGGTGTTCTGCTGAGCCAGCAGCGGCTTGCCGAACGCCTCGCGCTCCTTGGCGTAGCGGGTGGCCAGCTCGACAGCTGTCTCGGCCGAGGCCACCCCGGTGATCGCGACGGCGAGGCGCTCGGTGGGCAACTGGGTCATCAGTTGGATGAAGCCCTGCCCCTCCACACCACCGAGGACGTTCGACACCGGCACCCGGCAGTCGACGAACGACAGCTCACGGGTGTCCTGGCCCTTGAGACCCACCTTCTGCAGTTCCTTGCCCCGGGTGAAGCCGGGCAAGTCGTCGTTCTCCACCACGATGAGCGAGATGCCCTTGGCGCCAGGGGCGTCGCTGGTCTTGGCCACGAGGATGATCAACGAGCAGTGCGTGCCGTTGGAGATCATCGTCTTGTTGCCGTTGATGATGTAGTGGTCACCGTCCCGGACGGCGGTCGTGCGAATCGCCTGCAGGTCCGAGCCAGCGTCGGGTTCGGTCATCGCGATGGCCCCGACGTATTCGCCGCTGCACAGCTTCGGGAGCCACTTCTGCTTCTGCTCCTCGGTGCCGAATCGCAGAATGTACGGCATCATGATCGTGGTGTGCACGCTGTAGAGCCACGCGTCATCGACGATGCGGGCACATTCCTCGGTGACGACCACTTCCTCGGCGAACGTGCCCCCACCGCCGCCGTATTCGACGGGGACGTTGACGCCGAGGAGGCCGAGTTCGCCGGCCTTGAGCCAGAAGTCCCGATCGATGTATCCCTGCTTGGCCCACTTCTCCTGCTTGGGGACCGACTCGGTCTCGAGGAAGTTGCGCACCATCTCGCGCAGCAACTTGAGTTCGGTGTTCATCCATGGGGACTGATAGTCAATGCTCATCTCGGCTGTCTTTCTGGCGGGTGACTGGTGGCGTGGCTGACTTTCTTGATGGCGCACGTCGTGCGCTCGCTGATTTCGTGGTGTCGGACGACGGCGCTGTCGGCGACGCTGTGCTCCCCCGGGGACCGGTGCGGCCCCGGACGACCCGATGGTGGCCGGTGGCCGGCCGCCTACTTGCCCACGAACGTGGGCTTGCGCTTCTCGTTGAACGCGGCCACGCCTTCGTGGCAGTCGTCGGTGTGCATCGCCGCGAAGAAGTTGCTCCGCTCGTGCTCGATGGCCTGCGGCAAGGGCATGTCGAAGGCCCGCTTCGCGGAGTCCTTGGCCAGCCGGATGGCCAGCGGCCCGTTCTTGGCCATCGCCTCGGCCAGCGCGATGGCCCGGTCCAGGCACTCGGCGTCGGGCGCCAGCTCCGCGGCGATCCCGTCGGCGACGGCCTGTGCGGCACCGACCGGCACGCCGGTGAGGATCATCTTCATGGCCTTGGCCTTGCCGATCGCGTGGACCAACCGCAGGGTGCCGCCGGCACCCGGCATCACGGCGAGGCTCACCTCGGGCACGCCGATCTTCGCCGACTCGGCGATGACGATCGTGTCGCAGGCCAGCGCCACTTCGCAGCCGCCGCCGAGGGCCAGGCCGCGGACCGCGGCGATGACCGGCTTGCGGGTCACGTCGAGCTGGCGCAACAGCAGGTCGACGGTGCGGTCCTGCATGGCGTTGGTCTCCATGAGCGGGACGAACTCCTGCAGGTTCGCGCCGGCGCAGAAGGCCTTGTCATTCCCGGTGACGACGATGACGTAGACCTCGGGGTCGGCGTCGGCGGCCTTGAGGGCGTCGATGAGCCCGAGCATGAGGGCATCACTGAGGGCGTTGAAGGTCTTGGGCTGGTTGAGCGTGAGGAGGGCGACCCGCCCTCGATTCTCGGACAGGACGGCGGGTTCGGCGTTCACGGTGTGGTGACTCCCTGCGTTAGGCGCGTCCTACGCTGGCCGTCCGACGACGGTCGGCGCAGGCGGCGGGGGTGGGCGGGTCGGCGCCGACCGGGCGCCGGGGCCGGGGGTGCTCCCCCGGCCCCGGCGCCCGGCGGCGCCGGGTGGCGGCGCCGCGGCGCTACCGTCAGAGGCGCTCGATGATCGACGCGGTGGCCATGCCGCCACTGGTGCAGATGACGACCATGCCGTACTGCAGGTCGTGGTGCTCGAGCTGGCTCAGCACGTCGCACAGCAGGCGCGGGCCGCTGGCGCCGAGGGGGTGGCCGATCGCGATGGCGCCGCCGTAGGCGTTGAACTTGTCCATCGGGTAGCCGAATTCCTTCACCCACAGCAACGACACGGGCGCGAAGGCCTCGTTGACCTCGACACGGTCGATCTGGTCCAGGGTCATGTCAGCCATGGCCAGCGCCTTGCGGGTCGCCGGGATGATGCCCTCGAAGGTCATCACCGGGTCGGCACCGGCGACACCCGCGCCGACGATCCGGGCGATCGGCTTGAGCCCGAGCGCATCGGCCGTGGCGCGGTCGGCGAGCATGAGCGCCGAGGCGCCGTCGCTCATCTGCGAGGAGTTGCCGCCGGTGATCTGGCCGCCCTCGAGGAAGGGGGTCTTGAGGGTCGCCATCTTCTCCAGGCTGAGGTTCTCGCGGATGCCCTCGTCGCGGGTCATCTCGCCGGTGACGCCGTCGGCCGTGCGGTACTCGATGGGAGCCATGTGGCGCTGGAAGACGCCCTCGTCCCAACCCTGCTTGGCCAGCTGGTGGCTGCGCACCGAGAACTCGTCCATCTCGGCCCGACTGATGCCGTACTTCTCGGCGAGCCGCTCGGCGGCCAGGCCCTGGCCGATCATCCGGCCCTCGTAGCGGGTCTCGAACCAGTCGCCGTACCAGTCCGGGGCGCCGTAGGACGGGTTGAACATCGGGCCGAGGTCGGCGTGCGTCATCGACTCGACGCCGCAGCCGATGGCCAGCTTGTATTCGCCGGCGACGATCGCGTGGTTGACCAGGTTCACCGCGGATTGGCCTGAGCCACAAGCACGTTCGACGGTGAGACCGGGCACCGACTCGGGCAGGCCGGCGCCGAGCAGCGCCCAGCGGGCGATGTTCGAGGACTGCTTGGCCACGGGGCGGCCACACCCGGCGATGACGTCGTCCAGGGCCGTCGGGTCGATCCCGGACTTCTCCACGATGTGCTTGAGCGTGTGGGCCAGCAGGTCGGTCGGGTGCCACCCGGCCAGCTGACCGTTGCGCCGGCCGATGGGAGTGCGCACACCCTCGACGATCACGGCTTCCTGGATACTCATCTGTCTCTCCTCACTAGTCACGCGGGACGTTCAGGTGGGTCATGCTCGGTTGGTCATGCTCGGTTGGTCATGCTCGACGACCGAGGACGTGCCGGCTCGCCGACGGCGCGGCACGTCCCGGGAGGCCATGAGGTGCTGTGGCGTCCAGGCGTCCACCGAGGCAGGAAGCCCAGAGCTGGTTCGGCCGGGTCGACACCGCATGACGCGCGGGCCGGAACGAGTCCGCGCGTCCAAGGCATCGCCGCCGATGGGAGGCCACGTCTGCGAGCCTACCAACGGGGTTCCCGCCAGTTCCGGGCCCTGTGGCCCTGTCGGCAGTGACGTTGACACGGGACCGAAGACCCTGGGCGAGCGGCCTCTGCGTCAGCCCGTGACCTGGTCGGGGCGCAGATGCGTGGTCCGGTTGAGCCACCGCGCGGTGACGTCACCGGCTTCGCCGGTGACATCGGTGAACCAGCTGACCCCGCTGTTGTGCAAGGTGATCCAGTCATCTGGATCCGAGTCGGGGTCCGCTCCCCCGAGCAACTCCCGGATGAGGAACTGACCGAACCACTCGTGGCTGACCAGGCCGATCACCGCGTCGGTGCCGGCATACCGTGCCCGCAGGTCGGCCAGGAGTCGGGCCGCCCGAGCCGGCGCCTGCGACACGGATTCGATCGGCCCGACCCACCAGCCGGCCTCGGTGGCCTCCGGGGGCAGCACGAGGTGCGCGCTGTGCGCCCGCAGCTGCGCGGCCGTCGAACCGGGATGGTGGCGGCGCTCGGACTGCTCGTGCCCGTCCCAATCCAGCGGACCACCGACCTCGAAGGCATCGGCCCGGGCCTGGATGGGCACGCCGAGCGCAGCGGCCAGCGGCGCCGCCGTCTGGATCGTGCGGGACATCAGGCTGGTGTGCAGCACCGTGGGACGCGCCGGGTAGTCGCCGCGGCTGAGGGCGCCTGCCAGAGCTGCGGCCTGGGCCCGCCCGAGCGCGGTGAGCGGCGGGTCGGGCAGACGCCCCTGGGAGTTGCCCTGGGCGGCCCACACCGCGTTGTTGTGCGATTGAGCGTGCCGGATGAGCAGCAGCTGCACGGCGCACTCCCCTCAGTGGGCGGCGTCGTGCCAGGACCGGCCGACCCCCACTGAGACGTCCAAGGGCACGTCCATGGGCACGGCGGTGCCCATCGCCTCGCGCACCACGGACTCGAGCCGGCCGCCTTCACCAGGGGCGACCTCCAGCACCAGTTCGTCGTGCACCTGCAGCAGCATCCGCGACCGCATGGCCCCTTCCCGCAGCGCCTGGTCGACGCGCAGCATCGCGACCTTCATGATGTCGGCGGCCGAGCCCTGGATGGGGGCGTTGAGGGCCATCCGCTCGGCCATCTCGCGTCGCTGCCGGTTGTCCGAGAGCAGGTCGGGCAGGTATCGGCGTCGCCCGAGCATCGTCGCGGTGTAGCCGGTATGCCGCGCCTCGGCGACCAGCCGACGCAGGTAGTCACGCACTTCGCCGAAGCGTTCGAAGTACTCGTCCATGAGGCCCTTGGCCTCGCTGGTCGAGATACCCAACTGCCGGGACAACCCGAATGGTGACAGCCCGTACGCCAGGCCGTAGGACATCGCCTTGATCTTGCTGCGCATCGCCGGGGTCACCGCGGTCGGTTCGACCCCGAAGACCCGGGCCGCGACGAAGTTGTGCAGGTCTTCACCGGAGCGGAACGCCTCGATGAGCCCGTCGTCGCCGGACAGGTGGGCCATCACCCGCATCTCGATCTGGCTGTAGTCGACGGACATCAGTGACTCATAGCCGGACCCGACGATGAACATCTCGCGGATCCGCCGCCCCTCGTCGGTGCGGATCGGCACGTTCTGCAGGTTCGGGTCGGTGGAGGAGAGCCGCCCGGTGGCGGCGACGGTCTGCAGGTAGGTGGTGTGGATGCGCCCGTCGTCGGCGATCGACTTGATCAGCCCCTCGACGGTGACCCGCAGCCGGGCCGTGTCCCGGTGGCGCAGCAGCGCGGCGAGGAACGGGTGCTCGGTCTTGGCGAAGAGCTCGGTCAACGCATCGGCGTCGGTGGTGTAGCCGGTCTTGGTGCGTTTGGTCTTGGGCAGTCCGAGCTGGTCGAAGAGCACCTCCTGCAGCTGCTTGGGGCTGCCCAGGTTGATGTCGCGCCGGCCGATGGCCGCCCAGGCCTCCTCCTGGGCGTCGTCGACCGCGTCGGCGAACTCCCCCTCCAGTGCCTGCAGGGCGCCCTGGTCGACCGCGATGCCGACCTGCTCCATCCGCCTGAGCACGTCGACCAGCGGCAGCTCCACGTCACGCAGCAGGGCCGCTCCGCCGGTGGCCTCCAGTTGCTCGTCAAGGGCGTCGGCCAGATCGGCGACGGCGGCCGCAGTGACCATCGCGTCGTCGGCCGCCGCCCTGCCATCGGCGTCGCCGAAGTCCAGCATCCCCTGCCCGGTCTCGGTGGTCTGTTCGGCGCGCAACTCCCGACGCAGCAACCGCAGCGCGAGGTCACCGAGGTCGTAGTCCCGTTGGTCGGGTTTCACCAGGTATGCCGCGAGCGCCGTGTCGCTGGTCACCCCGGCCAGCTCCCACCCGCGGGCGGCGAGAGCGTGCAATGGCCCCTTGAGATCGTGGATCGCCTTGGCTCGCAACGGATCTGCCAGCCAACGCGCCAACGCGACGTCGTCGATCTCACTCAGCCCGGCGAGCTCGAGGTAGGCCGCGGCACCGGCGGCGCCGGCGAGCGCCAGCGCGTGCGCGTCACCGGTGCCCTGACCCCAGTGGCCGAGCACCTGCATCCCCACCCGATGGCCGGCCGGGGCGTGCTCGGCGAGCCAGTCGGGCAGTTCCCCCGAGCGCAGCGTGGCGCCGGCCACCTCGAAGCCCCCCTCGGCCTCCGGCTCGGGTGGCGCGAAGGTCGTGAAGAGACGCTCGCGCAGGATGCGGAACTCGAGTGCGTCGAAGACCTGGTGCACCTGCTCGCGGTCCCAGCTCTGCCGCTGCAGGTCGGCCAGGGACACCTCCAGGGGGAGGTCTCGCACGAGGTGATTGAGTCGACGGTTGCGCAGCACGGCGTCGAGGTGTTCGCGCAGCGCCGCACCCACCTTGCCGCCGATCTGGTCGACGTGCGCGACGATGCCCTCCAGACCGGCATACTGCTCGATCCACTTCGCCGCGGTCTTGGGGCCGACCCCCGGCACCCCGGGGAGATTGTCGGCGGACTCCCCCACGAGAGCCGCCAGATCGCCATACCGCTCCGGGGGCACGCCGTACTTCTCGGTGACCGCGGCCGGGGTCATCCGCCACACATCGGACACCCCGCGGACCGGATAGATCATCGTCACGTCGTCGGAGACCAGCTGGAAGCAGTCGCGGTCACCGGTGACGATGCGCACCTGGGCGCCCTCGGCCAACGCGGTCGTCGTCAACGTGGCGATGACGTCGTCGGCCTCGTAGCCGGGCAGTTGCACGTAGCGGATCCGCAGCGCGTCGAGGATCTCCTGGACGAGCGGGATCTGCCCCTCGAACTCGCTCGGGGTGGCCGAGCGACCGGCCTTGTACTCGGCATACTCTGCACTGCGGAAGGTCTGTCGGGACACGTCGAAGGCGACCGCGACGTGGGTGGGCTCCTCGTCGCGCAACATGTTGATGAGCATCGAGGTGAAGCCGTAGACGGCGTTGGTGTGTTGCCCCGTCTTGGTCGAGAAGTTCTCTGCGGGCAGCGCGTAGAAGGCGCGATAGGCCAGCGAATGGCCGTCCAGCAGCAGCAGGCGGGGGACGTCGGACACGTATGGCAGCCTAGGGCCCATGTCCGACAGTGCCGACCCGAGCGACCTGACGACCCCGCCGACGAACTCGGCCAGGACGAGGGCAACCTCCACGATCCCGTGGCTGCCCATCGAGACGGTGAACGCGATGGGCGTCGGCGGCCTGCACGAGCGGATGGGCATCGAGTTCACCGAGATCTCCCCCGAGCACGCCGTCGCCCGGATGCCGGTCGCCGGCAACACCCAGCCCTACGGCCTGTTGCACGGCGGCGCCTCGGTGGTGCTGGCCGAAGGCGTCGGGTCCTTCCTCGCGGTCGTGCTGGCCGGCCCCGGGCGGGCGGCAGTCGGTGTCGACATCAACGCCACCCACCACCGACCGGCGACGGCCGGCTGGGTGACCGCCGTGGCACGGCCGATCTCGGTCGGGCGCACGACGGCCTGTCTGGAGATCGTCATCACCGACGACCAGGGCCGTCGCACCTGCACCTGCCGGTTCACCGCTGCGCTGCGCGACGCCCCGCCGGTGCGACGGACCGGTTGACCCGTGCACCCGGTGCAGCTGAGCGCCTTCGACGCCGCGTTCCTGGCCCTCGACGGGCCGACCGGGGGCGGGCATGTGTCGCTGCTGCTGCCGTTCGAGGGTGATGCCACGCTGCCCGAGTTGCGGGCTCAGCTCGCTGCGCGGCTGCACCTTGCACCGGGCCTGCGGCGGCGGCTGCAGTTCAGCAAGCTCTCGCCGAACCGGCCCTGGTGGGTCGACGATCCCGACTTCGACCTCGACGTGCACCTGTCCCAGGTGCACCTCGGCGGCGCCGCGAGCGAACGTGCCCTGCTCGACTCCGCCGTCCGGTATGCCGCGACGCCGCTGGATCGCAGCAGGCCACTCTGGGCGGCCCGGTTGATCCGGGGGGTCGCGGGTCGGCGGGGTGCGATCGTCCTGCTGATCCACCACTGCCTGGCCGACGGGGTCGGCATCCGCGATCTGCTCTCGTTGCTGTTCGGCACCGACGACGAGCCCGACGACGACGCCTACCGGCCGCAGTGGGTGGCCGACGCCGCCCCGGGTGAGCTCACCCGCCTCAGCGGTGGGGTGGCCGACCTGGCCGCCTGGATGCGGTCGATCGGTCGGGTCGACCTTCGGCTGCTCGGTGCCCTTCCCGGCACGCTGCTTCGACTGACGAACGGTGTCGCCAACCAGCTGGCCGACGGCGTGGAACGCGTCGTCGCCGGCCCGATCACCGCCGGGCTGCCGGAGCCGGCCGAGCCGTTGCGGCTGGCCCCGGCTCCCCCGACGCCGTTCAACGCCCGGATCAGCTCGGCTCGAGCGTGGGCGCACACAGCCCTGCCGTTGGCCACCACCCGAGCCACCCGTCGGGCCACCGGCACCACCGCCAACGATCTGCTCGCCGCCGCCACGGCCGGCGCGCTACGCAGTCGGCTGCGTGAGCTCGATGCCCTACCGTCCGGTCCGCTCGTGGCCCTCGTCCCGATGGGAGCATCCGCCGGCGACGGCTACGGCGGCGGCAACCAGTTCACCCTCTCCCTGGTCTCGCTGCCCACCCATCTGAGCACCCCCGAGCACCGGCTGGTCTTCGCCCACGCGACGATGAACCGCGCGAAGTTCTCCCCGACGCTGCCCGCCGGGGTGCTCGACGACCTGGCCGCTCTCGTCGGCCAGCCGGTGACCTCGACGCTCACCGCCCTGGCCAACCGGCTGCGCCTGGCCGACCTCGTGCGGTTGCCGTTCAACCTGATGATCTCCAATGTGCCTGCCGCCCAACAGGGCCTGCACGTCGGGCACCGTGCCCTCGTGCAGGGCGTGCACCCGTTCCCACCGTTGAGCGACGGCCTCGGGCTGACCATCTGCGCACAGGGCTACGCCGGGGAGATGAATGTCGGCATCAACGTCTGCCCGGACCTGTTGCCCGACCCGGCGCGCCTGGCCGAGCTGCTCCACGAGGAATACGCCCGGTTGGGCGAGCTGACCTCCCGCTCCCGCTGACCGCCCGCTCCTGCTGACCGCCCGCTCCCACTGACCGCTCGCTCCTGCCGACCTCCCGCTCCCGGCGGTCTGCCGGCAACGCATCCGGCCTCCCGTGCCGCGTCAGTGCCGCGTCAGTGCGAGGGCTGGGCAGCCCGCAGCCTCGCCTCACGACGGCGGGCCAACACCTGGTCGAGCGCGAACCGCGGCAGGTCGCTGTCACCGGCGAGCTTGCGGTGCAGCGCCGCGGTGGAGGTGATCCGGCGGGTGACGAGCGGGCTGAACCCCAGCCGGGCGAAGAACCGGTTCGCGTCGCGCACCCCGGCCGGCACCGAGCAGGCGATCTGCTCGGCGCCATGTCGCTGCGCGTATGCCGCGACGGCGGCCATCAGCGCTTTGGCCACACCCGACTTACGCGCGTCCTTGAGCACGAACAGCTGCTCCACGGAGACGCACGCGGTGTCGGCGAACGGGTTGAGGGCGCAGTCGGTCACCACAACATAGCCGACGGCTGACCCGTCGACGAGACCGACGAAGGCCACCGTCTCCGGTCGGGACAGCACGGCCAGCACCGCGTCGGCGTCGCAGCGACGGCTGCCGGCCTCGGCGACCACCCCGGCCTCGGCGCGCAGCTGAGCCCAGAGCATGGTGACGTCCTGGACGCGGGTCTCGTCGACCCGCCGGACCTGCACGTGCACGCGCGCCACGCCAGCCTCCGATCGCTGTCCCGGCCCCCAACCGAGCGGGCCCCCGCGGCCCTGCGGCGACTCTACGGGCCCCGGCCACCCGCTGTCACCTGGCTCCGCTCATCAGCCCTTCTTGCCGGGGATGCCTTCGATCACGAGCTCGGCGACCTCGCGCATCGACAACCGCCGGTCCATCGCGGTCTTCTGCACCCACCGGAAGGCCTCCGGCTCGGAGAGCTTGAGCTGGCTCATCAGCAGCCCCTTGGCCCGGTCGACCAGCTTGCGGGTCTCCAACCGGTCGGCGAGGTCGGCGATCTCCACCTCGAGGGCACGCATCTGCTGCCAACGACTCGCGGCGACCTCGATGGCCGGGGTGAGATCGGCGATGGTGAACGGCTTCACCACATAGGCCATCACTCCGGCCTCACTGGCCCGCTCGACGAGCTCACGCTGGGAGAACGCGGTGAGCATGACGACCGGTGCGAGGCTCTCCGCGCCGATCTGCTCGGCCGCGGAGATGCCGTCGAGGACCGGCATCTTGACATCCAGGAGCACGAGGTCGGGGCGCAACTCGCGGGTCAGCGCGACCGCCACCTTGCCGTCGGGTGCCTGACCGACGACGTCATAGCCGGCCTCGGTGAGCATCTCGGCCAGGTCGAGCCGGATCAGCGGTTCGTCCTCCGCGATGACGACACGCCGACGCACTGGGTCCCCGGGCCCCGGCCGTGCCGCGACGGGCTCCACTGACTGTTCGGGGTCGCTCACCTGCGCCACGGATTCGGTGAGAGGGGCGGCCTTGCTTGCCCGCTTGCGGGTCTTGCCCGCGGTCTTCTCCGCACGGCGCTCGTCGTCACTGCTGCCGACGCCGGTCGTCGCAGCCGGGTCGATCCCAGCCGTGTCGATCCCAGCCCCGTCGATCCCAGCCGCGTCGATCCCAGGAACCTCGGCGTCGAGTTTGGCCGCCTTCTTGCCGCCCCGGGCGACGGAGGCCCCCTGCTCTGTCGTCATAGCCGCGATCCTATGGGTGCCGGGAGCGGGATTCGAACCCGCACGCCCTTGCGAGCAGAGCATTTTGAGTGCCCCGTGTCTGCCATTCCACCACCCCGGCGAGGGTGCGCAGGCAGCATACAAGGGGATGACCGGCCTGACCCAGCCGGTTGTCGGCGACCGACGCGTCAGCGGATGTCCGGGTTCGGGTGCGCCTCGTGACCCCCAATGCGCAGCACCCGCATCATGTTCGTCGACCCGGGGATGCCCGGCGGCGACCCGGCCACCATGATGATGAGATCCCCTGGCACACAACGACCTTCGGCAAGAAGGCTCTGCTCCACCTGGGTGGCCATCTCGTCGGTGTGCGAGACGTTGGGCCCCAGATAGGTCTCGATCCCCCACACCAGGGCGAGCTGGCTGCGGGTCGACGGGCTCGACGTGAAGGCCAGCATGGGGATCTTGGAGCGGAACCGGGCCAGCCGCTTGGCCGAGTCGCCGGTCGAGGTGAAGGTCACGAGGTACTTGGCATTGATCAGATCGCCCACCTCGTATGCCGCGAGCGTCACCGCGCCGCCGATGGTGCGCGGGGTGCCCCGCAACGGCCCGATGCGCTCCAGGCCGTGTTCCTCGGTCTGCTCGATGATCCGGGCCATCGTGCGCACCGCGTCGATCGGCCAGGCACCGACGCTCGTCTCGCCGGAGAGCATCAGCGCGTCGGCGCCGTCGAGCACCGCGTTGGCCACGTCACTGGCCTCGGCCCGAGTGGGGCGGGAGTTCTCGATCATCGACTCGAGCACCTGGGTGGCGACGATGACCGGCTTGGCCCGGCCGCGGGCCAGCTCCACCGCCCGCTTCTGCACCAGCGGCACCTGCTCCAGCGGCAACTCGACGCCGAGGTCGCCTCGGGCCACCATGAGCCCGTCGAACACCTCGAGGATCTCCGCCAGATTGTCGACCGCCTGCGGTTTCTCGATCTTGGCGATGACGGGCAGGCGCACCCCGACCTCGTCCATGATCGCGTGCACGTCCTCGATGTCGGCCGCCGACCGGACGAAGGACAACGCCACGAAGTCGGCGCGCAACGCCAACGCCCAGCGCAGGTCGGCCTTGTCCTTCTCCGACAGCGCGGGCACGCTGACGGCGACCCCCGGCAGGTTGATCCCTTTGTTGTTGGAGATCACCCCGCCTTCGACGACCTCGGTGACGATGTCGGTCCCGGTCACCTCGACGGCACGCAGGGTGACCTTGCCGTCGTCGACGAGCAGCAGATCGCCGGGGCGCACATCACCGGGCATCCCGGTGTAGGTGGTGCTGACTCGGCTCTGATCGCCGGGGACGTCCTCGGTGGTCACCGTGAACCGGTCGCCGGCCTCCAGGGTGACCGGGCCGTCCGGGAATCGGCCGGTGCGGATCTTGGGGCCCTGCAGATCGACGAGCACCCCGACGGCCCGGCCGGTGTCGTCGCTGGCTTGGCGCACCGCGCGGTAGACCTTCTCGTGGGCTGAGTGCTCGCCGTGCGAGAGGTTGAGCCGGGCGATGTCCATCCCGGCGAGCACCAACTCCCGCACCCGCGCCGGGGACGACGTGGCGGGCCCCAGCGTGCAGACGATCTTCGCGCGTCGCATGACGACGACCATACGGGGTGGG
>RRZT012437013.1_pt1 | contig 14427 bp, 11 predicted proteins | sample 2165551 | NCBI WGS metagenome assembly RRZT01 (sample SAMN10456910, study PRJNA506462) | wastewater metagenome | biome: wastewater; feature: sludge; material: wastewater sludge; isolation source: wastewater sludge with Escherichia coli K12::gfp cells carrying plasmid... | place: USA: Moscow, Idaho... | reverse complement strand
CTCGGCCCGTGGCCGGTATCGCACCCCTCGCGTTTCGTCGCGAAGCGGGCGCTCGAGGATTCGGGCTGGCAGGCGGCGGCGCGAGCGAAGCTCGCCGTTGATTCGCGGCGCCTCGCCGAATTGCTCGCGCCCTTGGGCGAAATCAGTCGCACGGCGCTGTTCTGTACCGTCAAGACCGCGCAAACAAATCAGCTCATCGAGCACTTCGCCCGTCGTGCGATCCTGTCGCGCCATTACGAATCAACAGACTTGTTGCGTTTCGGACTTCCCGCAAACGAGACGCAATGGCAGCGATTGGCTGTCGCGTTGGCCGAGTGGGCGTGACCGTCCGCATGGTCCGTGCACTCATCGCGTTGGTGTTGGTCGTCGCCTGCCAATTGGCGAGTGCCGAGGTTTCGGTGGTCGACGACAGTGGCGCCACGCTCCGTCTGGTACAACCGGCAAGGCGCATCGTCACGCTCGCCCCGCATCTCGCGGAAACGGTGTTCGCCGCCGGCGCCGGCGACAAGCTCGTCGGCACCGTCGAATTCAGCGATTTCCCTGAAACGGTCAAAAAACTCCCGAAAGTGGGCGGCTACTCGAGCCTCGACCTGGAAGCCATCGCCGCGCTGAAACCCGATCTGATCATCGGCTGGGCGAGTGGCAACGCGCCTGCGCATATCGACAAGCTGCGCGCGCTCAGCTTCCCGGTCTACATTTCGCAACCGAACCAGATCGGCGACGTGGCCGACGAGATCGAGCGCCTCGGTCGCCTTGCGGGAAGCGAAAGCGTTAGTCGCGCCGCTGCCGCCCGCTTCCGCGACCGCCTCGCCGATCTCGAGAAGCGCTACGCATCTCGTCCGAGCGTGCGCACCTTCTACCAGGTCTGGAAAGCGCCGCTGATGACCGTCGGCGGCAAACAGATCATCTCCGACGTCGTGCGCCTGTGCGGCGGCGAAAACGTCTTTGCCCGGCTCGAAACGATGGCGCCGACCGTCAGCGTCGAAGCCGTCATCGCCGCCAACCCGGAAGCCATCGTCGCCAGCGGTATGAACGACGCGCGCCCGGAGTGGCTGGACGACTGGAAACGCTGGCCCTCAGTCGTCGCCGTCGCGCGCGACAACCGGTTCTTCGTCCCGCCGGAACTCATTCAGCGCCACACGCCGCGGTTACTCGACGGTGCCGAACGCTTGTGCCAACACTTGGAAACGGCGCGCAGTCGAAGGCCGCGCGATTGACGGCGATGGACGGCGCGAAGCAAAACGGCTATGCTTCGCTCCCTTCCGAATAAAAAACACGCGCCCGTAGCTCAGCTGGATAGAGTACTGCCCTCCGAAGGTATTCGTCACCTTCGGGCGCGATGGTAAAATGACGAATACCCTCCGTCATGCAATTTGACGAGATGCGCCTGTAGCTCAGTTGGATAGAGTACTGCCCTCCGAAGGCAGGGGTCGGACGTTCGAATCGTCTCAGGCGCGCCAAAATCCTTAAATATCAGTCTGTTAGGTTGTTTATTGTTCGCTGATTCTGTGCCAACGTCGTGTCGGGCCTATTTGCAGCAATGGTCATCTCCCTTGAATGATGGGCACGGCCGGTTTCGGACGGCAATCGTCGAGACTATCGTTGGAAAATTCCTTGTGCCCATTCTGTGCCCATCTTGTGCCAAATCTGTGCCAAGACAGTTGCTAGACGAAGAGTCTGTCGCCGAAAATTGACGATTGCCCTCTGTGACGACGACAACCTACGCTTGAGCCTGTGAAGATAGGTAGGGCTCCTCGTCGGCCTTATGTGGAGCTCTACATAAGGCCGATTATGCATAGTCGCTGATTATGGAAAGCCGACTCGACAAATGTGCTGCAAGGCGGAAGGAATGGGGGTACATGACAGTTGCGCTTTCCATAATCGGCTGACGATAGCTGGAGCCATGTCGCGCAGAAATCCTTCCTACTGAAATAAGTTCTTAGCTGCGCGAACGATCTTGCAGCACCGATCCCTTTGAAAATTGGAGGGGCATCATCGTTGACTGGCATGATGAATATCCTTCCGAGCAACCCCATCGGAAATTACGTGATTGCGAAATGTTATGGGAGACAGTGTCGCCCGTGCTTCCATGAAGCTCTGAAGCCAGAAAGGAGAAAAATTGCCATTTACGCCATTTCACATGGGCGCTGCGTTCGTTGCCAAGCCGGGACTTGACCGAAACTTCAGCACAATTACCTTTTGCATGGCTCAGTTAGCCATGGACATTGAACCGGGCGTTGGCATGCTGGCTGGCGCAGCCGTGCTGCATGGGCTTAGTCACACAATTTTGGGGGCGCTGTTTATTGCATGCCTCGTGGTGTTTGTAGCGCCGGGAGTTTGCCGTTTATTGCTAAAACGGTGGAACAAGGAAGTCATTCACTATAAGTTGCCTTCGCTGGTGCTGTCTGAATCTGTGCCAAAGATCGCCGTTATCATTGGTGCGTTCTACGGCACCCTGAGTCATGTCGCACTCGACAGTCTGATGCACCATGATATTCAACCTCTGCTGCCGTTTTCACGGGAAAACCCCTTGAAAGGTTTGGTTTCGCATGATGGCGTGTATCAGCTTTGCGCGATGGCGGGCGTTCTGGGCTTGGTCGTATGGTATGCCCGGAAGCGCGGCCGTTATCAGAAAGATGTCGGTGTTGTCAGAGTGGAGCCTGATACGGAGGTGAAGATTCCTTCCCAAGGAGCAGCGACGCGCTGGCTGAAAGAATTGTGCTTTACCTGGTGCTGGGTTCTGCTTTTGACGGTTGTTGCCTTTGTCCTCTATGGCGCGGCCATTTTCTCGATGATGGCCTTGATGGGCGCTGTTTTGTTGGGCCTTCCGTTTGCAGTAATAGGGCAGCTGGTTGCCAAAGACCCAAAAAAGGGATGGAGACGATTGACTGTCATGGTGTCGGTTCCGATCGTGACACTGTTATGCGTTTCCCTCGTTGATCAGGAAATTCCGGAAAACGCCGCGCCGATAGTCAAGGCCATCGAGTCGTACCGGTTCGAAAACGGACACTATCCCGACTCCCTGAAAATGCTCACGCCAAGGCACTTGGCGTAAATCCCGCGGGTGAGGTTTTCGTTGGTTCAACCGCAGATAAGCTACCGTCTCACGGGAGGGAAACCGTACTTGGCCATACCCTCGGCTGCTGGTGATGCATTTGCGCAACATGAATATGACTTCGAGATGAAAGTCTGGATACACCACTCCTGAAAGTGCCGAGCCATCTCGTGCCCGTGGCAGAAAAATCTGTCCAAATAGACATTTCAGGGATGGGCCGGTTCGGCGAGCAGAAGATTGACGGGATAGATGTGCTTGGCAATCGCTGTCAGCGGGTCCCAGCGCTTGACCTTGCGAACAGCCGCGATCGCGTCCAGCAGTTGGGCTGGCGCAAGCGGGAGAGGCAAAGCGTCCTCCGAGAAAAACTCAGGAGGCAGTTCGGCAAGAGCTTTTTGCCCACGCCGCAGGGTATCCTCAATGACGTTGATTGCCTTCGCTCCGTGGTCGAATCGCGGAAACAGCCAGGGTGCCATGGCCAGGCCCTCGATAACGTAGTTGTCCTTGAACAATGCCTTGTGCGCTTCGATGGCATCTGTGTCGCCGCCGCCTGCGAGGTTGCCGGCGAGAGCAACGACGGTGCATGGCAAGGCATCACCCGTGATCTTATACGGCGGCATGCCGGTAACCAGTGCCGCACTGCGGATGGTAAAGGAGTCTGGCTCGTTGCCTCGAGTACGGTAGCGCCGGTTTTTTCATCTGCCGGTACAGCCACAATCCGTTTCTGACGGATTCTGTGACATGGGGGCGTCCCGGTTCGGGCCGCTCCTGAGGTACTCAGAGCCAGTCATTCCGACAAGGGCGACTGGGCGGCGGTGGACTCAGCTGTTGCAATCTCACGTAAAAAACATTGTTATTCTTGGCCGGTATCGGAGTTTCTGGCGGAAGAATGGCAGAACGTGGAGATTCGCCATCTGGTTTGATTCAACAATATAACGAGGGAAATGTTTTGGAAATGTGGATTGCGTCGGGCGATGAGACCGGTGGATGGGATATCGTGGATGGCCGTTTTGGCACTGGTTTCACAGGTATCGCGTGGGTCCTTGGCCCGTTGTCCGTATGGGAGAGCGCCCTCCAGATGCCTCTGGGCAACACGACGGCGTTGGCTGCTTTTTCACAGCCCTTTTCAAGCCGTTTGCCCGACGGTGTGCAATTGTCGAAAGACAGCCAGAAGTACCATCTCATGGATGTGTGGGCGTATTGTAAAAATAGGGGTCTGCGCGCCGACGTCGCGCTCGACGCGCCGCAGGATGATCCGGTGCTCGAATTGCTGCGTCGTGACGCCGAGTGGCTCCTGCAGAAAAGCGGACTCGGCGTCCTGACGGCAGGCGGAAATTCGGCCGACGGCAAGGCAGCCGGACTCGGCATCTCCGGCGACGGATTGCGCGAACGCGCCCGTGCCTTCGCGGCGTTGATGACGGTGGCTTTGCCGTTCATCCCGGGAGACGCCAGCCTGACCCTGCTGGCGGAAGGGCGCACCGAGGCTTCGATCGCCGACGCCGCCAAATACAATCTGTTTCCCGAAGTTGCCAACGATACGCGCCTTCATGAACCCTACCGCAACTTCATCGGGCATCTGACCGAGGATCTGGCCAGGGCCTCCACACGCTGCGGTTCATTTGTCGCCGATGGCCGCGTTGTCAGCGAGATCGTCTGCAGGGGCAGTAAGGGAAAGAATGGCTTGGCGGACTTGATCGGCAAGCATTGCAGGTTACCGTTAAGGGCACATGCGCTCGAAGCCGTGGCAGCGATGAAGGGAATTGCCGACCTCGGCGCCGCATTGATGCCGCAACCGGATAGTGTCGGCTGCCGTCTGGTGGTTCCGCCGGCTTATTCCGCCAACCATTGGTTCGCCAATTTCAGGGAGTTGCGCAATGCGATCCACGGGTAGTCTCGGTTTTTCCTTGCCGGTTTCGCTGGCCGCGCCGGTCGAGGTACTTCCGCGCCGTTCGCTGCGCGTGTCTTTCTCCTCCCCGACACCGTTGTTGCGCGCCCTGGGGCCTGGGGAGAAGCCTGATGACGCCAGGTGGTCAGCCTGTCTGGCCGAATGGGGCTGGGCCTGGGCCGTCGCGCCGGAAGGCTGTGCGCCCGAGATACCGCTGGCCAGCCTGTGGCTGGACCGGACGGCGTGGCCGCGTGGTTTCGATGCCCGGGCGTTGGCGCTGGCGGTGGCTCTGCAACTGCGTGTCGATGGCGAGCCGTTGCTGGCGTCGCCCAAGGCGATCGCGACCGACCTGGAAAGAGTCTGGCGTACCATCTCGTCGCTATCGCAGGAGATCCTCGGCGAGGTCCTGGCGCTGGCCTTGCTGCGCGCCAACGCCGATGTCTTCAACTTCGCTTCGGTGGCACCGTCCTGGCCGGCGGATGTCGGGCTGGTCATTGCCGAGCGCCGCCGGCTTCGGGATGAAAGGGAGCCGGCGCCGGTCTGGTTGCGTTTTGGCTACGGCCTGCTCGGCGATGCCTTCAGCATGGTGCGCACCATCGGCGGGACCTTCGACGACTGCCAGGAAATCTGGGCGACCTATGCACAGGACCACGAACTGCCGATGGCCCTGCACATGGCCTTCTGGTGGGAGGCGGCCTACTGCCTGACGGAACGGCACGCGTACGCCGCCGCCGAGCAGGCTCAGCGAAAGGTCGCGACGTTCGCCGAAAAACTGGGAGGCTTCACGGGGCTGATCGATTCGATGTGGCACCACCAGCAAGGCCGTCTCTTCTACTACGCCGGTAACCACGAGCTGGCGCTGGCCGAGTTCCTGCGCGAGTACGCGATACATGGCGACGATCTTCAGGTCTCGGCGATGCTCAACCGGGAAATCGCGAACGTGCTGTCCGATCTGGCGTGTCTGGACGCGGCCAGGCACTTTGCCGAAAAGTCGGTGGCGATTGCCCGATCCCAAGGGCAGCGAACGGATCTCTTCAAGTCGCTTGGCCGCCTCGCGGAAATCGCGCTCAAACTTGGCGACACGGACGGCGCAAAGCAGTTGTTCGGCCAATCGCTGGCCATTCAGGACAAGCTTGCCGAAGACAATCGTTCTCCTGCGCAGACCTTGACCTATCTGGGGCACGTTGCGATTCTTGGCGGTGATGCGGACGCGGCCGCCGACTGGTATGAGCGGGCCGCGAGCCGCGATGGGGATCGATCGTCCGAACCCTACATCACCATGGGACGGTTTGCGCTGGCCGCGGCGAGCGGCAACGCGGTCGAACTCGATCAGCTGTGGAATGCGTATGGGGGGAGAATCGAAACATGGGCAAGCCACCCAACCCACGTTCTGCCCGCTGCTGTCTGCATTCTCGCTGCAAGCCGGATGATACATCGGGCTCGGGAAAGACTCGCAGACGTCGTGCGCGCCCTGGTCGCGAACCGCTACGTCATCGAGGCCGCCTATGCCTTGTCCGCGCTCCCTGTTGAACATCAGTCACCCATCTGCGCAGATATCGTGACCATGCTCAACCGCTGGCAAAAGACGCTGTCTTCGTTCCCCACGGAGCTCAGGGAACTGGCTGGAAGCGTCAACGGGCCGGCCCGGATGGCTGAAGCGATCCGTCAGGCACCGTTATGCGACAACGTCGTGCTGGGCCGTGCGTGCTATCCGATGACCTTGATCGCGAGTCCTGCAGCCACCGCCGGGTGAGTATGTCGACCGCGCGCCGCGCTGACGGCTGCGTGCGGCCAGCATGGAACTCCTAGCGTTCTGAGGTTATCGGCAGAGGCGGCACTTTACAGGGGAAGTGTTCCGCAGCGGACCGTTTCCTCAGGCGGATGGTGAATCACTGCCATTGACTCTCGCTGGAACGCTGATTCCGTTAGTTCGTCTTCGACAAGAAGGCCGCGAAACCCGGTCAATGCCTCGACGACGCCGCTGCGACGCGCTTGAAATCTGCCCAGCAAGCGGCTTGATTCGTTTTTCCGTCCGGCCAGGCTCGCCAGCTTCGCCGCCTCCAGGTAGTAACGTGTCCGCTCGAGTGCGCTGATGGCGCGGTCAAAGCCCCCGGATGATACAGCGCCCTGCAGGTGGAGGTAGGCCAGAACGTAGGCCCAGGGTCCGGGATCATCATCAACCAGGCGATTTTCCGCCAAGGTCTTCCAGGTCGTTGCGATACGCGTCGCATCCTTATCGCCTGCCGACCAGGCGTAGGCAGCGAGCGCACGCAGCAGGTAAGCGGCGTTTTCGTTGCCGTGGCCGATATCTTGCGGGCATGTAGTGTCGAGGCGCTCGATGATTTCGCACGCGAAGTCCGCAGCCTTTCCGTGAGGAATCTGGCCCGCCCGTTGGGCCCATGCGCAAAGGTACAGTTGCCAAGCCAGTTCGCGCCCGGTGTCGGTTACTGCCTGCTTTCGCTTGGCCGTCATGAGGTCGAGCGCGATTTCAAGTCGCCCGCGGCGAGCCTCGGCGCGTGCTCGCCAGTCCAATGACTTGAATTGAGCCATGAACAGGTCGTTCGCATCCAGGGAAAGGCAACACTCTTCATGCTGCTCGATAGCGGCTAGCGCTGATCCAGGAAGATTCAGGTCGATGAACAGGTTCGCCAGATCGCCCAGGTAGCCTGCTTTTTCCCTGGCGACAAGGTTCTGCGACGTGAGGCCGCGGGCAATGAATCTGGCCATCGAAACGTAATTGCCGACCCGTCGCGCACCGACGGCAAGCGCACGGATGGCTTGCGGCGATTCCTGGTCGCGCAGTCTGGATGCGAGTGACTGCATTGCCGGGTGGTGATGTTTCTCGGCAAGCCAGAGCAGCGGCGCCAGCAGGGATCTCTGCGTCAGCGACCACGCCTGCGCCGACATGATGTTCGCGTAGGCCGCGTGAAATTCATCCTGCGTCGTTTCGTCGTCGAGGGGAGGGCAAAGCCCTTTGCCGTGTTCATTGTCCCAAGTGAGCCTGTTCCACGGCGCTGAGTGCGAACGATCCAGTCCGACATTGCCCCAGATCGTCAGTTCCCGTACACCGCCATCACCGGAGCTGGATTGGTCGCGATTCGCTAGCCAGGACAGATGATCATCGCGACCTGTATCGTCTGCCATGCGCGCGTCGACGAGTGCGGCCATTTCCGGCGCGGACAGCAGGGAGGTCGCGGCGATGACCGTGCGGCATCCCATCTCGAGCAGGCTTCGGGCCACGGCATGCATGCCGCCATCGACATTGCAAGCGAGCAGCCAGATCCGTCGGGGCATGGGGTGGGCGATCGGAATGTCGAACGGATTATTCGTTGCGTCGAGCAGTCCTTCCGCGCGGCCGTGCGCGAGTATGAACAATTCTTCCGACTCGGCCATCTCTTCCCGAAGCGAGGCTAGGCGGCAACGGCGCAACTTGCCTGCACGGATGTGTGGCTGGAAGTGCTCGAGAAAGGAGTACTCATCCTTGGGGAACACATCGAGAATTCGCGCAGGTTTGACGGAAATCGAAGCGTTCCCTCCCCGGTCATCCCAGCGGGCTCCACGCACGACCAGCGCCTGCGACGAAAGGGATTGCCCAGCAAGTGTGAGTGATTCCCAGCGTAGGCCAAACCATGCTTCGGGCAAGCCGGGTTCAAGCAACAGAAACCAGCGGCAGCCAGCGATTGGCGCAGGAGCCAGTCTGCCCAGAGTAGGCAGGAAATCCTCGATGCTTTCCGGATTGTCGGCGATTTCGGGAAATGAAACGACGCGGTGATCGTTCGCGCTTAGCAGGTGTAGCTTCGCCTCGCCGGAGTCGTCCGACCCTTCTCGCCACAAGGCAACGAAGGGCGTAGGACCCTCCGTTGCCCCGCGATCATCTATTACATTCCGGTAAGAGATAGCTCGAGCCTTCGATCGACCATGGTCGATAGCACCAGCGCCGTGCTGTCCTTATCCCAGGACAACGTCCCGACGCTGCCCTGCATGATCTTGACATGATCTTCGACCAACGAACCCTGCATCACTTCGACGGTAACCGGTTCTGCGCCAATTGCGGTCACCTCGATCCTGCTAATACCTGCCTCATCAAGTTCAAGCAGGCGGAAACGCGCGATCCCGGGCCAGATCAAGTCGGGCGTGTCGGCCTGGTCTTCAGCATTCATCGCAACGGCAACGCGCGGTTCAGGGAGCAGCACTTCGGCTATTCGGCCGGCGGCAGCAATCAGGCGACTCAGCAGCACCCCGGCCTGCGTGGACGGCAGTGTCGTCATCTCGCGCAGCGCCAGTCGCGCGGGTTCGCGTATCGCCTCGGCCGCTTCGAAATAGACGTCCTGATAGCGGTGCCGAGGATCCGATGAGCTCCCGAGCGGACTGCCAGTGGCGACAGGAAGGGAGGATGTTGTTAGGCGCATGGCAACGCGCCCGGGCCAAACGGGAACGTCCTTTGGCGCTTCCGAGGTGACGAAATCGGCGGCCAGCGAACGGACAGCTTGCAGGCGATGAGCCGCAAGGCAACCCACGACCTTGCCCGCCATGGGCAGATAAAGATGCACGGGGTTCCAGAGCTGGACCATGGCTGCGTCCGGGTCGAACGGAGCATCTTCTTCCTGCAACACGAAATCCCACCAACCGGCGTATTCGGTTTCCCCGGCAACGAGCCACCCGTGCCACAGGGCTGGGGCGTCTGTCGGTGCGTCGAGCAGGACATAGAGTGGTGCCGTCATGATGGCATCCAGTTGCCCTGATCTTGGCGTAATGATCTTCGCTATTGAGACGATCTGACCCGGCGTGGGTATGGGCGTTTTGGAAAGTGACCTAGCAGCGACACGTCTGCGGATGGCATCACCAATGTGTTCGGGCATGGCGAGCGGTCGGGCATCGGCGGCGGATTCCTGCGCTGTCTCGCGTTCTTCCTCGATACGGACCTGATACTCGTGCCACTCAGGCGAACGACGAACGGTTTCGGCAATTCCCGGTGATGCTTCACCACGCTCGACTGCTTCGAGAAGCCCATCGCTTATTCCAAGCAGACGTTGCTCAATTTCCTCTATGGCCGGTGAAAGGGGGGCGTGTTTCTTCATTTGGCAGCCTCCTGCTGGTCTGCCCAAGTCAACGCTTCGAAACAGAGGATTTTCAAAGCACCATGAATCAGCGAGATGTTCTCTGGCACCATTTCGATTCCGAGGGATACTATCCAGCGACCAATCAGTGTTTTGGCAAAACCGGAGGCGTCTTCGCCTCGCCAGTTGAATCCGAGTTGTGCCGCCTTGTACGCCTGAGACTTGACCCCTTTACGCTTGGACAGCCGTATCAAAGGTTCTGAAATCTCCGCATCAGGACAGTTTGATAGTGCAACGAAGAGACGGACCCACTCCTCGTTCTTAGCGAGCCAGTTGGCTGCGGATGCCGCTACGTCAGCAACGGCGAAGCCTGCTGTTTCGAGCTGTGTCAATGGATCTTCGAGCGCCGTGTCTTTGGAGGCGACGTCATCGAAAGAGTTGCCAGAATCCTCGTCGGAGTCGGTTTTCTCCGCTACCTCCCACTTGGATCGCCTTTGCATGCTGCGTAGCAGGTCGCGCAAGTAATGCAGGTAGTACAGCCGAAGTGCTCCCACATGATCGCATCGGCTGAGCAGGTCAAGCCGCAGAACCTTGTCCTCGAAAAAATCCTGAACGTACACCTCGCGTTCCTCATGTAGTCCAGCCAACTCGCTGGGGCAATATCTCATGAGGGTAGAGGTCACAATTTCGTAGAGTCTGGCCCAACCGGGGTTATCGAGATCAGATCGGTGAGTCCATAAATCCTTCAACTCAGCATCAAGGGGGTGGATAGGACTCATGGTCAATAGCGACTCTTCAGCCAAGCCAACAAATCGATCCGCGCTGCTTGCGGCATGACGCCGATCTTTCCGCGCAGGCGCTGCGCGGGTACCATTTCGTAGCGGTAGTTCGCGAAGCTTTTTCGCCCGTCGTCCGGTCGTGTCCACATCACTCTCTGCGCGTTGAGTTCGAAAAAATCCGGCGACCCCGTGTTGTCCTTTGTCGTACATGGCAAGATGACAAGGCGCGACCCTTCTCCTCGAACGGTTACCACGGGGCGATAAGCAGTTGGCTCGCGTCGGTTGCTGCCGAAATTGAGTGCTGATTGGTCGCAGAGGTGGACGAACCCCTCCGCCTTGCCGGCTTCAATTACCGATTCCGGCAGTCTTTCCGTCTGTCGTGCTACAAACATGGCTTTCTAGCGTTCAAGTTATATGCGCGCAATTTTAGCGCGATGCGAGAAAACATTCCTGTTGGAGTAGTCATCACTCTATGTTCAAGTCGTCATTTTTTTCGCCAACCTGCCGGCTGGGATTGCGGCGACTGAAGGAATACGGTTGAGGCGCGCAACGGCGGGTATTCGAGAGGATTTGTCTGCGCGGCCGACACGCCGGGCTAGAAAACTCGGAGCGCACATCGTCGGAGTTTGAAAGTCGATGGCTCTCCAACGTTAAGCGGGTATTGTCTACGCATACAGCTGAAACTCACGGACCTGTGTGATCAAATGGCCGCGCTCGTATCAGGAACAAGCCCAAAGAAAAGTATCAGAATTGCCTGACCCTACTTGGTTTGATCACGCTGCTGGCTTGTCAGCATAGATTGTCAGCCATTTTAGGAATCGCTCGAGCAATGCATCTAGTTTTTTGATCGTCGACAGTTTTATGGGCTGGTTATGCGCGACGGCTGATCGAATGGACGCGTATTCTGCCAGTGCGGTATAGAGTTCATTCTTAACGAACATTCGCCCCTCACTCTCATCACCGTAGAACTGATTGTTCGTTTGCTTAAAAATCTCAATGAGAGACTCAGTCGTCAGAAAATGCATAATGTTGTCGTTTTGAAGGTCGACTGCATGATTATTACGCTGTCTATGCTGCCAGTCCTGTGCTGATGCTAGGACCGTCACATTCTTCCGCTTCGGTAATTTTTCAGAAAATGCCAGGTTATTACCGGCCGGCTCCTTCGCTGCGGGTTCTATATTGAATTCTTCTCGCAGAAGGTTTCGGATTATTTCCTCTAGATCCTCATGGTCGTGGGCTCGAGCCTTGGCGTGCTCCAGTCTAGCCGACCAGTCATCTCCGTCCCGGGAGCGCAATTCTGCGACAATGATATTACGTAACAGATTCTCAAGATCGGCGACACGGCGATACGCCGCTATAGCAATAGAATTTCGGCAATAGCAAATTTCACTTGGGCGGGCCACTCTATTCTGATTGATGCATAAAATGCTTCTAATAACTGCATCAACCACAGGACTCGCTATCTCAAGCACGAAGTTTCCCCCTGACGGTCTTGTCCTCCGCGCCAATCCCGCAAGCCAAAGGACTTCTGCCTCCTCAAAACCCATTGGGCGCAGCAATCGGCGTGTTCTGAGTATCCGCTGGAGTTCGGTTCGCGCGCCCTCGCCAACAAGACTCAGTCGGCGATTAATTTCCTCAAACACTTCAGGCGACGACTCAAGTTCGCTGACGATTTGCTCGATCGAGTCAGTCCACGGCGATGAGTCCACTCGATCGATAGCCTGCTGAATCAAGAACCAGTCGCCACCAGTCTGCTCAAGTAGAAAAGCGCCCCCTATTCTGTCCAGATCAGTCGCTGCTGCCCCTACGATCTCTCGATCGCGAAGCGCCTCTAAGAGCTCGTCTTCTGTCGCATATGGAACCTGAAACGCATTCTTTGAGTCCGTCGGTGGAGAAATTGAACTGCCACACCTTAAGTGATGGGCTCTTACGAGGTAATGGCTCCAACGACCGCAAACAACGAATTGGAAGCTGATCGACCGCTCAGACTCCTGAGTTCTTCGTGCTTCGCAAAGAATTTGGTATTGCTCGTCCTCGCTCGCCGCGTGGAAATCGGCGATCACAATTCGCACCTTCCCAACTCCTTGTTCGCATGCCGTCGTTTTCATGTGCATTACGAACTTCTCTAAGTTGAGCCCGGCTTCGATATGCTTGTCATCAGCTTCGAAATGTCGTCCCTCTGAACCGTCTCGAATACTAATAAATTCAATTGCACAGTTCGAGTCACATTCATAACGAAAGCGCTCTGGATCAAACCGAGTACCTTCGGGGCACTCGAACCCCCAAAGTCCCTTTCCTGCCGTTTGGAACTTGGCGATTGCCCGATCCAGAGCCTTCATCGCAAGATACCCTTAGTTCTTTCGTCCCGATCGTAGTTTTTCAAGGACTTTTCGATTTCAGTCTTCCCAAGCTTATTAAGCCGCCCAAGTATTTCGATGAAAGTTGGGTATGTCATACGGTAGTAATCGAAACGATTTGGGTCTTGAGTAAGCAAATTAGTCATGACTAGCAAATCAATCGTGTCGCCGAACTGGTCCTCCAGTGGCCGCTTCACGTCTGCTATATCAGCGTATTCACACAGATTCTCGAATATTTTTCGTTTTGAGTAATACTCGTCAGTCTCAATGGTCAACATGATCGCTCGGCCGAGTTCTGACAAGTTCCATCCAAGGGTTTCATCAACATAGTAGATGAATGGCTGTTCCCCTCCATCACCCCGCCCATCGGCTTTGTAAACGTCCTCGACATCTCTGGGCGAAATAAGAATCTTCGCCTGAGGATGGGAACGTCGACGCGACACATGATCTAGCAAGCAACGGCAAAATTCCTGAACGAACGCTGGATGACGCGATGCCCTTTCGGCAACCAGTGAGGGAACATCGGGATGCAGGTCGATTCCAAGCATCTCTTCGAATCCCGTTCTTACCAGTTCAACGACTTCGTCATGACTAAGGTCGCGAATTGGTAAATCGGAGGCGATATTTACGAAAGGATGTCCAACTCGTTTTTTTCGCTTGCCGAGTTTCGCTTCACAATAGAGTTGGTGGTAGCCGGAATACACCAACACAGTGCTTTTTGTGGAATCCTCCATCACTATTTTCCTCAGCGCGCTAGCAAGAGGAAACTCACCATTGTGTACCAAGCGACTCTTCTTAATATATTCATCAACTTCATCAAGTAGGAAAGCAAATTTGATGCCTTTCTTTCGTTCGGCCTGAATATATTTCTCGAACTCAGTTAACGACTCGATGGACGGAAGATTCAACTCGTTCGCAAGTCTCTTGGCGATAGCCAAATCTGGGTCCACTTGCCCATGGATATCTGCATAAACCAATGCAACTTTATAGTGACGACGATCTAGCGTCGACTCAAGTGCATGCAATACAGATGTCTTTCCAATTCGCCGCCCCCCCCAAATCATTGCCTGCGGGTGGTTCATGAGCCACTGAATCACCTCGCTTCTTCCGACATAAATATTGTTCTCTTGGTGGCAATATCCATTGGCAACGAACGGCGACGAACTAACCAAGTCAGCAACAATCCCGTGGAGGCCTCGACGAATGGGAACATCGTGCTTGTCCGCAGCACAAATACGATATAGGAATGAATCATCAATTACTAAGAGGCTGCGAAACTTCCTATCAAGATGAAGTG
>RRZT012063221.1_pt1 | contig 14427 bp, 12 predicted proteins | sample 2165551 | NCBI WGS metagenome assembly RRZT01 (sample SAMN10456910, study PRJNA506462) | wastewater metagenome | biome: wastewater; feature: sludge; material: wastewater sludge; isolation source: wastewater sludge with Escherichia coli K12::gfp cells carrying plasmid... | place: USA: Moscow, Idaho... | reverse complement strand
CGGAAGAAGTTGGCACCTTGGCGGTCCATTTTGTTTACAAAGGCCAAACGCGGCACTTTGTATTTATTGGCTTGGCGCCATACGGTTTCCGATTGCGGCTGCACGCCGCCCACGGCACAGTACACCATCACCGCGCCATCCAGTACACGCATGGAACGCTCTACCTCTACGGTAAAGTCCACGTGTCCCGGCGTGTCGATGATGTTGAAGTGGTGTTCTTTAAACTGGCCGGCCATGCCTTTCCAGTAGGTGGAAACGGCAGCGGAAGTAATGGTAATACCACGCTCTTGCTCTTGTTCCATCCAGTCGGTAGTGGCTGCGCCGTCATGCACTTCACCCAGTTTGTGGGTCATGCCGGTATAGAACAAAATACGCTCTGATGTGGTGGTTTTGCCCGCATCAATATGGGCAGAAATACCGATATTGCGATACAGGCTGATGGGGGTTTTACGAGCCATTTTGGTCGCCTTTCAAAATTAGAAGCGGAAGTGCGAGAAGGCTTTGTTGGCTTCGGCCATGCGGTGTACTTCTTCACGTTTTTTCAACGCGCCGCCACGGCCTTCGGCCGCATCAATCAATTCGCCGGCCAGGCGCAAATCCATGGATTTTTCACCGCGCTTGCGGGCGGCATCACGCACCCAGCGCATGGCCAGTGCCATACGGCGTGCCGGACGAACCTCAACAGGAACTTGGTAGTTGGCACCACCGACACGGCGGCTTTTTACTTCCACAACGGGCTTGGCGTTGGCCATGGCTTCGTTAAATACTTCAATAGCGGCTTTGCCGGTTTTTTTCTCGATTTGTGCCAGTGCACCGTAAACAATGCGTTCGGCCACGGATTTTTTACCGTCGATCATCAGCACGTTCATGAATTTGGACAAATCAACACTGCCGAATTTCGGATCCGGCAATACGTCGCGTTTGGGGACTTCTCTACGTCTTGGCATTTCAATTCCTTCAATCTATTCAGTTGGGCCTTATTGCCCATGGGCACTCAGTGAAGCACCCACTTACTCGACGGCCTAGCGCCGCCTACGCATCCCAGCGTATTACTTGGGACGTTTGGCACCGTATTTAGAACGGGATTGTTTGCGGTCTTTAACACCAGCGGTGTCCAAAGAGCCACGCACGGTGTGGTAGCGCACACCCGGCAAGTCTTTTACACGACCGCCGCGAATCAGCACCACGCTATGCTCTTGCAGGTTATGGCCTTCACCGCCGATGTACGAAATCACTTCGTAGCCGTTGGTTAAGCGCACTTTGCACACTTTACGCAATGCAGAGTTCGGTTTTTTCGGCGTGGTGGTGTACACACGGGTGCACACACCGCGTTTTTGAGGGCAAGCCTCAAGCGCCGGTACTTTGTTGACGTAGACCGGAGCCTTGCGTCCTTTGCGTACCAATTGGTTAATAGTAGGCATATTTCTCTTAATTCCTGTTGAGGTAAAACTTGCCGACACCATGACGGCAAGAGCGGAATTATAGAATCTTGGCAAGCACTTAGTCAAGCCCATGCCCAATCGCACGGCCACAGCGGCTATTTTGCCGTTGCATTATTGCCAATGAATGACAAAAAGGCTGCCTGAAACACTTTCAGGCAGCCTTAAACAAACGCTTAGAGCCTGCTCACAATCTTTTATTGTGCTGCTTTCAGCGCATAAACAGGCGCATGCTGCGTTAAAAATGCGCGCCAAAGCTTGCTTTGGCTGTGCTTTTTGCCTTGCCTGCACCCGTTTCTGCACTAAAATCCGCTACAAAAAAGATCGTGAACAGGCTCTTAGAAAAAGCCGAGCCAAATCTCAACCCACCCATCTGAATATCATTTATTCCAATCAATTGTCTGCACTTCAAATCCGCCAGCGCCATGCCATGCCAAGCTGGCAGCGGGCGACACCGACACGGTGTGTTCCGTATCGCGATTAAGGTGCGCAAAAGCAGCGGCTACGGCGGCAAAATAATAATCGCCAACGGCAGGCGCAGCAGCGGCAGCGCCGTTAACCGCGGCGGTGCGCAGCAAATGCAACTCGGGGCCGGGCTTATCGGCAAGCAATGGCGCTCGCTGCAACAACAGCCAATGGCTGCCTGAAAGCGAAGACGCGGCGGTGGGCGGCGCTTCATAACACCAACCCACCAGCGCGCTGTCGATAATGCCTTGTGCTATATCATTGGCCGCCAGCAGCAAGGGCTGCGCCCAAGCATTGCCGGTGGCGGGCAAGGGCAAAAATACCCCTGCGCCATGGCAACCCAGCGCCGTGGCCAAATGAAACACCGGTGCATTGTGGATATTGGCCAGAAAATCGAAGGGCATTGCCACTTGTTCTTCCAGCACATTGCTCATCATGCTTTGAAATACCGACGGCGAACTGAACGCGCCGCCCATATAGATATTGCCGTGCGCAGGCAAGCCCGCCTGCGCGGCAGCACCCAGCCCGCCGGCCAAGGCCAACATGCTCAAGCGGCTAAGACGGCGGGCATTGATGCCGTGCTGCCGTTGCAAATAGCGTTTTAAAACGGCATCGCCAACATCCGCCGTGGCTTCAGCACAACAGGCTGCCTGAATCGATAACCTCAACATGGCTGCCACCCCCATACCATGCTGATATGGCTGCCGCCAAAACCGGCAAACTGAGCCAGATAATGCCCCGGCGCTAAAGCCATATCGGCACTGGCCGCACGCAATCCCGCCACCGCCCGCCCCGCCAGTGCGCTGGGCAAGGTGCCCGTTTGCAGGCTTTGGCGCAGCAATGCGGTTTCAATGGCACCGCTGGCACCCAATGTGTGGCCGATGTGCGGCTTAAACCACGCCACCGGCACCGCCTGCCCCACCACCGCCATTAAAGCCTGCCGCTCGGCTTCATCGCTGTCGGCACTGCCCACCGCATGCGCCTTAACCAATTTCAACGCTGCCGCGGGCACCTCGGCCTGCGCCAAAGCGTGTTGCATCACCGCGGCCATGCGCTGGCTGTCGGTGTCGGTTAGGCTGCCGCCACCACTGCCTGCGGCCACGCCACACAAACGCAAGCCGCCCGCTGGCGGCGCTTCGCCCGCCAGTGCCAAGCAGGCAATGCCTTCGCCCAGCACAAAACCTTGGCCCGCAAACGGGGTACATTCCACCGCCAATAAGCCGGTGGCATGAAAATGCGCCAAGGTAAGCAGATTAAAACTTTCCACCCCCACCACCAGCGCCCGCTTAATCAAGCCGGATTGCAATAAGCGGTGGGCATGCATCAAGGCATGGGCAGACGAAGTGCACGAAGTGGCAAAGCTGTAGATTTGCTCATGCCCCAACCGCTTCATTAGCTCAGCGGTGATGGTGTGCAAGGTATAGCTTAAAGCGTCTGGCGCACCGGCCAGATAACGCTGCTCGCAATCGGCCATATTGTAGGCGGTGGAGCCGATAAACACCGCCGCCTCGGCTTGTTGCGCCGCCGACCAACCGGCATCTGCCGCGGCTGCCTGAAGATGGATTTCAATCAAATCTGCCAGTGCCGCCAAACTTAGCCTCTGCGCCGAAAACGCGCGGAAATAAGCGGCGTGGGCCGTTTGCCCCAAAAAGGCAAACGGCACGCTGGCCGCGGGCAAGGGTGCCGCCCATTGCGGCCATAACGCCGCCCCCGCACCTTGGGCGCAACAAATACTGTGGCCGTGCACATAGCTCATGCGGCGTGGCTTTCGCGCACAAATTGCGCCAAATCGCGCACACACATCATGTGGCGGCGTATGGCGCGATCGCCTTGCAGGCGCACTTTAAAATGCCGCTGCAAAGCCACCGAAATCTGCAAGGCATCCAGCGAATCCAAGCCGATGCGGCTGGCATCGCCAAACAGCATCTCATCGTCTTGCAAAGCTTCGGCACTGAGCACATCGGCCTTATCGGCTTCGTGCACAATCAATTTTTTCAGCTCCTGCTCCAGCAAAGCGGGCGCCAAGGTAAAGAGGTAATCGGCCATCAGAATCGCACCTGTGTGGCAAGCTGCCGCCGATACAGCCACACTGCCGACAACAGGCAGGCGGCCGCAAACAGCAGCAATAATTGAAGATAAGCGGCAATACCACCCACACCGGCGCGGTTGAGCAGCAATTGCTGAAACGCATCCAGCCCCCAAGCCATGGGCGACAGCCGGGCGAGCGCCTGCATGGTTTCCGGCATCACATAGGCGGGCACCATAATGCCGCCCAGCGCCGCCATAATAATGATGCCGCCGCCGCCCAACACCACGGCATGTTCGGTGCTTTTGGCCAGCACACTCACCAATAGCGCATAGCCCAGCGCCGCCAAACTCACCGCCACCGCCAACAGGGCATACGGCCACAGCGGGCCGTTGAGCAGCAAAGGCGGCACCCCAAGCCAAGGCAACAGATAGCGCCCCAGCAGCAGCATCACCACGAATTGCAATTGGTTGATCAGAAAATACGGCAGCAATTTGGCCGCCACCAGCGTGGTGGCCGGGGCGCGCGCCAGCCGCAAGCGGGTGATGGTGTTGGTTTGCCGCTCCAGCGCCATCACATTAGACAAGGGAATCATGATAAAAAACATGCCGAACACCAGCCACGCCGGCACGCTGTGCTGTACCGAATTGGGCTTTTCCACCGCCTCGCCTGCCCGGCTGATATACGTTTCCGCAAACACCGGCTTGGCCAAATAATCGCCCACCACATCAAAGCGGCTGTGGGTGGCTTCGGCCACGGCATCATTCACCGTTTGCCGCAAGGGCGCAGGCACCGCATCCACACGCACCGGCTCGGCTTCGGCGGCGGCAAAATAAGCGTTCAAACGGGTGGCGGTGTAATGCTGGCGCAGCATGCCTTTCATCGCCAGCAGCCACGAAGGCTCGGTATCGGGCGGCAATTGCAGCTGCAAGGGCTGCTCGTCGGCCAGAGCCGCCGCGGCGGCATTGGGGTTGTGCACCAGCATTTGGTAGCGCCCTTGCCGCAATGCTGCCTGCGCTTGCGCCAAATCGCTTTCAGGCAGCCTATCCACCGCTATCTGTGCTTCGCGCAAGGCGGCGGCAAAATCGGCATTGAGCGTATTGTCGGCCGCGCCCACCAACACAATATGGCTGTCGATGTGCGGATCGGCATCGCGGCTGAGCGCCACCGACATAATCAGCATAAACGCCACCGGCAACACAAACAGCACCGCCAGGCCGTGCAGGTCGTGGCCGAGCAGTTTCAGTTCTTTAATCAAAGAGGCCAGAATCATGGGGTTTGCCGTTGTAAAAAATCCAGATAAAACGACTCCAGCGAGCCGTGGCCTTGCTGGAAATAGCGGATTTGCCGTCCGCCTTGCCCCAGCTGCGCATACAGTGCCGCCGCTTCATCGCCGGTGGCTGCTGCCTGTGCCATGCCGTTGGGCAATAACTGCGCCCCGCAAGCGGCCAGCTCTGCCGCCGACAACATCGGCTCGGTTTGAAAACGCACATGTGCGCACGGCTGCTGCAACAGCTGTGCCAATTCACCCTGATACACCAGCCGCCCTTGCGCGAGCAAGGCGATATGGCGGCACAACAGCTCGATTTCCTGCAAATAGTGCGAGGTATACACCACGGTAACACCGGCGGCATTCAAGCGGATCACGCTGTCAAGAATAAACTGGCGCGACTGCGGATCAATGCCCACGGTGATTTCATCCAGAAACACCAGCTGCGGACGGTTAATTAAGCCGATGGCAAAATTCAGCCGCCGCTTCAGCCCGCCCGACAAATGCCGGGCCGCTTTGCGGGTGTGCTCGGCCAGCCCGGCTTCGTCAAGCAAGCGGCGCAGATGGGCACGGTCGCGCTGGCGGTATAGCGCGGCAAAAAACAGCATATTGTCCCACACGCTTAGCTGCGGATAAAACGCAAAGTCTTGCGGCACCAAGCCGATTTGCTGGCGCTGGCGGCGGCTGAGCGCCTGCATGGGCACGCCTTCAAACAGCACTTGCCCGCTTTGCACTTCTTGCAAGCCGCACAGAATCGACATCAACGTGGTTTTGCCTGCGCCGTTGGCGCCGAGCAAACCCCAGCATTCGCCACGGCCGATATTGAGGCTGATGTCGGTGAGCGCCGGCGTGGCCGCGGCAGCATAGCGATGGCTGAGGGCTTGAATGCGAATCATGGGCGGGGCGTTTTTGAGCGGAAAATCAGGCATTCAGGCTGCCTGAAAACTAGAAATGGAATTTGAAGGCGCTTGCGCATCATAAAGCCTTGGCCAACCGGCGGATGTCTTGCCACAGCGCCGCCTCGCGATCGGCAACCGCCCGCAAAGCGGCGGCCAAAGCAGCGGAGCCGGCCGCATCGGGTTTGCGGCATTGGCGCACACACAGGCTGGCAAATTGGCGCCAGTCGTCACCAATATCGGTGAGCGTTTGCGCCGCTTGCAGCAAGCCCGAGTGCGCCAAGGCTTCACCGGCCTGCTCCAGAAAATAGGCATACAAATAGCGGAAGCCCGCACCGCCGGTGCCGATTTCCTCCTGCATGCGCACCAAATGCCCCAACCATTGCTTTTGTGCTTCGGCATCACCGCTGTGGTCTAATGCCGCCAATTTGTCGGCCACGGTGCGGATGCCGCGCACGCCGATAAAAAACAGCGGCGCCTGCATTTGGCGCACACTTTGCAACAGCGCACGGCGCAGCAGCGGGCGCAAATCCAGCGTGGCAACATCCGGCAGGCTGGCGGTATCCAGCGTATACATCAGCCCTTTGGCCGCCAGCGCTCCCTTGGCAAAGCGGGCGCGGCGCAAATCGGCCGCCGCGCAGCGCTGCACGGTTTCTAACACCGGGTCGCTGATTAAATAATCGTCGCCTTCTTTGCCGTACACCAGCAAATTATGGGCATTGAAATGAAAACGCATGGCTTCCGGAAAATACGGCAGCCAGAACACCGAAGTTTGCAAGCCCACCAGTTCGCCGCGTGCCAACGCCGCATCCAGTGCCGCCATGCCCGCTTCTTCGCTGCGAAAACGGCGCATGTGCAGGCGCACACCCAGCTGGCGGCAGCTGCGGCGGATAATGCTTTTGGGCGGCATACGGTAGGCCACCAGCGGCTGGCCGCCCAGCTTTACCAACGGAATATAGGCAAAGGTGAGCGCAGCGGCCATGCCGAACACCATCGCTTCATCCCAATCAATGCCGTGATGGCGCAACAGCGTAGACATCACCCCACTTTCGCAATGGGCGGTGTGCTGATGCTGAAATAAAGGCGCTTGCATGGCTTTACTCCCAGCCCGGAGGGCATAGCTTCGCCGGGTCAAAAGGCTGCCTGAAAGCCGCCACATCCAATTGCAGCGCCTGCGCATAGCGGGCTAATGTTTTGTCGGACAGCCGCGCAAACACCGCCGGGCGGAAATGGCGGCGCACCTGCCAACGAAACAAACCCACGGCCTGTGCCAACGACACTTCATCATGGCGAAAAGCGTGCATGCAATAATACAAAGGCGAATGGGTACCCGCCGCCACCGCGGCACGAGCCGCATCGGCTTGGGCGCGTAAATTGCCCACTGCCTGCTCGGTGGCAAAGGCTTCGTCTTGCCAGCCGGTGCTCACCGCTTTAACGTAATGTCCGTTGCGGGTGGCATACATCACTTTCTGATGGCCAGCATAGGTGGCGCAGTTGTCTTGCGGCAGGTCTTTTTCTTCCATCACACCACCTCCAACAACATAAATGACGACGAAAACCGGCCACTCTCGGGCACATAACACAAAATTTTCTCGCCGCTGGCTAAGCGGTGGGTGCGCATAAACTCGTCCAGCATAATGTAAATTGAAGCCGAGCCGGTATTGCCTTTGCTGGGCAGATTGGTAAACCATTTGTGTTCGGGAATGGCAAAGCCGATATTGGCCAGCCCTTGCGCCACTTTGTCGCGGAAAAAATGCGATGAATAATGTGGCAAGAAATAATCAACATCCTCCACCCGCAAGCCGTGGCGGCGAATGCTGCGCTGCAAGGCTTTTTCCACCGTGTAATGGATGATGTGCTCGTTGAGCAGTTTGACATCCTGCTTCACGCTCATCACGCTCACCGCTTCGCCTTCAGCCGCTGTTAGTGTTTTCCAGCCGCGCCATTGGCCGTCTACCCAGTCGCCGCCGGCATACATGCACACCGGCTGCTCATGGGCATACGACACCAAATCCAACCACACAATCTTCAGGCAGCCGGGGGCGGGTGTGTTGCTCAAGTGCAGCGCACCGGCGCCGTCCGACAGCATCCAGCGCAGAAAATCTTTGGCAAACGCCAACTCCGGGCGAAAATCGGCGGCTTGTTTCAGCGCCGTTTCACTGGCAAAGGCTTCTTTGCGCATCATCGCCGATGCGGTTTCGGCGGCACAAGCCACCGCCTCATTGTGCTCACCACTGCGAATGGCCGTATAGGCGTATTTCAGCGCCGCCATGCCTGCCACACACACACCCGCCATGCTCACCATTTCGCAAGGCCCGGCTTGTGGCAGTAAGCCATGCACCATGGCGCCATGGCCGGGCATGGTCTGGTCGGGATAAGAAGTACCGCAGGCCAACACGCCCACCGCTTCGGGCTCAACCCCTTCCGTATAGAGCCCCTGTACCGCCAGCGCCGCCAATTCGGCACAGGAATGGGTAAGCGTGCGGCTGTGCGGATCAATGGCATAATGGCGGCTATGGATACCGTTGGAGCGCAAAATGCGCGAACGCACCCGCGAAGGCACATCACCGGCCATGCCCAGCACGGCTTCCATTTCATCGTTGCCCACCGGCGGGTTGGGCAAAAATGCCGCCGTATGGCGGATGTATACATCGAATAAAGTGGCCGTCATGCCTGCATCTTTTTAGGGTTGGTTTGATTAAAAATCTGTTTACAATCTTTTTTGTAGCCGATTTTTCAGGCAGCCTTTATTCACCCGAAGGCTGGCTGAAATACTGTTTTTGCCGCGCAATGCTGTTGCGCAACCAGGGCGCCAATGCTGTTTTCACCAAGGCGCTGATTGGCACCACGGTAACGATGATCAACACCAAAAACACAATATAAAACGCCAGCAATCCCCGCCGCAGCCACGGTGCCACCCGCCCTGCCGCCAGCAACAGCTTGCCCCACAGATAAAAGCTGCGCCGCGCCACTTTTTCACTGAAAATCAGCTTTTCATTCACCCGCACCGCACCCATGCCGCGCAACAGGGTTTCATCCACCGCGCCGCCAAGCAAGCCTTCGCCGGTGCGCGCGCCAAAACGGGCGGCATCGGCCAAATCGGCATCGGCAATGCCCGCTGCGGGTAGGGCACGGAAAAACTGGCGCTGGCCGGTGAGCATCCATGCCGGCGTGGTGACAAAACTGGCCGCACTGCTGCAAGCATCGATTTTAACCACATTGCCCACCAGCCGCGCACCATGCCCGGCCAGTAAACGCTTCACCTGCTCTTGCGCCATCAGCCACATATTGCGGCAGCCAATCAAGGTAATCACCGGCGTATCACGCAACAGCGCAGCGGCTTGCGGGCTTTGCAAAAAGGCGGTCATCGGCTGTGAAGGCGATAAAAACCACACCGTATACGCCAACACCACCAAGTCATACTGCGCATGCGCCGTTTGCGGCGGCACAATGGGCGCCGGTTGCAAATGCACGGTTTCGGGGAAGGTATTGAAAAAGCGCCAAAACCGCCACGGAAACGCATACGGCACCACCGGCTGCAAGGCCAACATTTCCACCTCGATACCCTTCTGTGCCTGCAAAGGCGCAGCAAAATGCTGCGCCAAGGTATGCAATTGGCCGGTTTGCGAATAATAAACCAGCAAAACTTTTTTGGCGGCTTGCGTTTCCATAATGCCATTCCAGTCAAACGGCCTGCCATTTTAGCAAAAAACAGGCCATCGCGATAAACAAACAAGGCTGCCTGAATGTTTTTCAGGTAGCCTTGAAACTTTTATAAAATCCAATGGATTGCCGAATCGAGTTCGGTAATGACGGGGTTTTGGAGTTTCAGGCAGCCTTGAAACTTTAAAATCCGTATCCAATAAAAAAACAGCCAACGCTTTGTGTTGGCTGTTGGGTTTGCCGCCGTTTCAGGCAGTCTGTGTCTTTCTTTCCGATTTAGGCTTGCGGCTCTTCCGCGGCCACTTCGGCAGCGGCGCGCATTTCGTCGGCAAACTGCTGGCGACGGGTGCGGTGGTGGGTTAAACCGGTACCTGCCGGAATCAGGCGGCCCACAATCACGTTTTCTTTCAAGCCGCGCAGGTCGTCTTTCTTGCCCATAATCGCCGCTTCGGTAAGCACGCGGGTGGTTTCCTGGAAGGACGCCGCCGAAATAAAGCTGTCGGTAGAGAGCGAGGCTTTGGTAATACCCAAAAGGATATTGTCAAAGCGCACCGGCTCTTTGCCTTCGGCTTCCAGTTTTTCGTTGGCGGCCATCACATCGGCACGTTCCACTTGCTCGCCGGTAATGAAGTGGCTTTCGCCCGAGTCGGCAATGTTCACGCGGCGCAGCATTTGGCGGATGATTACCTCAATGTGCTTGTCGGAAATCTTCACGCCCTGCAAACGGTAAACCTCTTGCACTTCCTGCACGATGTAGCGGGTGAGCGCTTCGATGCCTTGCAGGCGCAGGATGTCGTGCGGATCTACCGAGCCGTCTACAATGGTTTCGCCACGGTTCACCACTTGGCCGTCGTGCACCAGTACCTGTTTTTCTTTCGAAATCAGGGTTTCGTAGGCCACGCCGTCTACATCGGTAATCACCAAGCGCTGTTTGCCTTTGGTTTCTTTACCGAAGGATACGGTACCGGTAACCTCGGCCAGCATACCGGCATCTTTGGGTGTACGCGCTTCAAACAGCTCGGCCACGCGCGGCAGACCACCGGTAATGTCGCGGGTTTTGGTTGAGGCTTGCGGAATCCGCGCCAACACATCACCCTTGCCGATTTCCTGCCCTTCGCGCACGGTAATCACCGCGCCCACCGGGAAAGCCATCGACACAGGCGCATCACCACCCGGCATTTTCACTTCTTCGCCGTTTTCGTCCAGCAGTTTCACCAAGGGGCGCAACAGTTTGGATTGGGTGGCGCTGCGGCGTTTGCCATCGATAACTACCAAGGTAGACAAACCGGTCACATCGTCGGTTTGTTTGGCCACGGTAACGCCTTCTTCAATGTTTTCAAAGCGCACACGACCGGCGTGTTCGGTAATCATCGGGCGGGTATGCGGGTCCCACGTGGCCAAGGTTTGGCCGGCTTTAACGGTTTCGCCGTCTTTCACCAGCAAAATGGCACCGTAAGGCACTTTGTGGCGCTCGCGCTCGCGGCCGATGTCGTCGTGAATCACCACTTCAGAAGAGCGGCCAATCACCACCAGCTCGCCCTTGTTGTTGGCCACATAACGCATTTGGCTGGAGAAGCGCACGGTACCGCCGGATTTGGCTTCCACTTGGCTGGCGGCGGCGGCACGCGATGCCGCACCACCGATGTGGAAGGTACGCATGGTGAGCTGGGTGCCCGGTTCACCGATAGACTGGGCGGCAATCACCCCCACCGATTCGCCCGAATTCACCAGCTTGCCGCGTGCCAGGTCGCGGCCATAACACTTGGCGCACAAGCCGTAGCGGGTTTTACAGGTAATCGGCGTGCGCACTTTCACTTCGTCGATACCGGAGTTGTCGATCATGTCTACCATGGCTTCGTTGAGCATGGTACCGATTTCCACCAAGGTTTCGCCGGTGCTGGGATCCACCACATCGGCGGCGGTAACCCGACCCAAAATACGGTCGCGCAAGGGCTCGATTACATCACCGCCCTGCACCACGGCTTTCATCACAAAGCCGTCGGTGGTGCCGCAATCGTCTTCCACCACCACCAAGTCTTGGGTTACGTCTACCAAGCGGCGGGTCAAATAACCTGAGTTGGCGGTTTTCAAGGCGGTATCGGCCAAGCCTTTACGCGCACCGTGGGTGGAAATAAAATATTGCAGTACCGTGAGGCCTTCGCGGAAGTTCGACGTAATCGGCGTTTCGATAATCGAGCCGTCCGGTTTGGCCATCAAACCACGCATACCGGAAAGCTGCTTAATCTGCGCTGCCGAACCACGGGCGCCGGAGTCGGCCATCATGTAGATGGAGTTGAACGACTCTTGATCCACTTCTTTACCGTCGCGGTCGGTGGTTTTTTGGGTCGACAAGTTATCCATCATCGCCTTGGCGATTTTATCGCCGGTGCGGCCCCAGATATCCACCACTTTGTTGTAGCGCTCGCCGTTGGTCACCAAACCTTGGCGGTATTGTTCTTCGATTTCTTTCACTTCGTGCTGTGCTTCGGCCAGCAATTCGGTTTTTTTGGCCGGTACTTCCATGTCGTCCACGCAAATGGAGATGCCGCCACGGGTGGAGTAGGCAAAACCGGTATACATCAGATGGTCGGCAAAAATCACCGTATCGCGCAAGCCGCACAGGCGGAAAGAAGCGTTAATCAGGCGTGAGATGTCTTTTTTCTTCAGCGCTTTGTTGATGTATTCAAACGGCAGGCCTTTGGGCAGGATTTCGCTCAGCAGCGCACGGCCCACGGTGGTTTCGTAGCGGTTGATTACCGGCTCGAATTCGTCTTGGTCGTTTTTCACCCACTCGCGCAGACGCACGGTGATTTTGGTACTCAGCTCAACCTGGCGGGTTTGGTAGGCGCGGTGCACTTCTTTCACGTCGGCAAACAGGCTGCCTTCGCCCTTGGCGTTGATTTTGTCGCGGGTCATGTAATACAAGCCCAAAACGATATCTTGCGACGGCACGATAATCGGCTCGCCGTTGGCGGGCGACAGCACGTTGTTGGAAGCCAGCATCAAGGTGCGTGCTTCCATTTGCGCTTCCAAGCTCAGCGGCACGTGTACCGCCATTTGGTCACCGTCGAAGTCGGCGTTAAAGGCCGCGCACACCAAGGGGTGCAATTGGATGGCCTTGCCTTCAATCAAAATCGGCTCAAATGCCTGAATACCCAAGCGGTGCAAGGTGGGCGCACGGTTGAGCAGAATCGGATGTTCGCGAATCACGTCTTCCAAGATATCCCACACCTCGGCCACTTCCTGCTCCACCAATTTTTTGGCGGCTTTGACGGTAGAGGCCAAGCCCAGCACTTCCAGCTTGTGGAAAATAAACGGCTTGAACAGTTCCAGCGCCATTTTTTTCGGCAAGCCGCACTGATGCAGACGCAGGTAAGGGCCCACGGTAATCACCGAACGGCCGGAGTAATCCACGCGTTTACCCAACAGGTTTTGACGGAAACGGCCGCCTTTACCTTTAATCATGTCGGCCAGCGATTTAAGCGGGCGTTTGTTGGCGCCGGTCATCGCTTTGCCGCGACGGCCATTGTCGAGCAAGGAATCCACCGCTTCTTGCAACATGCGTTTTTCGTTGCGCACGATGATGTCGGGCGCACGCAGCTCAAGCAAACGCTTTAAGCGGTTGTTGCGGTTAATCACGCGGCGGTAGAGGTCGTTCAAATCGGAGGTGGCGAAACGGCCGCCGTCCAGCGGCACCAAGGGGCGCAAATCCGGCGGCAACACCGGCAGCACGTCCATAATCATCCATTCCAGCTTCATGCCGGAGCGTTGGAACGCTTCCAATACTTTCAGGCGTTTGGCGATTTTTTTGATTTTGGTGTCGGAGCTGGTGGCGTCCAGCTCTTGGCGCAAGGTGGTCACTTCTTGGGCAATGTCCAAGCCGCGCAGCAAATCGCGAATGCCTTCGGCACCCATTTTGGCTTCGAAGTCGCCGCCGAATTCTTCGTATTTGGCGTAGAAGTCTTCTTCGGTGAGCAGCTGGCGGCGCTGCATGCTGGTCATGCCCGGGTCGGTTACCACAAAGGCTTCAAAATACAGAATGCGTTCGATGTCGCGCAAGGTCATGTCCAACACCATGCCCAAACGGGACGGCAAGGATTTCAAAAACCAGATGTGCGCCACCGGGGCGGCCAAGTCGATGTGTCCCATGCGTTCGCGACGCACTTTGGACAAAGTCACTTCCACGCCGCATTTTTCGCAGGTAACGCCTTTGAATTTCAAGCGTTTGTATTTACCGCACAGGCATTCGTAGTCTTTAATCGGGCCGAAAATTTTGGCACAAAACAGGCCGTCGCGTTCGGGCTTGAAGGTGCGGTAGTTGATGGTTTCCGGTTTTTTTACCTCGCCGTGCGACCAATCCCTGATCTGTTCGGGAGAAGCAAGTCCTATTTTAATTGATTCAAAAACGTTAAACTCCATATTCACCAAGCATCCCCTTACAGTTCGTCGCTGTCAAAATCATCGATTAAATCGTCTTCTTCCTCTTCAAAAATAGACGACTCGTCAAACATGTTGTTGTCTTCGGGATCATCCTCGAGCTGGAAGCCCTCCATCGTGGTCATAACCTCGTCCTCAGCGAGCGCGCTGTCCGGTACCGCCGTGATTTCATCGTCCTCGTCAAAGTTCTGCTTGAGGTCGATTTCCTCGTTGTCCTTGTCGAGCACCTTG
>RRZT012250978.1_pt1 | contig 14428 bp, 13 predicted proteins | sample 2165551 | NCBI WGS metagenome assembly RRZT01 (sample SAMN10456910, study PRJNA506462) | wastewater metagenome | biome: wastewater; feature: sludge; material: wastewater sludge; isolation source: wastewater sludge with Escherichia coli K12::gfp cells carrying plasmid... | place: USA: Moscow, Idaho... | reverse complement strand
GTCCAGTCGCACATTGCCCCGCTGGCGTGGCAGCAGCGGGGCGATCTGATCGAATTGCTCGCGAGTCAGTTGCATTGCGACAGTCTCACGCCAGATTCACAGTCTTGTCAATTTGCGTTAACATAACCTAGAACACTGGGCGCTGCCGAACGTGTTCTTCCACGTCACCACCGCCTGCGCACTGCTGCGCCACAACGGCGTGGACCTGTGCAAGGTCGATTACCTCCTGGGCGCGCAGGCTTTTGCCTGAAACCGACGGAACCGCACCACACGGCATGCACGGATGCCCCCGCACGGCGCACAGGAACTGTGCGGTCGTGCACACCGGTCAACCATAGAATCCGGGCAATTTTGGGGGGATGCACGTGCTGCTGCTGGTTGTTCTGTTGCCCTTGGTGCTGGGAAGTGTGCTCACGGCGGTGAGCGGTGCCCGGCGCCGCGCATGGACGGCGTCCATCGCAGGCACGATCACGGCGGCGAGTCTGGCCGTGTTGCTGTCGCAGGCGCCGACGGTGTTCAGCGGTGTGCCGGTCATGGAGCAATGGGCCTGGGTGCCGTCCCTGGGGCTCGACATCACGTTCCGGCTGGACGGCCTGTCGCTGCTGTTCGCGGGCCTGATCCTGTGCATCGGCCTGTGCATCGTGCTGTACGCGGCGTATTACCTGGCGCCCGAAGACTCCGCCCCCAAGTTCTACAGCCTGATGATGCTGTTCATGGCCGCCATGCTCGGCGTGGTGCTGTCGGACAACCTCCTGGTGCTGGTGGTGTTCTGGGAGCTGACCAGCATCTCGTCCTTCCTGCTGGTGGGCTACTGGGGCCACCGACCCGATGCGCGGGCGGGTGCCCGTCAGGCGCTGGCGGTGACCGGCGGCGGCGGGCTCGCCATGCTCGGGGGCTTCGTGCTGCTGGGCCAGATCGGCGGCAGCCACGAGATCAGCGTGCTGGCCACGCGCGCCGCACAGATCCAGGCCGACCCGCTGTTCCTGCCCGCCTTGCTGCTGATCCTGCTGGGCGCCTTCACCAAGAGCGCGCAGTTCCCGTTTCACTTCTGGCTGCCGGACGCCATGGCGGCCCCCACGCCGGTGTCGGCCTACCTGCACTCGGCCACCATGGTCAAGGCCGGCGTGTTCCTGCTGATGCGCCTGTACCCGATCCTGGCGGGTTCGGGCTGGTTCGAGGCGCTGGTCAGTGGCGCGGGCCTGGTCACGGTGCTGTTCGCCGCGTTCATCGCCATCTTCAAGCACGACCTTAAAGGCCTGCTGGCGTACTCCACCGTCAGCCACCTGGGCCTGATCACCTTCCTGGTCGGCCTGGGTTCGCCGCTGGCCGCCGTGGCGGCGGTGTTCCATGTGCTCAACCACGCCACGTTCAAGGCCTCGCTGTTCATGATCGCCGGCATCGTCGACCACGAGACCCACTCGCGCGACATGCGCCAGCTCGGCGGCCTGTGGTCCTTCATGCCGTTCACCGCCACGCTGACCATGGTGGCCGCGGCATCGATGGCCGGTGTGCCGCTGACCAACGGCTTCCTGTCGAAGGAAATGTTCTTCACCGAAGCCGTGACCGGCACCCAGGGCGTCTGGGCCTGGGCGGTGCCGGCGCTGGTGACCCTGGCCGGCGTGTTCAGCGTGGCGTATTCGCTGCGCATGGTGCATGACACCTACTTCAACGGCCCGCTGGGCGCGGTCGAGAACCCGCGTCCCCACGAGCCCCCGCTGGGCATGAAGCTGCCCACGATCGGCCTGGTGGTGCTGTGCGTGGCGGTGGGCCTGTTTCCGGCAGCCACCTTCGGCCCGCTGGTCCACGTGGCGGCCACGGCGCTGACCGGCCAGCCGCTGCCCGAGTACCACCTGTCGCTGTGGCACGGCTTCAACCTGCCGCTGCTCATGAGCGTGATCGCCCTGGTGGGCGGCATCCTGCTGTACCGCAGCCTGGCGCGCGACAGGCGCCTGCACCGCATCAGCTCCGAAGCCTGGTTCGGACAGGGCACGGGCCGCCAGCTCTTCGAGTCGACCCTCGGCGGCGTGTTCTCGCTGGCGGGGCGCGTGACGGGCGCGCTGGAAAACGGCTCGCTGCAGCGCTACCTGGCCCTGATGGTGGGCGTTGCCATCGTCGTGGCGGCGGCCCCCTTGCTGGGCGGCGGCGTGGGCACCGGCGAGCGCGCCCTGATGCCGGCCAACACCTTGGCGGTGGTGGTCTGGGCGCTGCTGCTGGTCACCTGCGCTGCGCTGGTGCTGGGCCACCATGACCGTTTCCGCACCGTGGTGCTGGTGGGCATGGTGGGTCTGGTGGTGGCGCTGGCCTTCGTGTCGCTCTCGGCGCCCGATCTGGCGCTGACGCAGCTGTCGGTGGAGGTGGTGTCCACCGTGCTGCTGCTGATGGGCCTGGCGCTGTTGCCGCAGACCACGCCACGCGAATCCAGCACCGGCCGCAAGGCCCGTGACGCCGCGCTGGCCGTGGCCGCCGGGGCGGGCGTGGCCTGGCTGGCCTGGGTGTTCATGACCCGGGGCCACGACAGCATTTCGTGGTATTTCCTGGAGCAGTCGCTGCCCAAGGGCGGCGGCACCAATGTGGTGAACGTCATTCTGGTGGACTTCCGCGGTTACGACACCTGGGGCGAAATCACCGTGCTGGGCATCGCGGCCCTCGGGGTTCTGGCCCTGATGGACGGCTTCCGCACCCGCCGTGCCGGCACCGATGGTGCAGGTCGGCCGTGGACCTTCGCGGCCCAGCCCTTGCTGTTGCGTGTGGCCGCTTCGGTGGTCCTGCCGCTGGCCCTGGTGTTCTCGGTCTACATCTTCATGCGCGGGCACAACATGCCCGGCGGCGGCTTCATCGCCGGCCTGATCACCGCGGTGGCGCTGGTGCTGCAGTTCATGGCCCTGGGCCAGTCGCGTGCCGAGATGCTGATGCGCGCACAGGCCGGACGCCGCTTCGTGCAGTGGATCGGCGCCGGCCTGGGCATTGCGGGTCTGACGGGTGTGGCGGCCTTCGTGTTCGGACGCCCATTCCTGACCAGCGCCCACGGCCATCCCGCGGTGGGGGTGCTGGGCGAGTTGCCGTTGGCGTCGGCCGCGGTGTTCGATCTGGGGGTGTACCTGACGGTGGTGGGCGCCACCCTGCTGACACTCAGCGTGCTGGGATCGGCCTCTGGCGAAGGGCGATCGGATCCTGGCAAGACACACGGCAAGGCGCCTGGCAAGGCACAGGCAGGAGATGCAGCATGGTGAGCATGGAGGCGCTGCTGGCCAGCGGCCTGGGGGTGGTGATGGCCGCGGGGGTCTACCTGCTGCTGCGTGGCCGCACCTATCCGGTGGTGCTGGGCCTGAGCTTGATCGGCTACGCCGTCAACGTGTTCATCTTCGTCATGGGCCGCCTGTGGAGCAACGCGCAGCCCATCCTCGTGGGCGAGGGGGCGGTGGCCGATCCCTTGCCGCAGGCCCTGGTGCTCACCGCCATCGTGATCGGGTTCGCGACCACGGGCTTCCTGATCGAACTGGCCTTGCGCAGCCGGCATGAGAGCGGCACCGACCATGTCGATGGCCGCGACACCGTTGTCCAGGAGCGTGCGTGATGGAGGGCGTGCTGGCTTTCTGGTGGCAGCATGGGCCGGTGCTGTCGGTGGTGCTGCCTTCGCTCACCGCGGTGGTTCTTCTGCTGATCGGCGATCAGGGGGGCATGGCTGGACAGGGCGGCAGCCACGACCTCGGTCGCCTGCGCTGGCACCGCCGCGTGGCCATGGCCTCGGTGCTGTCGGGCCTGTTCATGGCCTGCGCGATGGTCTGGCGCGCCAGCCAGGGCGAGCTGGTCGTGTACCGCCTGGGGGAGTGGCCCGCGCCGTTCGGCATCGTGCTGGTGCTGGACCACTTGTCGGCCCTGATGGTGCTGCTGACCTATCTGGTGGCGGTGCCGGTGCTGTGGTACGCCACGGGTGGCTGGGACGCGCGCGGGCGCTATTTCCACGCGATCTTCCAGTTCCAGCTCATGGGCCTGAGCGGGGCCTTCCTGACGGGTGACCTGTTCAACCTGTTCGTGTTCTTCGAGATCCTGCTGATCGCGTCGTATGTGCTGCTGCTGCACGGACAAGGCAAGGAGCGCTTCCGCATGGGCGTGCACTACGTGGTGCTCAACCTGACCGCTTCCGGCCTGTTCCTGATCGGCCTGGCCATGCTGTACTCGGTCACCGGCACGCTCAACATGGCCGACATGGCCCTGCGCGTGGCCCAGCTGACCGGCGACGCGGCGCTGCTGGCCCAGGCGGCGGCGCTGGTGCTCCTGGTGGTGTTCGGTCTGAAGGCTGCGCTGGTGCCGCTGTGCTTCTGGCTGCCCGGTACCTACGCCGCCGCCAGCGCGCCGGTGGCCGCCCTGTTCGCCATCATGACCAAGGTCGGTGTCTACAGCATCATCCGCACCCACTGGATGATCTTCGGCACGGAGGCTGGCGAAGCCTCGCTGGCCGTGGCCGACTGGCTGCTGCCCCTGGCCCTGACGACCAGCGTGCTGGGGGTGCTGGGCGCCCTGGCGGCCCACACCCTGGGCCGGCTGGTGGCCTACCTCACCGTCTCGTCCGTGGGCACCATCCTGGCCGGTGTCGGCCTGTTCACGCCGGAGACCTTGTCGGCGGCGCTGTACTACACGCTGCACAGCACGATCGTGGTGGCCGGCCTGTTCCTGCTGGTGGAGCTGGTGGCGGCACAGCGCGGCGAGACGGGGGACGCGCTCAGGCCGGCCCATGCGGTGCGTGAGCCCATGCTGCTGGGCCTGATGATGTTGTTCGGCGCGGCGTCGGCGGCGGGGCTGCCGCCGCTGCCGGGCTTTGTGGGCAAGCTGATGGTGCTGCAGAGCAGCCATGGCCTGGACGCACAGCCCTGGCTGTGGACCGTGGTGCTGGGGGTCGGCTTCCTGAGCATCGTGGGGCTGGCCCGGGCGGGCGTGGTCCTGTTCTGGCATCTGCAGCCGGCGCCGACCGGCCACGCCGCCGCGGGCAGCAGCCTGAAGATGCTCTCGGCGACCTGGGCGTTCATGGCGATGACCGTGGTCCTGGCCGTGGTGGCCTCCCCCGTCAAGCAGTACACCGATGCGGCGGCCGCCCAGCTCGCCGACCGTGCCGCCTACCAGCGCGCCGTGCTGGGCGACCTGGGCGACAGCACACGCCCCTACACCGGAGAGCGTTGACCATGCGCACTGCCTCGCACACCACCGCCACCGCGCGCCCCGTGGGCTGGTTCGACCATCCGCTGCTGTCCGTGCTGCTCGGCGTGAGCTGGCTGGCCTTGTCGCACAGCCTGGCGCTGGTGCATGTCCTGTCGGCGGTGCTGATCGGGCTGATCATTCCCCGGCTGGTGGGCGGTTTCCTCAAGCCCGCAGACCGCCTGCACTGGCCCAGCGTGATCGCCCTCGCGGGGGTGGTGCTGTGGGACATCGTGGTGTCCAACATCACCGTGGCGCGTCTGGTGCTGGGCTCGATGGACAAGCCCACGCCGCTGTGGATTCCCGTGCCGCTGGCGACCCGCAACGAGCGGGTCAACGCCCTGTTCGCCAGCATCATCACCACCACGCCGGGCACGGTGTCCTGCGTGGTCGACGAGCAGCAGGGGGTGATCTGGGTCCATGCCCTCAACGGCGATGACCCCGTCGCCATGGCCAAGGACATGAAACAACGCTACGAAGCCCCGCTGATGCGGGCGCTGGGCATCCCCGCCGAGGCGGGCAAGGAGGCTGCATGATGAACGCTCCCGTCCTGTCCTGGGCATTGGACCTGGCCAGCGTGGCCGTGGCCATCGCCATGGCCCTGTGCGCCTGGCGCCTGTGGCGCGGGCCGGAGACCACCGACCGCATCCTGGCGCTCGACACGCTCTACATGAACGTGGTGGCGCTGGTGGTGCTGCTGGGCTTGCGCTGGAACACGGCGCTGCTGTTCGAGGCGGCCTTGCTGGTGGCGATGCTCGGCTTCGTGGGCACGGTGGGACTGGCCCGCTACCTCACCCGCGGCGATGTGGTGGAGAAGTGAAGGACATGACTGCCATCAAGGAGACGATGATGAACCTGCCGGTCTGGATCGAGTGGACCGCGGCGGCGCTGATCGTGGTGGCCGCCTTCTTCCTGCTGGTCGGCGCGATCGGCCTGGCCCGACTGCCGGACTTCTACATGCGCCTGCACGCGCCGACCAAGGCCTCGACTCTGGGCGTGGGCGGCGTGCTGCTGGCCTCGATGCTGCTGTCCTCGGCCCAGGGCCGCCCCGGCATCGCCGAACTCCTGATCACCTTGTTCGTGTTCGTGACGGCGCCCGTGTCGGCCAATCTGATGGCCCAGGCGGCCCTGCACCTGAAGGTCCGCAGCCGGGCGCCGTTGCCGCCGGCAGTGGATCCGCACCAGCCGCAACATGCCCCCCCGCGGCAGCCGTGATTCAGTGGGTGTAGACAGAATCAACTGAGCAGGGTCAACCTGCGCAGAAGGCGCTGTGCCTGAGCGAACCAGCCCATGCGGTGGAGGTGGCGACCTCAACACTCACCGAGACGGCCAGCAGCAACCCGAGCGTGTCCACCACCAGATGGCGCTTGCGCCTCTTGACCTTCTTGCACGCATCCACCAGCGTGCGGCGATCGAGTTGCGGTGGCATTCCGCGCCCGCCCGATGCTCGACAGGTCCGTCACCAGCGCTCATTGATCAAGGAGGCGCTGCTGGTGGGCTTCTTCCTGGCCGGGCTGGTGGTGCTTGGCGGCCTGCAGCGCTGGTGGCTGCAGCCGCTGGTGTCGGGGCTGGAGCCGATGGCGCTCTTCTTCGGCGCGGTCAGCCTGACGGCGATCACCGACAACGCCGCGCTCACCTACCTGGGCACGCAGATCTCCGGCATCAGCGAGGCCGCGAAATACATGCTGGTGGCCGGCGCGGTGGCCGGCGGCGGCCTGACGGTGATCGCCAACGCGCCGAACCCGGCGGGTGCAGCGCTGCTGCGCCGCGGCTTCCTGGACGAGTCGATCGGCGCGCTCGGCCTGCTGGCCGGTGCACTGGCACCGACGCTGGTGGCGATGGGCGCCTTCCTGCTGCTCTGAGCTCCGAGCGCTGCGGCAGCAACAGTGCAGCAACGCCGCTGCACACTGGCTGCACGATCGACTGGCATCGTCAAGGACATGATGATTGACCGTCGCACCTTCTCGATGTCGCTGCTGGCCGCCACAGCGGCCAGCGCCTGCAGCTCCCCCGCCCTTCGGCCCGGCGCGTCCGACCCCTTGCCCGCCTTCGACCCCGAGCGCGGCTACCAGCGCCGCGAGGTCAGCGCGGGCGACCGCACCGTCGTCGTGCGCGCCTGGGAGGGTCTGGCCTATGTCAGCCGCCCTGTCGAGCCGCAGTGGCAGGTGATGAACCTGTACATCCCGGAAGCCTATTTCCAGGGCGGCCAGATCGAGGGCCGCACCGCGCGCACCGCACCGATCTTCCTGCCCAATTCGATCGGTGGCTACATGCCGGCCAAGCCGGGCACGCCGGACGGCCGCCTAGGCCCGCCGCCGGCGCCCGGCCAGACGCCGCCGCTCTCGGCGATCGCGGTGGCGCTGACCCGCGGGCTGGTGGTGGCCTCGCCCGGCGCGCGCGGGCGCACGCTGCAGGCCGCCGACGGCACCTGGACCGGCAAGGCCCCGGCCGCGCTGGTCGATCTGAAGGCCGCCGTGCGCTTCCTGCGCCACCATGACGCGGTGATGCCGGGCGACACCGAGCGCATCATCTCCAACGGCACCAGCGCCGGCGGCGCGCTCTCGGCGCTGCTGGGCGCCAGCGGCAACACGCCCGAGCTGCAGGCCGAGCTGCAGGCGGTGGGCGCCGCACCGGGGCGCGACGACATCTTCGCCGTCTCCGCCTACTGCCCGATCACCAACCTCGAGAACGCCGACGCCGCCTACGAATGGCAGTTCGGCCATGTGCGCGACTACCGCCGCATCGAGATGTCGATGCTGGACTACCAGGTGCAGCGCCGCGAGGTGGCCGGCACGCTCACGTCCGAGCAGGCCGAGCTGGCAGCCGCGCTGCGGACGACCTTTCCCGCCTACCTGAACGCGCTGGGGCTGCGTGACGCCGCCGGCCGGCCGCTGCGCCTCGATGCCGACGGGCGGGGCAGCTTCCTCGACCCGGTGAAGTCGCTGCTGATCGCCTCGGCGCAGCAGACGCTTGATGCCGGCACCGACCTGTCGAGCCGCGGCTGGCTGACGATCCGCGACGGACGGGTACAGGAGGTCGACTTCCAGGCCTACGCCCTCGCCGCAGTGCGGCTGAAGCTGCCGCCGGCCTTCGACGGCCTGGCGCTCGACAGCGGCGAGAACCAGCTCTTCGGCAGCAGCCGCATCGACAAGCGCCACTTCACCGCGTTCTCGGCGCAGCACAGCCGGGTGGAGGGCGCCGGTCGCGCCGACGAGCGCACGGTGCGGCTGATGAACCCGATGCACCACATCGGCCAGAGCGCGACCACCGTGGCGCCGCACTGGCGCATCCGCCACGGCACGATGGACCGCGACACCTCGCTGGCGGTGCCGGTCATGCTGGCCGCGCGGCTGCGCCAGAACGGCCGCGATGTCGATCTGGCGCTGCCCTGGGACCGACCGCACAGCGGCGACTACGATCTGGACGAGCTGTTCGGCTGGATCGACCGGGTGAGCGCCAGCACGCGCTGAGCGCGGCGGCGGGCGTGGATCCTCGCCTGCGCGAGGATGACGCCGACACCGCCAATTCGGCATTCATGGGCGCCCATCCGGCATTCATGCCTTGACCTGTCCCCATCGTGGCGCACGCATCGCAGGCGGCGCCCGATTCAAGCGGCGCAGATGCACTGCAATAGTGCATTCCGGGGTTCACCAGACGTGTTTCCGGCCTGAACACGGGCCATGCAGACAGGCACGCATCCTGCTTGTCACCGTTTGACGCAAGCAAGGTAGCTCCGGCATCCGCTACCCCCAGCCTCTGCCAACGACGGCAGGGCGCGCACGCGCCGCACGGACCGGGCCTGATCGTTCATCGATCGCTGCCCCGTCGTCCGCGCCTTCTTCCCTTTCTTTCCCTCTCTCTCCGTTTCCCGGTGCGCCTGCGCTCGTCCCTCGAGCCGAGCCGGCCTCCCGGACGGAACCTTCGACGGCCGGGTTCTTCCGGTCCGTCATCACGGAGACCGCATGAAGATCGTCGTCGTCGGCCACGGCATGGTGGGCCACAAGTTTCTGGAAAGCCTCCACGAGGCCGGTGTGAAGGATGCCGAAGTCACGGTGCTGTGCGAGGAGCCGCGCGCCGCCTATGACCGGGTGCACCTGTCGGAGTTCTTCTCCGGCAAGAGCGCCGAGGACCTGTCGCTGGTGGCGCCCGGCTTCTTCGAGCAGAGCGGCTACACGCTGCGGCTGAAGTCGCAGGCGGTGAAGATCGAGCGCCGCGACAACACCGTCACCACCGCCGACGGCGAGGTGCTGCCCTACGACCGCCTGGTGCTGGCCACCGGCTCCTATCCCTTCGTTCCGGGCGTGCCGGGGCGCGACCGCGCCGACATCTTCGTCTACCGCACGATCGAGGATCTGGAGGGCATGAAGGCCTGCGGCGCGCGCTCGAAGAGCGGCGTGGTGGTCGGCGGCGGCCTGCTGGGGCTGGAATGCGCCAAGGCGCTGCGCGACCTGGGGCTGCAGACGCATGTGGTCGAGTTCGCGCCGCGGCTGATGGCGGTGCAGGTCGACGAGGCCGGCGGCCGGGTGCTGCGCACCAAGATCGAGGAACTCGGCGTGCAGGTGCACACCGGGCGCAACACCGTCGAGATCGTCGACGGCGCCACCGCGCGCCACCGCATGGTCTTCGCCGACGGCACCTGGCTGGAGACCGACATGATCGTGTTCTCCGCCGGCATCCGCCCGCGCGACGAGCTGGCGCGCCAGAGCCTGCTGCCGGTGGGCGCACGCGGCGGCGTCGCCATCGACAGCCAGTGCCGCACCGCCGACCCCGCGGTCTACGCGATCGGCGAATGCGCCGCCTGGAACGACCAGACCTTCGGCCTGGTCGCGCCCGGCTACGACATGGCCCGCGTGGTGGCCAAGCAGATCGCCGGCGACGCCTCGGCCGCCTTCACCGGCGCCGACATGAGCACCAAGCTCAAGCTGATGGGCGTGGACGTGGCCTCGATCGGCGACGCGCATGCCAGGACGCCGCACTGCAAGACCTTCAGCTACACCGACGAGATCCGCCAGATCTACAAGAAGATCGTGGTCAGCGCCGACGGCAGGCAGCTGCTGGGCGCGGTGCTGATCGGCGACGCGGCCGAGTACGGCACGCTGCTGCAGATGGCGCTCAACGGCATCGCGCTGCCGGCCGACCCCGAGTTCCTGATCCTGCCCTCGGGCGAAGGCAAGGAAAAGCCGGTCCTGGGCCCGGACGCGCTGCCGGACTCGGCGCAGATCTGCTCGTGCAACAACGTCACCAAGGGCCAGATCTGCGAGGCGGTGGGCAACGGCGCCACCACCATCGCGCTGCTGAAGGCCGGCTGCAAGGCCGGCGCCACCTGCGGCGGCTGCGTGCCGCTGGTCACGCAGGTGATGAAGAGCGAGATGGCCAAGCGCGGCATGGCGGTCAACAACCACCTCTGCGAGCACTTCGCCTATTCGCGCCAGGAGCTGTATCACCTGGTGCGCGTCGGCCAGATCAGGAGCTTCGAGGAGCTGCTGGCCAAGCACGGCAAGGGCCTGGGCTGCGACATCTGCAAGCCGGCCGCCGCCAGCGTGCTGGCCTCGGTCTGGAACGACTTCGTGCTGAAGCCCGAGCTGGCCGCGCTGCAGGATTCCAACGACTACTTCCTCGGCAACATCCAGAAGGACGGCACCTATTCGGTGGTGCCGCGCATGCCGGGCGGCGAGGTCACGCCCGACGGCCTGATCGCGGTCGGCACGGTGGCCAAGAAGTACGGCCTCTACACCAAGGTGACCGGCGGCGCGCGGGTCGACATGTTCGGCGCGCGGCTGGAGCAGCTGCCGCTGATCTGGGAGGAGCTGATCGCCGCCGGGTTCGAATCGGGCCACGCCTATGGCAAGTCGCTGCGCACGGTGAAGAGCTGCGTGGGCTCGACCTGGTGCCGCTATGGCGTCGACGATTCGGTCGGTCTGGCCGTCGAGCTGGAGAACCGCTACAAGGGTCTGCGCGCGCCGCACAAGATCAAGTTCGGCGTCTCGGGCTGCACCCGGGAATGCGCCGAGGCCCAGGGCAAGGACGTGGGCGTGATCGCCACCGACAAGGGCTGGAACCTGTATGTGTGCGGCAACGGCGGCATGAAGCCCCGCCACGCCGAGCTGATCGCCTCCGACCTGAGCAAGGCCGAGCTGATCCGCCTGATCGACCGCTTCCTGATGTTCTACGTGCGCACCGCCGACCGCCTGCAGCGCACCAGCACCTGGCGCGACAACATGGAAGGCGGCCTGGACTACCTCAAGAGCGTGCTGATCGACGACCGGCTGGGCCTAGCGGCCGAGCTGGAAGCGCAGATGCAGAGCGTGGTCGACACCTACCAGTGCGAATGGAAGACCGCGGTGACCACGCCGGCGGTGCGGGCGCGCTTCAGGAGCTTCGTCAACAGCGACAGGGCCGACGAGCGCATCGTCTTCGTCGAGGAGCGCGGCCAGATCCGTCCGGCCCGCCCCGAGGAGCGCGAGACCGCCGCCCTGACGGCCGCCGACGCCACCGACCGCACCACCGCCTGAGCCCGGAAGCCCGAGATGAGCCTTGACACCCTGAACTGGACCGCCGTCTGCGCGGTCGACGAGATCCTGCCCAACACCGGCGTGTGCGCCCTGGTCGAGGGCCGCCATGTCGCGGTCTTCCGCGTCGGCCCCGATCGTTTCTTCGCCATCGACAACATCGACCCGAAGTCCGGCGCCAGCGTGCTGTCGCGCGGCCTGGTCGGCAGCCTGGGCGAGCAGATCGTCGTGGCCTCGCCGCTGTACAAGCAGCACTACGACCTGAGCACCGGCGCCTGCCTGGAGCAGCCCGAGCTGTCGGTGCGCGCGCACGCGGCGCGGGTCGAGGACGGCCGGGTGCTGGTGAGGCTGGCGAGCTGATTCGGCTGCGACCGTGGATTCAAAAGCCGGCGGGAGCCGGCTTTTTTCATGGCTGACCGGGTTTTGATTGGCTGGCTCCCAATTCCCAAAGCATGCCGCCGCCCAGACCCAGCAGCACCAAACCCATGCCGTAGCCACCGGTGAATGCGTCGAAGAAGATCACAAGAATCAACTTCGCGGAGGCGCCATTGTAGTTCGAGCTGAAGCGCACCACCTCGCGGGTCGCCTCTCAGGCGAGGGGTTAGTCATCGCGTTCGTAAGCTCCTGCGTGCGGAGCGAAGCTTGGGCGAAACAACTCGACGCTTATGTAGGACATTCGAGAAGTCTGCCGCGCGGATGAGCGTCACGTTGGGCAGAAGGACTCTGAATTCGTCTTGTGTAAAGCCTTTGGTGCTACAAACGCTATCCACTAATGAGGAGGAAAACCATGGGTCTCTGGAGCAAAGTTAGAGCTGAGTTCGCAACAAGGTCAGCTTCACATTACATTGCCAAGTGGATGAATACAGCGTTGGCTACAGATGATCTGGCGCCCACTGGTGATTTGCGAAAGCTAGGCGAAGCACTTGTAGTTCAACTTCGTGCGAACGTTCCAGCGCTTCAGCAAAGCAGCGCCAACCCTAGGCCTGTGATAATTGCCGCTGCTGCCTTAGCGTATGGCGTCCGTTATTTCGATTCGATCGGGCGGCGCGCGATGTCTGATCGGCTGTTTCCTAGCTTACGAATAGGTATGACATACGAGGTTTGCAAGCTCGATGTCGCAGAGTTCAGCGAGGTCGAAGGCGAGTTGTTTGACCTTGCCGGTTCCGTCTTCGACAAGCCCGTGCCTGACACCTCGAGCATCTCTGCGGCGCTGAGGGATATTATTGAGGCACACGACGAGCACAAGGAACCACCTAGAACCCATTCGCAACCCAACCCCACAGGTGCCACGATTGCACCGTGGAAGGCACAATTTTTCGACAGATCGTTCCTCGTCGGCCCGTCAGTTCCCAAGATAAACACAAGGGTTCCCGCCAGTGCGTGCCAATGCGGTCCGCTGTACATCGCATTCTACAAAGACCCGCCATCGGCTCCCTATCGCTGCCACTTTGCGGCTTCGGTGTACGACACTGCTGCGCAGCGAATTTTGTGCGTATTCACACTTGAAGAGAGCTTCGGCGGAGGGGCTTTCTTTTGTGCATTTGAGCGAGACGGGATACGCGTCAACCTCGGAGAGTCGCAGACGAGTTTCGATGCTTTCAAAGGCGCCGTCCTCGACAGCGCCTGCCGGAGAAGCGGCTTACAGAGAAGCACTGTTGAGGAGGCTGCCGTTTAGACAAACTGCCGCGATATTCACGAAAAATACCGTATTTATTTTGTCTCGCATTTTAGATGAGAGGCAACCAACGGCGGTTGTGCGCTGGCGAAAGCGCTCAAGCCGACCCCGCCGTTGTTTATCGTGTCAATTGAATGGTTAGCAAGCTGTTGGCGAACTTCGCCAAGCTTTCAGCAGCGCCAAGATGGGTAGCTATGGAGATGCCCGAGATCTTTTCATCGGGTGTCAGTATTGCGCCCTTCTCGCACGAAACGTACATCGTATTGTTTTTAAGGTCATTTATGTGTGCAATGAGTTCTGCTTGCAGACCACTTAGCTGGGCTTGCAGAGCTTGGGACTGATTTGCGGCATAGGAGATGAGAAAATCAATCTTCTTCTTGTGGTTTCGCAATAGTGTTATGACCTTTGGCAAGTCACTCGCTGGCGTGCCCGAGCAGCTCATCGCGCAAAGCAGGATGCTTTTTACAGACTCTTCAGTTGACATATGAGCAAGATAGTAAGCGCGTGGGAGACGCTCGGCACTAAATAGTATGCGCGCTTCCTCAGCGAGGCTCAGTGCATTGACTGCGGCCTTCTCACTCCAATCGCGATATACGGTCGACTCCATGGCCTGCTAACGTTTGACATGAGGGGTGGCCGAAAGGCGCAGCCTTTTGCGCATCCCCTAGATGGAAGGGTTAGCCGTCACCTGCGCGCCAAGCCGATCAATCTCGCTGTTCACGCCGACTGCCGGGCATGCGAGTAATAGCCGTGCGGAGCGTACTCTTGAAGCCACGATTCCCTCGAACGATAGTATTCCCGTGACGATCAAGGGTGATGATAGTTTCCACAGCGATGTTCTTGTAGCCGTCTCTGATTTCGTATTCAAACGAGACGGTGTCTGACTTAAAAACCCAGGGCTGTTCACTGCTAACACTGACCAGCGGCAAACTGCGCGGCTGATCGAAGCAGATGGAACGAGACGACGATGTCATGGCTGAAACAAAGCTTGGCGCAGGTGAGCGATCCGCGCCGAGCGCAGGGCAAGCGCTACGACCTGCCGCACGTGTTGCTG
>RRZT011441838.1_pt1 | contig 14428 bp, 13 predicted proteins | sample 2165551 | NCBI WGS metagenome assembly RRZT01 (sample SAMN10456910, study PRJNA506462) | wastewater metagenome | biome: wastewater; feature: sludge; material: wastewater sludge; isolation source: wastewater sludge with Escherichia coli K12::gfp cells carrying plasmid... | place: USA: Moscow, Idaho... | reverse complement strand
GGGGCGTCGCCGAATCCCGTCGGGGCACTTCTGAGGCCCGCCCGGGGCTGGGGTGCGGGCGGCCGCCCCGTGGCGCGCCGGGATTGTGGTGGCGCACCGAACGGTCCGACGTGGCGCACTGAGTTTCGTCGTGGCGCATCGAGGTGGACATGGCGGGCGGTGTATCGATCGCCATGTCAGGTTCAGTGCGCCACGTGAGTTCTCGGTGCGCCATGACGTCCGGTTCAGTGCGCCACATGACTTCTGGGTGCGCCAGGACATCCTCGTTCTCGTACCGGCACGCGATGTTCGCCGTGTGGCGAACCCAGTCGAGGTCGGTGTCGTCACACCAGGGGGAGTCGTTGATGACCCTGAGCGGTTGCGCGAGGCGGACCTCCTTTCTGGTGAGCCTCCACCGACCTGTCCGGCCCGGCCATCGAGCAGACGTGGCGGGCCGTCCATGACACACAACGGCGGCTCGATCCTGGGAAGGCCGTGGTCGGCTATCGGGGCTGCCAGGCAGACGAGTGGGACGCCCGCAGCGCCGGGGCTAGGATGAGTGCCGCATTCCCTGCGGTCGTCGAGAAGATGGGACACCATGAGCGGTCACTCCAAGTGGGCCACCACCAAGCACAAGAAGGCGGTCATCGACGCCAGGCGCGGCAAGCTCTTCGCCAACCTCATCAAGAAGATCGAGGTGGCGGCCCGTACCGGAGGCGGCGACCCCGCCGGTAACCCGACGCTGTACGACGCCATCCAGAAGGCGAAGAAGACCTCGGCACCCAACGACAACATCGACCGTGCGGTGAAGCGCGGCTCGGGCATCGGCGGCGAAGCGGTCGACTACATCGAGATCACCTACGAGGCCTACGGCCCGGCGGGGGTCGCGATCCTGATCGAGTGCCTGACCGACAACCGCAACCGCTCGGCGTCCGAGGTCAAGGTCGCGGTCACCCGCAACGGCGGCACGATGGCCGACGTCGGTTCGGTGAGCCGCATCTACGACCGCAAGGGCGTCGTCACGCTGGCCAAGTCTCAGGGTGATCGGACCCTCACCGAGGACGACGTGCTCGAGGCGACGCTGGACGCCGAGCCCGAAGACATCACCGACGACGGTGAGTCGTTCAAGATCATCTGCGACCCGAACCGCGTGGTCGACGTCCGCAAGGCTGTTCAGGACGCCGGCTTCGACTACGACGCCGCCGAGACCGAGTTCGTGCCCCAGTACGACCAGGCGGTCGACGCGAAGGACGCCGCCGAGAAGCTGTTCAAGCTGCTCGACGCCATCGAAGACGTCGACGACGTGCAGAACGTGTACTCCAACGAGGACGTGCCGGACGAAATCCTGGGCGAACTCGACGACTGACGCTACCATCCGAACAGATGTTCGACGGGCCGCACGGTGTGGCCCACGGTGAAGGGGACGTCATGCGAGTGCTCGGGATCGACCCCGGCCTGACCAGGTGCGGGGTGGGTGTCATCGAGGGCACCCCCGGTCGGACGCCGACGCTGCTGTACGCCGGTGTGGTGCGGACGCCGTCCGACCTGTCCACGGGCCAGCGGCTCGCCGACCTGGAGCGCCACCTGGTGCAGTGGCTGGCCGAGTACCGGCCCGACGCCCTCGCCGTCGAGCGGGTCTTCGCCCGCCGGGACGTGTCAACCATCATCGGCACCGCCCAGGCGAGCGGCGTCGCGCTGCTCGTCGGGACCCGCGCCGGCGTCCACGTGGCCCAACACACACCGTCGGAGGTGAAGGCGGCGATCTCGGGTTCGGGGCGCGCCGACAAGGCGCAGGTCGGCCACATGGTGGCCCGCATCCTCAAGCTGGACGCCCCACCCTCGCCCGCGGACGCCGCGGATGCGGTCGCCCTGGCCATCTGCCACCTGTGGCGCGGCCCCGCGCAGCGGCGCATCGAAGAGGCGGCCATACGCCGCGAACTGGCCGTCGCCGCGGCCCGGGCACGGAGGCGGGCATGATCGCGCAACTCCGCGGCACCGTCGTGGCCGCCGGCGCCACCTCGGTGATCGTCGACATGTCCGGCTTCGGCGTCCGGGCCTCCTGCCCCCCCTCGGTCGCCACGCGCGTCCGGGTCGGTCAGGAAACCACCCTCGCCACGTCGCTCGTCGTCCGCGAAGACTCCCTGACCCTGTACGCGTTCGCGGACGCCGACGAGCGCGACTGCTTCGAGCTCGTCCAGTCGGCCAGCGGCATCGGCCCCAAGATCGCCCTGGCGGTGGTGTCGGTGCTGGCGCCCGACGCGTTTCGGGCCGCCATCGCCGGTGGCAACATCGTCGCGTTGACCCAGGTGCCCGGCATCGGCCCCAAGGGTGCCCAGAAGATGATCATCGAGTTGAAGGACAAGGTCGCGGCCCTCGGCGTCCAGGCCGACGCGGACGCCCCCACCGCGTCGCCGGAGGCCTGGCGTGACCAGGTCGCCGGCGGTCTGGAGTCGCTCGGCTGGTCGTCCCGCGACGCGTCCGCGGCCTGCGACCGGGTCGCGAAGCTCGTCGAAGAGGACCCGGCCATCGGCATCGGCGATCTGATGCGCGCCGCCCTCAAGACGTTGGCGAAGTGACCATGGTCAGCCTCGCCGACGATCCGCTCGACCCGAACCGCCACACCGACGACGTGTCGGCCGAATCCGCGCTGCGGCCACCCTCGCTGGGGGAGTTCAAGGGGCAGGGCCGGGTCAGCGACCAGCTCGGCCTGGTGCTGGAGGCGGCCCACCAGCGCGGCACGGTGCCCGACCACGTACTTCTGTCGGGTCCGCCCGGCCTCGGCAAGACCTCGCTCGCCATGATCATCGCCAACGAGCTCGGCAGCCCGCTGCGCATCTCGTCGGGTCCGGCGATCCAGCACGCCGGCGACCTGGCGGCGATCCTGTCCGGCCTCAACGAGGGTGAAGTGTTCTTCCTCGACGAGATCCACCGCATGTCGCGTCCGGCCGAGGAGATGCTCTACCTGGCCATGGAGGACTTCCGCGTCGACATCATCGTCGGCAAGGGCCCCGGCGCCACACCCATCCCGCTCGAGATCCCGCGCTTCGTCCTCGTCGGTGCCACCACCCGGGCTGGCCTGCTGCCCGGGCCGCTGCGCGACCGATTCGGCTTCACCGGCCAGCTCGACTACTACGCGGTCGACGCGCTCATCGGCATCGTGCTGCGCTCGGCGTCCCTGCTCGGTCTTCAGGTGGACGCCGCCAGCGCCGAAGTGATCGCCTCGCGGTCGCGCGGCACGCCGCGCATCGCGAACCGGCTGCTGCGCCGGGTGTCCGATTTCGCGCTCGTGCGCGCCGGCGGTCGCATCGACCCGCGGGTGGCGTCCGACGCCCTCGACCTGTACGAGGTCGACCACCTCGGCCTCGACAGGCTCGACCGTGCGGTGCTCGAAGCCATCTGCCTCAAATTCGGCGGCGGCCCGGTCGGTCTGTCGACGGTGGCCATGTCGGTCGGGGAGGAGGCCGAGACCGTCGAAGAGGTTGCCGAGCCGTTCCTGATCCGCCAGGGATTCCTGATGCGGACGCCCCGCGGCCGCATCGCGACCGCCCGGGCGTGGCAGCACCTGGGGTTGGACGCCCCGCGCGTCGGCCCGGACCTGTTCACGGACTCCGGCGACTAGAGGCTAGTCTTGCCTGTCGGCGGGCCCTGCCCGCGTCACTGACACCGTGAGGACTGACAACCATGCCTTTTGATCCGACCACACTGCTCATGATTGCGGCGATGATCGCCTTGTTCTACTTCATGATCATCCGCCCCGGCCAGAAGCGCGCGAAGCAGCAGCAGGAGATGACCAGCAGCCTGCAGCCCGGCGCCCTGATCATGACCACCGCCGGTGTCTACGGCCGCGTCGTGCACGTCGGCGAGCGTCAGTTCGTGATCGAGATTTCGCCCGGCGTCGAGATGACACTGGTGAAGGCCGCCCTGTCGAAGGTCGTCGGTGAGGACGCCCTCGAGTTCGAGTACGCCGACGACGACGATGTCGAGGACAACGCCATCGACCCCGATGTCGCGGCGGTCGATCCGGTGCTGGCCGATGAGCCGGCCCGCAGCCCGTACGATGCGCCCGTCACGGACGCCGCTGCTGGCGATGCGCCGGCCAGCGGCCCCTACACGCCGCCGGTGACCGGTCAGCCCTCGGCCGACGCACCCCGGCAGACCCCCGACTTCCGCCGTCCCGACGGGGCCCAGTAGCACCTACCCGGAGGACCCTCTGTGGCAACCACGAGCAAGACCCATCAGCACCCGCTGCGGACGCTGATCGCGTTCCTGGCGGTGACCGCACTGCTGTACGTCATCATGGCGATCGGCAACGTCTGGGCACCGAAACTGGGCCTCGACCTGCGCGGCGGCACGACGATCACGCTGACGGCTCGCAACACGACCGGGCAGGGGCAGGTGGACGCGGCCAGCCTCGAGCTGGCCCGCACCATCATTCAGCAGCGCGTCGACTCGATCGGCGTCGGCGAATCGTCGGTCACGACCAGCGGCGGCGACCAGATCGTCGTCGCTGTGCCCAACGTCGCCCAGGACAAGCTGATCGAGATGGTGGGCCAGACCGCCCAGCTGTACTTCCGGCCCACCTACGCCGTCGAGCAGGTCACGCCGACACCGACGGCCACCGCCACGCCGAGCGCGTCGGCGTCCCCCGGCGCCTCCGCGTCGCCGACCACCTCAGCGTCTCCGACCGCGCGCCCGACGAGTAGCACGAGCGCGGGTGCGGCGTCCCCGGCGACGAACCGGCGCCCGCCTGTGCCGGGACTGCCGACCGCGATGCCGACACCGCGTCCGACGACGCCGGCTGCCGTGCAGCCGACCGTGGACGAGGTGATGGCCTGGCAGCCCACGCAGCGCGACCAGCGCGACTTCGCCAGCTACCAGTGCGGCGACCCCTTCCCCGACGTTCCCGATCAGCCGCTGATCACCTGCGACCGCACGAACACGGCCAAGTTCCTGCTGGCGCCCGCCGTGATCCGCGGCGACATGCTGACCACCGCGTCTGCAGGTGTGCCGCAGAACTCGGTGAACTGGATCGTGCAGCTCGAGTTCAACCCCCAGGGTTCGGCCATCTTCGAGAAGGTCACCGGGCTGCTCGCCCAGAAGCAGGAGCCGCAGAACACCTTCGCGATCGTGCTCGACTCGCGCGTCATCTCCTACCCGAGCGTCAGCAAGGCCATCCCGGGCGGACGCGCCGAGATCTCGGGCAACTTCACCCAGCAGAGCGCCCAGGAGCTCGCGAACGTCCTGAAGTACGGCGCGCTGCCCCTGACGTTCGACCTGTCCGAGGTCGCGACGGTGTCGCCCACGCTCGGCGGTGAGCAACTTCGGGCTGGCATCATCGCCGGCATCATCGGCCTTGCGTTGGTGGTTGCGTACTCGATCCTGTACTACCGCGCCCTTGCCATCGTCGTGGTGGCGTCCCTGGTGATCGCTGCGTTGCTCACGTACGCGATGGTGGTGCTGCTCGGCGAGTCCATGGGTTTTGCCCTGAACCTGCCCGGCATCGCGGGTGCGATCGTCGCCATCGGTGTGACCGCCGACTCGTTCATCATCTACTTCGAACGCATCCGCGACGAGGTGCGCGAGGGCCGTTCGTTGCGCAGCGCCATCGAGACCGGCTGGCACGGCTCGAAGCGCACGATTCTGGTGGCGGACGCCGTGTCCCTGCTCTCGGGTGTGGTGCTGTTCTTCCTCGCGATCGGTGCCGTGAAGGGCTTCGCCTTCACGCTGGCGCTGACCACGCTCGTCGACATCGCGATCGTGTTCTGGTTCACCAAGCCGCTGGTGACGCTGCTGGGGCGCACGAAGTTCTTCGGTGAGGGACGCCGCTTCTCCGGCTTCGAGGCCGAGCACATGGGCGTCCGTCGCAAGTCGCCGCCCCTGCGCCGGCGTCCACCCAGGCCCGTCGCGGCCCCGCCTGTCACCGAGGAGGCCTGACATGGCTGAAACGACCACGCGTGAGCGCGGATCCGAGCGCAAGGGCCTCGCCCACCGGCTGTACACCGGCGACGTCTCCTACGACTTCATCGCCAATCGAAACCGTTGGTACATCGTCTCGGGCATCGTTCTCGCCATCTGTCTGGCGGCGGTGCTGTTCCGCGGCCTGAACCTGTCGATCGACTTCAAGGGCGGCACCGAGTTCACCGTTCCGGTGACGGTCACGTCCGAGACGGTGGACGAGTACCGCGGCGTAGTGCAGTCGCTCAAGCTGCCCGACAACGACGACATCACCGTCAACTCCGTGGGCACCACCCAACTCCGCATCCAGACCCGGAGCCTGAACAGCGAGGAGGTGACGATCGTCCGCAAGGCGCTGGCCGAGAAGGCCGGGGTGCCGGAGGCCGACGTCACCAACAACCTGATCGGCGCCTCCTGGGGCCAACAGATCACCGAGAAGGGCGTCATCGCCCTCGTTGTGTTCTTGATGCTCGTGTCCCTGCTGATCTGGGCCTACTTCAGAGACTGGAAGATGGCGGTCGCCGCGATCGTGGCCCTCCTGCACGACCTGGCCGTCACTGTCGGCATCTATGCGCTGGTGGGCTTCTCGTTCAGCCCCGCCAGCCTCATCGGCATGCTGACGATTCTGGGCTACTCGCTGTACGACACCGTCGTGGTGTTCGACAAGGTCCGTGAGAACGTCCACGAGTTGCCCAAGCAAAACCGCACCTACTCGGAGGCGGCCAACAAGGCCATCAACCAGGTGCTGGTCCGTTCTCTGAACACGACGCTGATCGGCGTGCTGCCGGTGGCAGCACTGCTGGCGGCTGGCTGGTTCATCCTCGGTGTCGGCCCCCTGAAGGACCTGGGCCTCGCCCTGTTCGTCGGCATGATCGCCGGAGCGTACAGCTCGATCTTCATCGCCACCCCGCTGCTGGCCCAGATGCGGGAGGCCGAGCCGGCGCAGGCCGAGCACCGGGCGCGTCTGGCCCGTCGCGCCGCCCGCCACGGTTCGAAGCCCGCTGCCGACGACGTGCCGTCCAAGCCGACGGTGGTGGCGTCCACGACAGGCGAGGTCGTCGATCCGACGACGGTCGGCGTCCTGACCGCCGAACAGCTCCGCGACCGGCAGCAGCCGTAGCGCAGCGCCCGGGCCCAGAGCAGGAAGTTAACCCATCAGGAAGTGGAACGCGAACCAGCGGCTGATACACGAGCTGCTCCGTGACGTACCTGACTGGCCCAAGCCCGGTGTCGTGTTCAAGGACATCACGCCCCTGCTGAGCGACCCCCGGGGCCTGCGCGCCTCGGTCGACGAGCTCGTCGCCACCGCGCCCGACGGGATCGACGTCGTGGTCGGCATGGAGGCGCGCGGGTTCATCTTCGGTGCGCCGGTCGCCCTCGAACTCGGCGCGGGCTTCGTGCCGGTGCGCAAGCCCGGCAAGCTGCCCGGCGACGTCTACAGTCACACCTTCGCCCTCGAGTACGGCCACGACACCCTCACGGTGTCGACCGACGCGGTGCTGCCCGGCGCCCGTGTGCTGGTGATCGACGACGTCCTCGCCACCGGCGGCACCATCGCGGCGACCGCCGAGCTGGTGAAGCAGCTCGGTGCCGAGCTCGTGCACGTTTCCGTCCTCATGGAGCTGGGTTTCCTGCCCGGACGCCGCACGATCGCCGAGCACGGCATCACCACCGTCTCTGCCGTCGTCACGGTCTGAGCGGGCCAGCCGCCCCGGCCGGCACCGACGGTTTTTCGGACGCCTCCAGGCTCGACCAGCCCGTCACCCGGGGTGGCCGGGGCTAGACTGCGCGGCAGGCGAAGGAGGCTGACATGTCCGAGGTGGTGAGGGGCTCCGGGAGCGGCGGTGCCGCGCCGGTGCGGCAGGGTGAACTGGGCCCCGGCGTGCCCACCCCGCCGCAGGTCACGGAGCAACCCCGCACCACGATGCGCCGGATGCTGGCGCGGCTCGGGTCGCCCAAGCCGACACCGGCGTCCGCGCTCGACCCGCTGCTGCTGGCCATTCGCGAGCACAACACCAAGGCCGACGTCGCGCTCGTCGAGCGCGCCTACCGCACCGCCGAGCACTACCACACCGGTCAGACCCGCAAGAGCGGCGACGACTACATCACCCACCCGCTGGCTGTCGCCACGATCCTGGCGGGCCTCGGCCTGAACGAGGCCACGCTGTGCGCCGCGTTGCTGCACGACACGGTGGAGGACACCTCCTACACGCTCGACCAGCTGCGCGCCGATTTCGGCGACGAGGTCGCCACGATGGTCGACGGCGTGACCAAGCTCGACAAGGTCACCTACGGCGAGAGCGCGAAGGCCGAGACGATCCGCAAGATGGTGCTGGCGATGAGCCGCGATATCCGCGTGCTGGTGATCAAGCTCGCCGACCGGCTGCACAACATGCGTACCGTGCACTACCTGCGCCAGGACAAGCAGGCACGCATCGCCCGCGACACGCTCGAGATCTACGCGCCGCTGGCCCACCGGCTGGGCATGAACGCCATCAAGTGGGAACTCGAGGATCGCTCATTCGCGGTCATCGAGCCGCGGGTCTACAACGAGATCGTGAAGCTGGTGGCCTCGCGGGCGCCGATGCGCGACGAGTTCATCTCCACCGTGGTGGGTCAGGTGCGCACCGACCTGCAGCAGGCAGGCATCAAGGCAACGGTGTACGGGCGCCCGAAGCACTACTACTCGATCTATCAGAAGATGATGGTCCGGGGCCGCGACTTCTACGACATCTACGACCTCGTCGGCCTGCGCATTCTCGTCGAGGCGACCCGTGACTGTTACGACGTGCTGGGCGTGCTGCACGCGCGCTGGCGGCCGCTGGCGGGCCGGTTCAAGGACTACATCGCCATGCCCAAGTTCAACCTCTACCAGTCGCTGCACACCACGGTGGTGGGACCGGAGGGCAAACCGGTCGAACTGCAGATCCGCACCCACGAGATGCACCGGCAGGCCGAGTTCGGTGTCGCCGCGCACTGGAAGTACAAAGAGGGCAAGGCAGCCGGCAGCCAGATCAACTGGGTGCAGTCGATCAGCGACTGGCAGCGCGAGACCGAGGACTCCGGCGAGTTCCTCGACGCGTTCCGCGAAGAGATCGCGAGCAACGAGGTGTTCGTGTTCAGCCCCAAGGGTGACGTGATCAGCCTCCCGCAGGGTGCCACCCCTGTCGACTTCGCCTATGCCATCCACACCGAGGTGGGGCACCGGTGTATCGGCGCCCGCGTCAACGGACGCCTCGTCCCGCTCGACTCGGAGCTCACGATGGGCATGTCGGTCGACATCATTACGAGCAAGGCACAGAACGCCGGCCCCAGCCGCGACTGGCTGGCGTTCGTCAAGACGCCGCGGGCCCGGTCGAAGATCCGGCAGCACTTCACCCGGGAGCGCCGCGACGAGTCCATCGAGACGGGCCGTGACGCCATCACCAAGATGATGCGTCGGCGCAATCTGTCGGTGCACCGACTGCTCACCCCGGACAACCTCGTCGCGCTCGCTGAGCAGTTCCACGTGCCCGACGCCAACGGCCTGCTGGCCGCGGTCGGTGAGGGCACTCACAGCGCCCAGGCAGTGATCGAGCACCTGATCGAACTGGTCGGTGGAGGCGAGGCTGCAGCCGACGCGTCCACCGTCACGCCCCTGATCGGTGGACGCGGCCGCTCACGGCTGCCGCAGTCGAACAACTCAGGCGTGATGGTGGAAGGCCAACCCGACGTGTGGGTCAAGCTGGCCAAGTGCTGCCTGCCCGTGCCCGGCGACGACATTCTGGGGTTCGTCACCCGGGGTGACGGCATCTCGGTGCACCGCACCGACTGCACCAACGCCCAAGAGCTGCGGCGCACCCCCGAACGGCTGGTGAGCGTGAAGTGGGCCGACGCGGCCGGCGTCCCGTTCACGGTCGCGGTTCAGGTCGAAGGTATCGACCGCACAGGGCTGCTGCTGGAGGTGACCCGGGTGATGTCCGAGCTGCACATGAACATCATCACGGCGTCCGCCCAGTCGAACAAGGAACGACTGTTCACCATGCGGCTGACGTTCGAGACGCCCGATCCGCGGCACCTCAACAACACTCTCGCCGCGCTGCGGCGCGTGCCGGGCGTGTACGAGGTGTCCCGGGTCAAGCCGGGCTAGTCGGGATCGGACGCCGAGCTCAACGGCGGGTCGTCTCAGCGGGTGAAGTCGGCCAGCGTCGTGCGGGCCTGCTCCAGCCACACCGTGTAGGTCGTGATCGAGTCGTTCGCCTTGGACGCCGCCTTCTTGTCACCCCTCGCGTCGGCCTTGGCCGCCCGCTCGGTCAGCTTTGCGATCTCGGTCTCGAGCATCGCCACCGTCTCCTGAGCCCGCTGCCGCGCCTCGGGGTCGGTGCGCTTCCACTCGGCGTCCTCGGCCTCCTTCAGCGCGGTCTCGAGAGCCCGGACGCGGTTGTCGAGCCCGCGGATCGCGTCTCGCGGCACCTTGCCGAACGCATTGAACTTCTCCAGGAACGACCGGTAAGCGGCGCGGGAGGCGGCCAGGTCGGTGACGGGGACGACCGTCGCCTCCGCCTCCACCAGGAGCGCCTCCTTGCCCTGCAGGTTGCCCTGGAACTCGGCGTCCTGCTCGGACAGCGCCGCGGCGCGGGCGTTGAAGAACTGGTCCTGCAGCCCGCGGAACTCGGTCCACAGCGCCTCGTCGACGTCACGCGGCGCCGAGCCAGCGGCCTTCCAGCGCGCCATCAGGTCGCGGAACGCACCCGAGGTGGGACCCCACTCGGTGGAGTCGGCCAGCCCGCGCGCGTCGGCGATGATCGCCTCCTTGGCCTGCTTGGCCTCGTCGCGCTTGGCCGACTGCTCGGCGAACTGCGATTTGCGTCGCCTGGTGTACGTGGTGCGAGCCGAGCTGAACCGGTGCCACAGCTCGTCGTCGGTCGCGCGGTCGATGCGGGGGAGAGCCTTCCACTCATCGAGCAGCGCCCGGAAGCGGTTGACGCCGCCGCGCCAGTCGTTGCCCTGGGCGAGCTTCTCGGCCTCGGCGACCATGCCTTCCTTCGCCTCGCGCGTCTGGGCCTGCTGCTGGGCGCGCTCGGCCTTGCGGGCCTCGGACTGTTCGGCGAGCGCCGGCTTGAGCTGCTCGAGGCGCTCGATGAGTCCGGCGAGGTCGCCGACAGCATTCGCGCTCTCGACCGAAGAGCGCAGCGTCGAGATGGCTTTGCGGGCCTCCTCGGGCGAGACCTTGCCAGCGCCCACCCGCTGTGACAGTAGGGACACCTCGACCTCAAGCGCTTCGAACCGTCTCACATAGAACGCGAGGGCTTCGTCGGGGCTGGCGTCGGGGACCTGACCGACCGCGCGCTCGCCGTCCGCCGTACGCACGTAGACCGTGCCGTCGGCGTCCGCACGACCGAAGCTCGCCGGACCTGCTGCTTGAGTCATAGGCTCCATCTTGCACGATCGGCAGGGTTCTGTGTGCGTCCGTCCGTCTGGGTAGGGTGTTCAGCGTGTTCCTGACCTCCTTTCCCGCTGGCGCCTGGCAGGCGAACTGCTACGTGCTCGCGGCCGACGACGCAGCGGCGTGCGTCGTCGTTGATCCGGGTATGGACGCGGTGCAGGCCCTGCACGCCGTGCTCGCCCAGAAGGGCCTCGAGCCCGCAGGCGTCCTGCTGACCCACGGACACCTCGACCACGTGGCGTCCGCAGCCCAAGTGGCCGACGAGTTCGGCGTCCCGGCGTGGCTGCACCCCGCTGATCGCGAGCTGCTGGTCGACCCGCTGGCCGGGTTCGGGCCGCAGATGGCGGCGTTCGCCGCCCAGTTCGGGCTGCCCGACACCCTTATGCCGACCCAGCTCAACGAGATCGCCGGGGGCGACGAGATCGAGGTCGCCGGCCTCGGCTTCCGGGTCCTCCACGCTCCCGGGCACCGCCCCGGGTGTGTGATGTTCGACGTGCGCGCCGCAGGGGCGTCCGAACCGGTGGTGCTCACCGGAGACGTCGTGTTCGCCGGCTCGATCGGCCGCACCGACCTGCCCGGGGGAGACCACCGCGTGATGGTCGACACGCTCGACTCGGTGGTGCTCGGGCTGCGCGATGCCACGACGCTGCTGCCCGGCCACGGCCCCGCCAGCACGATGCAGCGCGAGCGCCGCACCAACCCCTACCTGCAACCCTCCTACCTGAAGGCCTGACGACGACCATGCCCCGTCCCCGACCACTCTCCGGCTTCCCGGAGTTCCTGCCCGCCGGCCGCATCGCCGAACTGGCGGTGCTCGACTCGCTGCGGGGCACCTTCGAGCTGCACGGCTTCGCGCCGATCGAGACCCGGGCCGTCGAAACGATGGAGTCGCTCACCCGCAAGGGCGAGATCGACAAGGAGGTCTACGTGGTGCGGCGGCTCCACGCCGGGCAGGGCGACGCCGACGAGTTGGGCCTGCACTTCGACCTGACCGTGCCGTTCGCCCGCTGGGTGTTGGAGAACTCCGGCCACCTGTCGTTCCCGTTCCGGCGCTACCAGATTCAGAAGGTGTGGCGCGGCGAGCGGCCGCAGGAGGGCCGCTACCGCGAGTTCACCCAGGCCGACATCGACGTCGTCGGCGAGAACGTGCTCGCTGCCCACCATGACGTCGAGGTGGCGCTGGTGATGCTGGAGGCGCTCGAGCGGCTGCACACCGACTTCGGCGTGCCGCCGGTGGTGATGCACGTCAACAACCGCAAGCTGGCCGAAGGCTTCTACCGCGGGCTCGGCGTCGACGACCACCTGGCCGTGCTGCAGCGGGTCGACAAGCTCGACAAGATCGGGCCGGACGCGGTGCGCGGCCTGCTCGTCGACGAGCTGGGCATGGTGGCCGACGCCGCCGACCTGTGCCTGCGGTTGGCGTCCATCAGCTCGGCTGACGAGTCGTTCGTCGACGCCGTGCGTGCCCTGGGCGTCGAGCACGAGCTGCTCGACGAGGGGCTGGCCCAACTGGCCGAGGTGGTGCGCGCCGCGCAGTCGTTCGTGCCGGGTCGCCTCGTGGCCGACCTCAAGATCGCCCGCGGCCTCGACTACTACACCGGCACCGTCTACGAGACGGAGATGTCCGGATTCGAGTCGCTCGGTTCGATCTGTTCGGGTGGGCGCTACGACGCGCTGGCTTCCGACGGCCGCACCACCTATCCGGGCGTCGGCATCTCGGTCGGCGTGAGCCGCATCCTCGTGCCACTGATCGGCAAGGGCCGACTCGCGGCGTCGCGCAGCGTGCCCACGTGCGTGCTGGTGGCGGTCGACTCCGAGGAGGTCCGCCCCGAGGCGATGGCCGTGGCCGCGCAGCTGCGGGCCCGCGGCATCCCGACCGAGGTGGCGCCCAAGGCCGACCGGTTCGGAAAGCAGATCCGGCACGCCGACCGGCGCGGCATCCCGTACGTGTGGTTCAGCGACGGGTCGGTGAAAGACATCCGCTCCGGCGACCAGGTGCCCGCCGATCCGGCGCAGTGGACGCCGCCGGCGTCCGACCTGCGCCCGCAGGTGGGCATCGCCTGACCTGCGGCGTCCGGCCGGCCTGCTCACAGAGTCGGATCCTGTGGAACCGGCCTTATTCCTGGTACGAAGCACGCGCGGCCGAGTGTTGTGCCATTGTCTGAACTCAAACGATCGCTGACTTTCGGTGATCGGCGAGTCCGCCCCCGAAAGGAGCCCCGATGGCCGCGAAAGTCATCGTCGAGGTCGAGAGAATCCTGCCCTATCCCCGCCACCGAGTGTTCCGCGCGTGGACCGCTCCTGACGAGATGGCGCAATGGCGTGGCAGCCCCGGCTGGCACGTCGAGAAGGACACCGTCACGTCCGAGTTGAGGCTCGGTGGGCGACACCACCACGTCAAGGTGTTGGACGCCGACCCGAAGGTGCGTGTCACCACCGATGCGGTGTTCACCGAGTTCTTCGATCCGGACGTCTTCGTCGCCCGGCAGCGGATCACCGGCGATGACGGCATCGACCCCGAGCGCCCCCTCGAACTCCGCGTCGAGTTCAGTGCGCAGGGCAAGGACGCCACGCTGATCCGCATCGTACAGGGACCCTACGACCCGGGGGTCGCGGAGTACCACGCAAAAGGCTGGGAGGCCGAAGTCGGACGCCTCGTCGACTATCTCGCGAAGGAGCCCCGCCCATGAGTGCCACCACCACGACGGTGCGTACCAAGCCGCTGATGAACATGAAGCAGATCCTGCTCATGAACCTCGGCTTCTTCGGCATCCAGTTCAGCTTCGGCCTGCAACAGACCGCGGTGACCCCGATCTACTCGTTCCTGGGTGCCAACCCGCACGACCTCCCCCTGCTGAACCTCGCCGGTCCGATCACCGGCCTGCTCGTCCAACCGATCATCGGCGCGTGGTCTGACCGCACGTGGAGCGAGAGGTGGGGCCGTCGCAAGGCGTTCTTCCTCGTCGGGGCGATCGGATGCTCGATCTGCCTGTTCTTCTTCCCCTTCGTCTCTGCCGTCTGGATGGCCGTGATGCTCCTGTGGTTGCTCGACATCTCGAACAACACAGC
>RRZT011537023.1_pt1 | contig 14435 bp, 14 predicted proteins | sample 2165551 | NCBI WGS metagenome assembly RRZT01 (sample SAMN10456910, study PRJNA506462) | wastewater metagenome | biome: wastewater; feature: sludge; material: wastewater sludge; isolation source: wastewater sludge with Escherichia coli K12::gfp cells carrying plasmid... | place: USA: Moscow, Idaho... | reverse complement strand
GCATCATTCCGCGCTTCGGGGGGGTACAGCCGGAGGCGCCGCCGGCGCGCCGTGAACTGCGTGAACACCTGGCGGCCATTGCTCGCTACCTGTGGCGGTCGGGTGCGCTGGCGGCGCTGCTGGCACCTGCGCGCGAGCATTTTCGCAGCCGCCTCGCGCTGCGCCAGCCAGGCATCGCTGCACGCCCGCCTGCGGCGCAGGCGATCGCTCTGGCAGCACGTTCCGGTTTGCCGGCGGCGCGCATCGCCGCTGCCCTCGATGGCCGGGCCGATACCCCGCACGCTTTTACCGACGCGTTGCGCACCCTGCGCGACCTGGAACGTGAACTCTGAGATCCTCGCCATGAATACCCCCGCGCCGGTCCTGCCGGCAGAAAAACTGCAACAGGCAAGGCAACTGCTAAGCGCGCTGCGCGCTGAAATGGCCAAGGCGGTGATCGGCCAGCAGGCAGTGATCGACGAAGTGCTGATCGGTCTGCTGGCCGATGCACACGTGCTCATCGAGGGCGTTCCCGGTCTCGGCAAGACGCTGCTGGTGAAAGTCCTGGCCAGAACCTTCGGCGGCCAGACCCGGCGCATCCAGTTCACCCCTGACCTGATGCCTTCCGATGTCGTCGGTCATACGCTGTTCGACGCCGCCACGGCCAACTTCGTCACTCGCCAGGGGCCGGTGTTTACGCATCTCTTGCTTGCCGACGAGATCAACCGGGCGCCCGCCAAGACGCAGTCGGCACTGCTCGAAGCGATGCAGGAAAAACAGGTGACGCTGGAAGGGAACAGCTCTCCCTTGCCGCGTCCGTTCATGGTCCTGGCGACCCAGAACCCGATCGAACAGGAAGGCACTTACCCGCTGCCGGAAGCGCAGCTCGACCGTTTTCTGTTCAAGATTCGCATCGATTACCCGAGCGAAGAAGAGGAAGTGGCATTGACCCGGCAGGTGACGAGAGCGAAGACCGGCGGTGACCTCGATGTCGAGGCGGTGGCCACGCTGATCCAGCCGGCAACGGTGGTCGGGCTGCAGCAATGGACGGCGCATGTCGTCGTCGACGAACGCGTCGTCGCTTATGCCGTAGCCATTGTTCGCGCCAGTCGTGAAACGCCGGGGCTGGCCAGCGGCGCTGGTCCGCGTGGCCCGATCGCGCTGGTGCGGGCAGCGCGGGCGCGGGCGCTGATGGCCGGGCGGGGTTTCGCCACGCCCGACGACATCAAGGCGGTGGCGCTGCCGGCGCTGCGCCACCGCGTGGCGCCGGCGGCCGAGGCCGAGATCGAAGGGCTCAGCGCCGACGATCTGCTGCGCGCGCTGCTCGAACGCGTGCCGGCGCCGCGGGCCTGACGGTCACGTGCTGCTTCCCGACCGCAGATTGCTGCTCGCTGCCGGGCTGTGGCTGTTGCTGGGTCTGGCGGTCGCCGTCGTGCCGAGCCTGCTGGCACTCTGGCAGGCGACTGCGGCAACGCTGTTCGGCCTGGCCGCTGCCGACGCGCTGAGCGCCTGGCGCCGTCGCGGCCGCATCACCGTGCAGCGCGATCTGTCGCATGCCATGCCGGTAGGAACCTGGCAGAACATCGGCCTCTACCTTCGCTGCGATTCAGGGCAGCAGGCTAGCGGCTGGCTGATCGACAGGCACCCGGCAGCTTTCCTCAGCGAGGGCTTGCCACTGCGCTTCACGATCGCCGCCGACCGCTACCTGCGCGTCGCCTACCGGGTTTCGGTAAGCGAGCGCGGTCGGCAGGTGTTCGACGGCGTCAACCTGCGCTGCTCGTCGCCGCTGCGCCTGTGGTTGCTGCACGAGAGCATCGCGCTGCAGGACGTGGTGCGCGTCTTTCCGAATTTCGCACGCATCGCGCACTACACGCTGCTGGCGACCGATCACCGCCTGTCGCAGATCGGTATCCTGCAACGCCGGCGACGTGGCGAGGGCATGGAATTCCAGCAGTTGCGCGACTACCATCAGGACGACTCGCCGCGGCAGATCGACTGGAAAGCCAGCTCCCGTGTCGGTCGCTTGATCTCGCGGGCATACGCCGATGATCGCGACCAGCAGATCGTCTTCCTGCTCGATTGCGGTGGCCGGATGCGTGCTCGCGATGGCGAGCTTTCGCATTTCGACCACACCCTCAACTCCTTGCTGTTGCTCGCCTGGGTCGCCCTGCGCCAGGGCGACGCCGTCGGACTGGCGACTTTTGGCCACGCTGCGCCGCGCGTGCTGCCACCACGTAAGTCTCTGGCGACCCTGCAGGCGATGATGAATGCGGTCTACGACCTGCAACCGTCGCTGCAGGTGCCCGATTACCTGCGCGCCTGTGCATCCCTCAGCCAGCGCCTGCGCAAACGGGCACTGGTGATTCTGGTCACCAACCTGCGCGACGAGGACGACGATACCTTGCTGCCGGCAGTCGAACAGTTGCGGCGGCGCCACGCGGTGAGCATCGCCAGCCTGCGCGAAGCAGTACTCGACGACTTGCTCGAAGCACCGGTCAGTGATTTCGACGCGGCGCTGACGCGCGCTGCCGGCCTCGAATACCTGCAGGCGCGGCGGCGGCAGGTGGCGCTGTTGCGCCACGCCGGCGTCGAGATTCTCGATGTCGCTGCGCGCGAACTGCCGGTGGCGCTGATCAATCACTACTGGGCCAGAAAGCGCGCCGGCGCGTTATAGTATGCGCCGCGTGCTCGTTGCCGCAGGGGGGCAACGAAATGTCTGGTCACTGGAGCGACGAGACGTGTTTCCATCCTTTTGACGGCAGGGGCTGCAATGCAGATCGACGAAAACCCATTCAAGGCACCTTCGGCGCGGCTATATGACTACAGCGATAGCTCTTTCGGAACGTTTCTTCCCGAGGGCCGGCTGGTGCCGGCCGGGTGCGGCTATCAGTGGCTGTTGCGCGGCTGGGAGATGTTCCGCACGGCGCCGGGCACCTGGATCGGCATCGCGGTCGCCTTCATGCTGGTGATGCTGATCGTCGGCATGATCCCTTTCCTGAATGTCGCCGCCAACCTGTTGATTCCGGTGTTCATCGGAGGCATCAGTATCGGTTGCCGGGCCATCGAAGAAGGCGAGGGGATCCGCTTCGAGCACCTGTTTGCCGGCTTTTCGCGCCAACCGGGAGGTCTGTTGATGGTGGGGCTGCTCTACCTGCTGACGCTGCTGGTGATGGCCGTGGTACTCGGCATCGTGGCCACCGTCACCGGTGTTGCCGCACTGGCGACGATTGCTCACGACAGCGCCGGAAATACCGCCGCGTGGGCCATCGTGCTTTCCTTTCTGGTCATGATCCTGGTCTTTGCGCCACTGGCGATGGCGGTCTGGCTGGCGCCACCACTGTTGCTCTTTCATGAACTGTCGGCGTATCAGGCGATCAGGACCGGGATTCTCGTCGCGCTACGGAATTTGCTGCCCTTCCTGGTCTATGGCCTGCTGGTGCTGGTTGCCGCGGTGCTGGCCAGCCTGCCGCTGCTGCTCGGCTGGCTGGTACTGCTGCCGGTGCTCTACGCTTCACTGTACGCGGCTTACCGGGATCTGTTCTTCGCCGAACATCGATGACCGTTGCGCTTGCCGCCCCGCTGGACAGCCTCCGCCGCATCGCCACACCCGAAGGCTGCGAGATCGAGCTGCGGGTGGCCGGGCCGGTCGCGCGGGCACGTGCCTGGTTTCTCGATTTCCTGCTCCGCCTGGGGCTCTGGCTGCTGCTGGTGTTTGCCGCCGCGAAAATCGGCGATTTCGGCGCCGGCCTGCTGTTGCTCGGCGCATTTCTGCTCGAGTGGGGGTATCCGATCGTATTCGAGGTGTATCGCCACGGCCAGACTCCAGGCAAGAAAGCCTGCGGCCTGGCGGTCGTCCATGACGACGGTCGCCCCGTCGGCTGGAGTGCCGCGTTCATCCGCAACACGCTGCGCAGCGTCGATTTCCTGCCGCTGCTCTACGCCGCCGGTTTCGTCACCAGCCTGCTCAATGGCGAGGGTAAACGCCTGGGCGACCTGGCTGCCGGTACGCTGGTGGTGCATGTCGATGGCGCTGCGCGCCGTCCAGCCAGTGCGGGCAGCGGGCTCGGCAGCGAAGCACCACCCTTTGTCCTGACGCGCGATGAACAGCTGGCAATCATCGAGTACAGCCAGCGTGCCGCGCTGCTGACACCCGAGCGGGCAGCCGAGCTGGCCATCGCCGCCGCGCCGCTGAGCGCCGGTCTCGACGGTGAGGCAGCGCGGCGACGCCTGCTGCGCATCGGCAACTTCCTGCTCGGGAGTCAGCTATCCTGAATCTTCCCGGTTTCCTGCTGTCCTTGCCTGCTCTGCCCTGATACGGATCGACCTCATGAATGCTTACCCAGGACCGGCTCTGGTCACCCTCGCCACGGCGCTGCTGTTGTTCGCCTGTGCGGCCTATGTCGGCCGCTGCCGCATCAAGTTCGGCATCCAGGCGCCGGCAACCAGTGGTCACCCGCAATTCGAGATCGCTTATCGGATCCAGATGAACACCCTCGAGAACACGGTCGCTTTCCTGCCGGTGCTGTGGGTGTGCGCGTTCTACCTGTCGAGCCTCTGGGCGACGGCGCTCGGAGGCGCCTGGCTGCTGGGCCGGGTCTGGTACGCCTTGGCCTATGCGCGTGATCCGAAGACACGCGGCAAGGGCTTCCTGGTCTCGATGCTCGCTTTCGGCGCCCTTGCCCTCGGCGGCGCCTGGGGCGTGCTGCGCGGACTGCTCGCCTGAATCGCGAAACTTCCCGGACAACGCTAGGCGACGGCAGCGCGCAGAGAGCGCTGCCGGCACGCAAGCTGCGGCCGCTGCGCGCGCTGCTGCCTTACGTGGCCCGCTACCGCGGGCAGATCGCTCTGGCCTTGCTGTTCCTGCTGCTCGCCGCCAGCGCGACGCTGGCGTTGCCCTACGCCGTGAAACTGCTGGTCGACGGTGGTCTCGCAGCGTCGGCCGGCGACGTGCTCGACGATCGACTGCCGGCGATCCGCGGCCATTTCCTCTGGTTGTTCCTCGTCGCGGTGCTACTCGGGCTGGCGACCGCCGCACGTTTCTACATGGTGAGCTGGATCGGCGAGCGAGTGACCACCGATTTGCGGCAGGCGGTCTACGCGCATGTGCTGCAACAGAGTCCGCAGTTCTTCGAGACCCTCAAAACCGGCGAAGTGCTGTCGCGGCTGACCACCGACACGACGGTGATTCACAACGCCGTCGGTTCGAGCATCAGCATGGGCCTGCGCAACCTGGTGTTGCTGGTCGGCGGGCTGACCATGCTGCTCACCACGACGCCGCGCTTGATGCTGACGGTGGCGGGGATCATCGTGCTGGTGGTGCTGCCGGCAGCACTCATCGCTCGCCGCGTACGCAAACTCTCGCGCGCCAGCCAGGACCGCATTGCCGATACCAGTGGCATCGCCGGCGAGATCCTCAATGCCATTCCGGTGGTTCAGAGTTATACCCAGGAGAGTGCCGAAACGGCACGCTTCGCTATTGCCAACGAGCAGGCTTTTTCCACCTCGATCCGCCGCAGCGGCACACGCTCGGCGCTCACCGCCTTCGTCATCATCGGCGTCTTTGCTTCGCTGCTCTACGGCCTGTACGGCGGCGTTCAGGCGGTGCTCGCCGGCGAGATCAGCGCCGGCCAGTTGAGCCAGACGGCGCTCTATGTGATGCTTGTCGCCGGCAGCGTGGCCGTACTTGCCGAGGTCTGGGGCGACCTGCTGCGCGCTTCGGGGGCCACCGAAAGGTTGATGGAACTGCTCGGCGAGCGTTCGCCGATCACCGAGCCGGCGCTGCCCGTTGCCCTGCCGGCAGCGGCGGCCGGCTTGCAGGTGCGCTTCAGCGAGGTGCGCTTCGCCTATCCGTCGCGCCCGCTGCAGCCGGTGCTGCAGGGGCTCGATTTCACCATCGATGCCGGGCAGACGGTGGCGCTGGTCGGGCCGTCGGGGGCCGGCAAGACGACCGTCTTCCAGTTACTGCAGCGCTTTTACGACGTCAGCGAGGGGGTCATCCGGATCGATGGCATCGACCTGCGGTGCGCGCGCCTGACCGAGTTGCGCGCACGCATCGCGGTGGTGCCACAGGAGGCGGTGATCTTCTCGGGCAGCATCGCCGACAACATCCGTTACGGCAAAGCCGAGGCCTCCGACGAGGAAACCCGTGCTGCCGCACGCGCGGCCTTCGTCGATGAATTCGTGCAGCGACTGCCCGACGGCTACGCCACTTTCGTCGGCGAACGCGGTGTCCGCCTGTCTGGCGGCCAGCGCCAGCGCATCGCCATTGCACGTGCGATCTTGAAGAACGCTCCGCTGTTGCTGCTCGACGAAGCGACCAGCAGCCTCGACGCCGAAAGCGAGCGCGTCGTGCAGGCGGCGCTCGAAGCCGCGATGGCCGGGCGGACGACGATCGTCATTGCGCACCGCCTGGCCACCGTGCAACGCGCCGACCGGATCATCGTTCTCGACCACGGACGGGTCATCGACGTTGGCACGCACACGGCGCTGGTCGAGCGTGGCGGCTTGTACGCTCGCCTGGCGGCGCTGCAGTTTGGTGCCTGAAGAGACCCGCTGCGGCGCACGCCAGCGTTGCAGGCAAGCTGGCGAACAGCGTGGCTTTGCTGTGCCCAAGGTGCAAAGATGGCAAGACTTCGCCCCGATCCATTTCTGGGCTCCTGCTCAGAGAGGAATAGGCATGCAAGCAGACGTCGACGATCGCCGCAGGATCAACAACGACACTCCCAGCGCGCTGTGGTCACGCAGGGCGCAGGGACTGTGGCTGGCAGCGCTGGGGGTCGTGCTGCTCGGTGGCTTCCTTGCCTGGCAGCATTTTTACCCGGTGACGGCAGCGGATGGCTGGACATACCGGGTCTACCTCGATGGCATTCCGCAGGTCAGCGCCCTGGCGAAAGACCGTGATGGCGCCTTGTACATCAGCAAGGAACTCGGCAACGAGCGTGGCCTCCTGTTCAGGCGTGCGGCGAGTGGCAGCCTGTCCCAGGCCGTGGTCGGGCTCTCCAAGCCCGATGGACTGGTGGCGTTTCACGACGGCATCGCGATTGCTCAGGAAGGGGGCGACCTGCCGGTGCTTTGGCTGCATGACGGTCAAACGGAAGCCCTATTCCAGGGGCGAAGTGTCGAAGGTCTCGCCAGCGATGGCCGGTATCTGTACGCCATCGAAGATCGACCGGGCGATGGGCGTCTGCTGCGCTTCGACCCGCTCACCAGGGTGTTGACCGTCTTGCGCAGCGGCCTCAGCGAGGGTGAGGGCGTCGCGGTTTGTCCCGATGGGCGCTTGTTCTATACCGAAAAGGGAAAACGCTGGGTCAAGCGCTGGCAGGCCGACGGTGCCGATGTGCTGGTCCTCGAACAGCTCAACGCGCCGGGTTTTCTGATGTGCAACGAGGAAGGGCTGTGGATCACCGAAGACGCCACGCATCGGGCACGCCTGCTGCTGCTCGACCGAACAGGATCGTTGCAGACCATACTGCGCGGTCTGCGCTCCGGGCAAACCGTTCTGCCGCTGGCCCCGGGCCGGCTGCTGCTTGCCGAGCAAGGCCGCGGCCGTATTCTCGAAGTCGAGCGTTTGCCTGCAGCCTCCAGATGAACCCCCGATCCTTCCGGGAACGGCGTATCCGGACCAGGGTGCTGCTGCCGTGCGTCGCCACCGTTCCAACCGGCTTTGCTTGACCTCAACCTTTAGGAGAAAAAGACATGACGGACATGACAAGCAGCATGAAGCACCAGCTTCTCGGACTCTATGATTCACCTTTCGTGCGCCGCGTTGCGGTGACCATGCAGTGCTATGCGATCCCCTATGAGCATGTTTCGCTGTCAGTGTTCAGGCAGATGGACGCCATGCGTCCACTCAATCCGCTGTTCAAAGTGCCGATGTTGACACTGCCCGACGGTGAGAAAATCTACGAAAGTGCCTATCTGCTCGACTACCTCGACGAACTCGCTGCCGAACGTGGCATGACACCGTTGACGCCGCGCAGCGGGAGCGAACATCGGCAGGTGCAGCAACTGATGGCCCTGGCCATGGTGGCTACGGAAAAGGCCGTGGCCATCGAATACGAGCGCAAGCGCCCGGCCGAGCTGCAATGGCCTGACTGGACGAACCGCCTGCGCGGCCAGATGCGTCAGGCCCTGGCGATGCTTGAAGAGCGGCTGGACGGCGATTTTCTGTTCGGTGGCCGCCTGACGCAGGCCGACATCAGCAGCGTTGCCGGAATCGGCTTCATCCGTTACGTCCTGCCCCACGAATGGCCGAGCGGTGAGTGCCCGGCGCTCGAACGCCTGGCAGAGCGGCTCGAAGCGAGCGAAGCGTTCCAGGCGGTGCCGATCGAGGAGTGATTTGTCTGGAGTAATGGCTATGATCCAACACTACAGAAGTCACCCACTACCCAGGGCCTTGCCACTCGGACAGCATATGGCCAAAATTTATCAACCATATGATTCTTATAGGCTTATGTTTCATTCGGTTGAGCTTCTGTAGGTCGCCATCCTTTTCGGACCATTCGGTCATGCTTGGGCAGACGAGGTGTGAGCCACCCAGAAATCTGCCAAGTGCATGACAATATAGTATATGCGGTGCTTTGGAGTATACGTTCCGAGTGGCGAGGCCCTGGGTAGTGGGTCAGGGCGCGAGCGCCAGGCTGACGCCAGGAGGAGAGTAGCTCACGAATGTATCGCCGCTGCATCGCGAGAGATTCTTTTAACCTATTGACCATTGAACATTGAAACCGATCTAGCGGTTCGCTTTTATTTAAGCAATACGTCTAGCATTTTTTCTTGATGAGCTTTTATGTCAAAAAAATTCCATTCCTGCCCCGCTCCCCGAGAAGCGCTTTGATTGTCTTTGCATTTTTGCATCATAATCATGAACTTGATTGATGCCACACTGACCTGCCTAATTTTTCCTGAAGCATCTAGGTAATGATCAAGTTTGGTTTTCGGGCTCCAATTAGAACCGGAACTATTCGCTTCGCTACCAATCATGGCGTAGTTACCAAAGCAGTTTATTTGCTCTTCATTAGGCGTACCATTCTTTCCAGTTGCATTGGCAGTTGGGAAGTAATGCTCCAGACTCCTGCGCGTTCTTGAAAAATAAAACTGTTCGAATACTTTCAGGCCAAAATCACCACATCCAAGTGCTGCAAAATAGTCAGTTCGTTCTTTACTGCCTTCTTTTGTTTTTTCGCCGCGAAGCGTATTGGCATATTCTTCCCACAGTTTATAGTCAAGATAGTTGAAAACGAACAAAGGAATCCCCTTTGATTTTGCAGTGCCATCTCCATAGATTGCAGTAAAATTAAATATGTCATTGCGTGGCGTTATATCAAATTGATTGTTTTGAAAGATTGTGTTATCGAAACTGCCGGGTTTAGGAGTATTAATTTCGTTAAGGTTGTCGTTCACCAAATACACATCTTTGAAAAATTTGTCCGCCAACCCCGCTACGAAATTACAATACGGGCTGATATCTGTACCTTGGCGGAATAGATGCAACAAGCAATAGAAAAGATAATTCTTGCGTTGCCTTGCTGTAAATGAGACCTCGAACATCGAAAGTGACTGCACTAGTTTATGCTGAATATTGATATCGTCAACACGATTTTTCAAATACTCGTTTTTTCCGTCTTTTTGCCAGTACTGAAGCTTCCAGGGGTTATTCTCAATAGTGTCATCTTCATTTGAATGATGCACGAGATAGTTGTCAAGAAGATATTTTGCCATCAGCAGGTTGAAGCCGAACATCTTTACAAACTTTTCATTAACCTGCACCTTGTCAAACTCATGAATCAAATCTTTATCGTCCAGATTAAAGCTTGTAGGATCAAAGTCGCTTTCTTCCATACGGGTAAGTTTCAACACAATAAGCAAGAAGTTTGCAAAATCCATTATCGGCTGGAACGTATCGAGTTTGTCCTCTTCTTGCTGCAGTTTGTCTATACCTTTGTAATTGATAAGATCACCGAAAGTCAGTGTATTGGTGTTATCGTCAGCTTGAGGTATATCGTTAAAGTTTAATACCTTGAAATCACTGAGATTATTTCCAAATATTGCGGTATCACGATACTTTTGCTGTATGTAGACCTTCATTTCGCTGCAATTTTCCCAAAGGCGATTGAACTTTGCTTTGTCGGCGTTGTTTAGTTTTTCGATAAGACGTGCTTTAATAATTTCGTGCTTTTCCAGTTGCTCACCTCTGGAATTCATAACCTCAAAGTAGTGGTTTAGATCTATATCTTTGGGCACATGATAGTGAATCAGGTGAACGCTGTGCTGAATATATTCTTTGTACTTGGATAAATCGTTGGCCGGAACTATTTCATTAATGGCGTTCTTCGCATATTTAAAGCCATTTACAATTCCAGCGTCTTTTTCGTCAACCTTGAATTCAGGGATGCTTTTAATGGTGTCGTTCGATTTTTTGCGTGCCCTATACGTAAGTTTGTTTTGGATGAGAATTCCCAATGCACCCAGGACGAGGTTAATTGTGGTTAGCCTCTGTTGGCCATCAATCACTTCATATACCTGATCTCCTTTATGGAAGGACACCAATGTCCCGATAAAATAGGTCGGTTTTCTTGAAGTGAACGAATCATAAACATCCTGAATCAATGCGGAAATCTCATCTTTTTCCCATGCATAGTTTCTCTGGTATATTGGCACTTCATAGGTTGCTTTGTCACCATTATAAATTTCAGCTATAGAAAGTTCTTTGAGGGGGAGCGTTTTGGTTTTCATTTTCTGTCCTCCATGAATTTGTTTGATTTGAAATAGTGAAGATAGTTTTGATAAATGTCGTTTTCGTCTCGATCATCCACATTATCTTTTTTTGCTGCTATCTTGTTAATTGGCAACAGGTTCACCTTGTCGGAAAGTGAACTTAAAAGCGAAACCGGTGAATCTGAGTCGGTGATGATTTTGTATATATTAAAGGAGTTTATAAGATCGTTACCCATAATGTAATTCTGGGCAGACAGCCAGCCGAGATTGTAGTATTGTGCCCTTAGCGAATAGGCCCAGACAAAAGCAAACACCACAAATTGATCTAACATTTCCAAGTCAATTTTTGCAGGTCGTTCTGGGCAGAACCTATCAACATAGAGCAAAATAGCGGTGTCTAACAACAGGCGTGTAATTCGGTTGCCAACACCGTTTTTGTATGTACTCAGGTCAAGTGTTTTTATGATATCGTTATCATTGATGAAATAGCCCTCGTATTTGTCGTTGTTCTGAATATCTTTAAGAATTTCAAAGTAGTGTTTTGCATAGTCAAAAAAAGGTTTACCCGCCACAATTGGCGTATCCAACTGAAACGGTTTAAGATTGCGTATGCCTGAGACAAAAGGAGTTGAGGAATGATTAACCGTATCGGCATAGGCAAATGCCCCTTTGTAGAATTGAGCATAAGGGAAGTTATCCTGCCTGGTAATGCCCTTGAATTTATGAATATTATGTTCTGTGAGTTCCCATGCTTTGTTGCCTTTTGTCCATTCTTTTACGCGATAGAGATAATCACTAAATAGTCCGGAGAGTTCTTTTTGGTCTAAATCCTCCCAACTTTTTACAACCTTCTCGGTCTCCGCTACATCCAAATCGTTCATTTCACGAAGATGATAGGCCTTTAGCAAATCATGGGGGTAAAGCTTTTTACCACGAGCATTTTGCGAATCAAAAAACTGGAAGGCTTCGGATATGTTCTCTGTAACGACAACAATGAGTTCGCAGTTGTTTTCGATGTAATCCAGTAGTTCTCCTCTTTCTCGTACATCAATATTAACTGTACGTCTTTCCAGTGTGCGAAAGTTATTGGGTATGTTGCGAGTATTATGTGGATTATTGGCGAGGGGTTGCTCTAAAAAGCGTATTGAGGTAACACCAAGAGCCTTCAGTAACAACGAAAAGGTGATAGTTCTCTGTTGCCCGTCAACGATGTTATATGTTGATCTTCCTTCTTGGTGTAGAATGAGTGTCCCTACACGGTAGGTTTCTTTATTCTCTTTTTTGGCACCAATAATATCGTCCAGCAGTTGAATTGCATTTTTGGCTGTCCATTTATAGGGGCGCTGATAAGGTGGAATCACTAAGTTAATATCAGGAATGGGGTTGCCGTCGACATCCTTTGTGATTTTATTGTGCGACAATAAGTCACCGATTTTTGTTATTGCGAGTTTTAAGCATGTGCTCATATATTATAGTCCTTTTAATATTGTTCTTTCTGCCGCCTTGACGGCTACATATTTTATTCTAGCATGCATCTCTGTCTTTTCTATATTTCATCGACTACACTTATCGATTCATCACATTGTGCTGGCGATATGCACCACCGGGAAGCGTTCGCGCAGGCTGTCCTTGAAGCTTTGCGCGGTAAAGCTCTGGTCGAGCTTGACGATGCCGGGCAGCACGCCGGCGCTGCCGGGTTGCTTGACGATGGCGGCCATTTCGCTGGGCCCGCGCGCAGGGCGTCTTGTGTACCCCAGGCCTGCGTGACGCCGTGGCCGGCCACCTTCCAGCCAGCGCGCGGCTTGTCTTTCAGCCGTCCGCGCGGCGTCGGTATAGAGCGCCACGGCGTAGGGCTGCGCGAGGTAACGTTCGCCGTCGTACAGTGCGGCGAACGGCACGTAGCGCAGCGTGCCGTCGAGCGCGACCATCAGCTTGCGCGCGCCGATCGCTTCGAGGTTGTCTCGGCGACCGGCGCAATCAGGTGGTCGTAGAGGAGCAGCTTGGCTGCCTCCGCACCGAGTTGGGTCAGCGGGTGGCCGGCGGTCTGCAGTTTCGCGTCGGCAGCGATTGATTTCGCGGCCGGTGAAGCTCGCGCGCGTGGCGCGCGGATCGTCGCCGGCGTCGCGGCGGATGAAGTCGTGGTACTCGTCTTCCTTGAGCATCGCCAGCACCTGCTGTGCCTCGGCCAGTCGCCCGGCGTCGATCAGCAGGCCGATGAGATGATGGTAGGTCGTCTCGACGGTGCCACGAAGGCTTTCTGCGTCGTGACGTCGGTGGTTTTGAGGTGGTTGCGCACGCTTTGCAGCGTGTTGACTGCTTGCTTGCCGTAGAAGATGGCAAGATCCGGCAAGCTCTTTGCGTAAAACGTGCAGAGGTTGCCCTGGATGGTCCAGGCGAGCCGGGGCTCTCCGGCGTTGAGGACGATACGGTAAGCGCGGCGGTAGAGCGGCTCGGCCTCCGCATACCGGCCTTGCGCCCGGTACAGCAACGCCAGGTTGTTGAGGCTCGTCGCCAAGTCCAGGTGCTCGGCGCCGAGCGCTTTTTCCCGGATCACCAGTGATCGGCGGAATAGCGGCTCCGCCTCCGCGTACCGGCCCTGCGTCTGGTGTAGCTCCGCCAAGTTGTTGAGGCTCGCGGCCACGTTCGGGTGCTCGGGGCCGAGCGCTTTCTCGCGGATCGCCAGCGCACGGCGGTGGAGCGGCTCGGCGTCGGCGGTACGGCCCATTTGCTGGAGGATAAGGGCGACATCGTTAAAGCTCACCGCTACCGCAGGTGTATCGGTACCGCTGGCCGCTAGCTGCGCCGCCAGGATTTTGCTGGTAGAGGGTCAATGCTTCGGCGTGGTTGCCCTGGGCAAACCTTTTTTCGGCGGACGTGTTTTTCGCGAGCCACTCCTGTCCGTTCTCGGTGAACCAGTCCTGCGCCTCGCGCGCCAGTTCGGGCTGCCAGGCCCGCTGGATGAACCGCGCAAAGTCGGCCAGCGGGCCGTCCTGCAGCGCTGACTCGTCCTCGATCAGCGGCACGGTCTTTTCGTACCATAGCCAGGCACTGCGCCGGTCGCCCTGCAGCAGATAGGTGTGGCCGAGGTTCACCGTCACCGCCATGCTACCAGGGTCGATCGCCCGCGCTTTTTCGCACGCGGTGCGGGCATCCGCAACGGCGTTGGTCAGAATGCGGTGTCAGCACAGATTGCCCCACGCGAGCGCGGAATTCGAGTCGAGTGCCACAGCCCGTTGGGAGTCGGCCAGAGTGCTTTCGTCCTGGCCAAGTTCGCCAAGCGTTTGTCCGCGAATGAGGAGAGACGGCAGGCCATCGGGCTGCTGCGCCAGCAGGCGACTCGCGTACTCGACGACTGCCTTCCAATTCTTGGCGCTGGCCACCTGTCCCGCCAGATCTCGCAACTGCTCGACCGACACCGTGGCGGACGATCCGGCGGCCGGCGGCTGCGGCTCTTCGGCCCATAGAGCGGCCGGTTGCAGCAGAAAAGCGGCAAGCAGCAGGGCCGGAAATCGATGCTTCGGCATGGTTCGTCTCCTGGTTGGCCAATCGGCGGGACAATCGTTTGGGGCACCGTCCACTCAGACGAGCGACGAGCGTTGTTGTCAGGCTGTTGTTGCAGAGCGCGTCCGATAGGGCCTTGATCATCATTCCGGCCAAAACCGTCCGTTGCGCTTGATGAAAGTCCTGCGAGAGAGTGGCAGAACCCTCGAAATTTTGTACCCTTGGAAGTGCGAACTAAG
>RRZT011831987.1_pt1 | contig 14438 bp, 15 predicted proteins | sample 2165551 | NCBI WGS metagenome assembly RRZT01 (sample SAMN10456910, study PRJNA506462) | wastewater metagenome | biome: wastewater; feature: sludge; material: wastewater sludge; isolation source: wastewater sludge with Escherichia coli K12::gfp cells carrying plasmid... | place: USA: Moscow, Idaho... | reverse complement strand
TACCTTATGAATAAAGTAAAATAAAATTGACCTATTTTTTAATCCAAAAGGAAAAAAATTAATAGGTCAATTTTCGTAATTTAAAATAAAAAATTTGTTAAAATTCATGGTACATATGGATTTTTTTATACTATATTTTACCACATATTTTCTTTTTGTAAATATAGAAAAATTTTTTATTTTTTTCCCAAAAAATAGACCTGTATTTTATTAATTTTCTCAAAATACAGGTCAGATTAAAGTTTTCAAGTTTCTAGTTCCTACTTTCTGTTTACATTGGTTTCTTTGCTTCCTAACAATTCTATTATACCTTTTTTCTTCTTAAAGTCAAGTGGAGATAAAAAATATTCTTCTAAAATCTCTAAAAATAATCTTTTGATATACCATTTAAAAATTTCATATGATATAATAAAAACACTAAATATTAGTTAATGGAGGAAGAAAAATGTCTAGTGCAATACAAAGGGCCGAATTACAATCTCAAATTTGGAAAATCGCAAATGATGTCCGTGGTTCAGTCGATGGATGGGACTTTAAACAATATGTTTTAGGTACTCTTTTTTATAGATTTATTAGTGAAAATTTTTCTAATTATATTGAAGCTGGTGACAATAGTTTCAAATATGCTGAGCTTAATGATGACACTATTAGCAAAGAGATTAGAGAAGATGCAATAAAAACAAAAGGATATTTTATCTATCCAAGCCAACTATTTATTAATATTGCTAAAAATGCAAATACAAATGAAAGTTTGAATACAAAATTAGCTGAAATATTTTCATCTATTGAAAATTCCGCTAATGGTTATCCTTCTGAATTAGATATTAAAGGATTATTTGCTGATTTTGATACAACAAGTAATAGACTTGGAAATACTGTAAAAGATAAAAATAGTCGCTTAGCTTCTGTTATTAAAGGTGTCGCTGCTCTTGACTTTGGAAAATTTGAAGATAGTCATATTGATCTTTTTGGTGATGCTTATGAATTTTTAATTTCTAACTATGCTGCTAATGCCGGAAAATCTGGTGGTGAGTTCTTTACTCCTCAAAGTGTTTCTAAGCTCATTGCTAAATTAGCAACTCATAAACAAAATACTATCAATAAGATTTATGACCCTGCTGCTGGTTCTGGTTCTCTTTTATTACAAGCAAAAAAACAATTTGATGACCACATTATCGAAGATGGTTTTTTCGGACAGGAAATTAATCATACTACATATAACCTCGCTCGTATGAATATGTTTTTACATAATGTTAACTATGATAAATTTAATATCGCATTAGGAAACACACTTTTAGAACCTCAGTTTGATGATCAAAAACCTTTTGATGCTATTGTATCAAATCCACCATATTCTGTTAATTGGATTGGAAAAGATGATCCTACTCTTATTAATGATGAACGTTTTGCTCCTGCCGGAGTTCTCGCTCCTAAATCTAAAGCTGATTTTGCTTTTGTTCTTCACTGTTTAAGTTATCTTTCTAGTAAAGGACGTGCTGCTATTGTTTGTTTTCCAGGAATTTTTTACCGTAGTGGTGCAGAGCAAAAAATCAGAAAATATCTAGTTGATAATAACTTCGTTGAAACTGTTATTTCTTTAGCACCTAATCTTTTTTATGGTACATCAATTGCAGTTAATATATTAATTCTTTCTAAGCATAAGAGTGATACAAAAACTCAATTTATCGATGCTAGTGGAGAAAAATTTTATAAAAAAGAAACTAACAATAATATTTTAACAGAAGAGCATATTGAAGAAATTCTAAGAATATTTGATACCAAAGAAGATATTGAGTATATCTCAAAATCTGTCGATAATGCTAAAATAGAGGAAGAAAACTACTCACTTTCTGTAAATACTTATGTAGAAGTTAAAGATACTAGAGAGGTTATTGATATAAAGGAACTTAATGCCAAGATAAAAGCAACTGTATCAAATATTGATAGACTTCGTTCTGAAATAGATAAAATAGTTGCAGAGATTGAGGGAGATTAATATGAATAGATTAAAACAACTTCTAACTAAATTATGTCCTAATGGGGTTAGATATGTAAATATAGGTAGTATTGTCTATTATGAACAACCTTCAAAATATATTGTAAAAAGCACAAGTTATAGTGATAATTTTGAAATTCCAGTTCTAACAGCAGGTCAATCATTTATTCTTGGCTATACGAATGAAATTGAAAATCTATATAATGCCTCTAAAGAAAATCCCGTTATCATTTTTGATGATTTTACTGCAGCTTTTAAGTGGGTTGATTTTCCTTTTAAAGTAAAATCTTCAGCTATTAAGATACTAAAAGCTAAGAGTGAAGAAACCACTTTAAGATATATCTTTCACATAATGGGGAGAATTAACTATTTTTCTAACGAACATAAGAGACTTTGGATTAGTATATATTCTAAAATATCAATTCCTCTTCCACCATTGCCAGTGCAAGAGGAAATAGTACGTATTTTAGATAAATTTACTGAGCTTAATGCTGAGCTTAATGCTGAGCTTAATGATAGAAAGCAACAGTATGAATACTATAGGAACAAGTTGCTGACTTTTGGAGATGAAGTTGAATATAAACCTTTGGGCGAAATCTCTAATATATTTTTAGGGTTAACTTATACTCCAACTTATGTTGATAGTGGTGTAAAATTTATATCAGCACAAAATACATCAAGAGATTTTTTAGATTTAACAAATGTAAAATATATTACTGAGGAAGAATATAAAAACTCTACATCAAATGCTAAACCTAAAAAAGGGGATATATTATTTACTAGAGTAGGATCAAATTTAGGCCATCCTGTTATTGTTGATACTGAGGAAGAATTATGTATATTTGTAAGTTTAGGATTTATAAGAGTAGATTCTGATAAAGTTTTAAATTCATATATAAATCATTGGATGAAAACAGATTTATTTTGGAGTCAGGTTAAAAAAAATGTACATGGTTCTGCAAAAGTAAACTTAAATACAGGTTGGCTTAAAAATTTTGATGTTCCAATCCCGTCTCTTAAAGAACAGAAAAGAATAGTTACTATTCTTGATAAGTTTGATACTTTAACAAATTCAATTAGTGAGGGATTACCTAGAGAGATTGAACTACATCAGACGCGGTATGAATACTATAGAGATAAACTGCTCACATTTAAAAAATTAGAAAAAATGGATTAATCTATAAATTAATGGGGGTATCTTATGACTTTTTATAAACCAATCACAGAAACTAATAACTTTATAGTTTTGGATAAATATACTAAAATTCAACAAGGAACTGGTTATCAAACTGAATATGATTTAGAAAATGAACTCATCGAAGATTTAAAGAATCAAGGTTATGAGTACTTACCAAATTTGATAAATAGTGAAGAAATGCTTAATAATATTAGATTACAGTTAGAAAAACTTAACAATATTAAATTCCTAGAAAATGAATGGAAAAGATTTTGTGTGGAGTATTTAGATAAACCAAGCGATAATTATATTGATAAAACTCGTAAAATTCATGATGATTATATCTATGATTTTACATTTGATGATGGACATATTCAAAATATTTATCTCCTCGATAAGAAAAATATCATAAGAAATAAACTGCAAGTTATTTCACAGTTTGAACAAAAAGGTGATCATCTTAACCGCTATGATGTTACCATTCTAGTAAATGGATTACCTTTAATTCAAGTGGAACTAAAAAAACGTGGTATTTCTATTCGTGAAGCATTTAATCAAATTCATAGATATAGTAAGGAAAGTTTCAATTCAGAAAACTCTCTATTTAAATATTTACAAATTTGTATTATTTCAAATGGAACTGATACTAGATATTTCGCTAATACAACTAAAAGAGATAAAAGTAGTTTTGATTTTACTATGAATTGGGCAAAATCAGATAATACTCTTATTAAAGATTTAAAAGATTTTACTGCAACATTTCTTCAAAAAAATACTTTATTAAATGTACTATTACATTATTCTGTTTTTGATGCTAATAATACTTTGTTAATTATGAGACCATATCAAATCGCTGCAACAGAAAGAATTTTATGGAAAATAAAAAGTTCATATTTAGCTAAAAAATGGAAGACTCCAGAAGCTGGAGGATTTATTTGGCACACCACAGGATCAGGAAAAACTTTAACAAGTTTTAAGGCAGCACGTTTAGCTACAGAACTTGATTTTATTGATAAAGTATTTTTTGTAGTCGATAGAAAAGATTTAGATTATCAAACAATGAAAGAATATCAACGCTTTTCACCAGATAGTGTTAATGGCTCTGAAAATACTATTGAACTTAAAAGAAATGTTGAAAAAGATGATAACAAAATTATTGTAACTACTATTCAAAAATTAAACAATCTTATAAAAAGTGAAGCTGATTTACCTCTCTATAATAAACAGATTGTTTTTATTTTTGACGAAGCTCATCGTTCACAGTTTGGAGAAGCTCAAAAAAATATAAGTAAAAAGTTTAAAAAATATTATCAGTTTGGATTTACCGGTACGCCTATATTTCCTGAAAATGCTCTAGGTTCTGAAACTACTGCAAGTGTATTCGGTCAAGAATTACACTCATATGTCATTACTGATGCAATCAGAGATGAGAAAGTTCTTAAATTTAAAGTTGATTATAACGATGTACGTCCTAAATTTAAGTCTATTGAAATGGAACAAGATGAAAATAAAATAACTGCATCAGAAACAAAAAAAGCATTCTTACATCCTGAAAGAATTAAAGAAATTTCACAATACATATTAAATAACTTTAAAATAAAAACTCATCGTACATATAATAGTGAAAAGGGTTTTAATGCAATGTTTGCTGTAAGTAGTGTTGAGGCAGCAAAACTTTATTATGAGTCATTGAAAAATTTACAAAAAGACAACCAAAAGCCTTTGAAAATTGCAACTATTTTTTCTTTTGCAGCTAATGAAGAACAAAGCTCAATAGGAGAAATTCTTGATGAAACTTTTGAACCTTCTGCAATGACCAGTAGTGCAAAAGAATTTTTAGCTTCAGCTATTAATGATTATAACACCCTATTTAAAACAAACTTTGGTGTAGATAGTAAAGATTTCCAAAATTATTATCGCGATTTAGCTAATCGAGTAAGAAAACAAGAAATTGATTTATTAATTGTCGTTGGTATGTTTTTAACAGGATTTGATGCTCCAACACTAAATACATTATTTGTAGACAAAAATCTACGTTTTCATGGATTAATACAAGCATTTTCAAGAGCAAATCGTATCTTTGATTCTACAAAAACTTTTGGAAATATTGTCTCTTTTAGAGATTTAGAAAAAGCTACAATAGATGCTATAACTTTATTTGGTGATAAAAATACAAAGAATGTCGTTCTTGAAAAAAGCTATAAAGAGTATATGGAAGGTTTTACTGATATTAGTACTGGACAAGCACGTCTTGGTTATATAGAAATTGTTAAAGAGTTAAACTCACGTTTTCATAATATTGACGATATTATTACTGAAAAAGATAAAAGAGATTTTGCAAAGTTATTTGGTGAATATTTAAGAGTTGAAAATATACTACAAAATTATGATGAATTTACAAAACTGAAAGCTTTACAATCTATCGATATGAATGATTCAAAAATTATTGAAGAATTTAAAACTGCGTATTATGTAAGTGATGAAGACATATTATCTATGAAAAAAATTGCAATGCCTAAAGAAAGAGTTATTCAGGATTATCGTTCAACATACAATGATATTCGGGAATGGCTTCGTCGTGAAAAATCAGGTAAAGAGAAAGAAGATTCGACAATTGATTGGGATGATATTATTTTTGAAGTAGAACTTTTAAAATCTCAAGAGATCAATCTCGATTATATCCTTGAATTGATTTTTGAAAAACATAAAAATGTAAAAAGTAAAGATATCTTAATCGAAGATATACGACGTTTAATTAGATCAAGTACTGGAAATCGTGAAAAAGAAAGCTTAATTGTTGATTTTATTAATCAAAATGATTTAGATAAATTTGATAATAAAGCAAATATTATAGATGCTTTTTTCTTATTTGCTCAAAAAGTACAAAAAAAAGAAGTAGAAAAACTGATTGAAGATGAAAACCTTAATACAGAAGCAGCTAAAAGATACATCCTTACTTCATTAAAGAAAGAATATGCTAGTGAAAATGGAACAGAATTAAATGAAATTCTTCCTAAGATGAGTCCACTTAATCCTAAATATTTAATAAAAAAACAAACTGTTTTTCAAAAAATCAGTACTTTTGTAGAAAAATTCAAAGGAATTGGAGGTATAATTTAAATCTGTTTAGCTAGTTTTAAAATCCTAGACTAATATATACCTACATTTATAAAATTTATTACTTTAACTTGATGTTTTTTAAGTGCTGTAATCATACAGCACTCATTTTTTATATTTACGCAAGATTTAATATGTACTCGCTTGCTTTTTCTGCTTCTCTGATAATACTAAATAATACACTCGGTGTTTCTTTTAATAACTCAATATAATGCTTTATATAAGCCTTATGATTTTCAAAGTGATCCTTATTATTAGTTATTTCAATTCCTAATTCTAATTGTAAAAACATTGATGAAATTTCTGCGATTAATTCCTCTTTCGCATATTTTTTATCAAATTGTCTTTTGTGCTTTTCTCTGTTCAATCTGCTTTCATGTCCTGTACTATGAGCCATTTCATGAAAAATGACTGAATAATAATCATTTTCCGTTTTAAAATATTCTCTGTTTGGTATAATTATTTCATCTTCGTTTCTTGAGTAATAAGCATTATCCGTAAAAGTATGTTTTATTGATGCTTCTGAATTTCTTATTAATTTCTCGGCTAACTCATTGTTTTTAAATATTTTATTATTTGATGTGTTTTTGGGAATATTTTCAATCTGTTCAGCATTAAATACATTGAAATAAGATACAATAGGGCTATCTAATTGTTGTTTTATTTCTTTTTCATTTCCATCATCATCTTTCATTTTTTTTATAATTTCCCATTTCCAAAATTCTAACTTTGTTGCTGTTGCTCCTTTTTTTATTTTCCATTTTTTAGAAACTGCTTGTTTATAAGTTAACCAGCGATTATCTTTAAAACCCATTTTTTCGGCGGCGATATACAATTTTATTAAGTTGATTCCTCTATAAGAAACCCCATTAGTTGGATTTATAGGTTTAGGAGTTAACCACTGTTCCTGCCAAAAAGGTTTTTTTCCATTTTCTAAATCAATGATAATATTTTCAACTAGTTCTTTTCTTTCCTCGAATACTCTTTCTTTTGCTTTTCTCATTTTCATCACTCCCATATATAATATTTTAAAACAAACCTAAATCTCTAAGGACACTCACAAACCTTTCACATTTAAGCGAATAACCAACAGAAGCCATTACTGTCATGCAATTGTCCAAAGTTCCACCAACATTTTTTTTTGTTTTTTTTCATAAATGAATTTTTGCATACAAGATTTTCAAGGTTTTGCGTAGCAAACACGTAGTGCTTGACATTGCAAACTTGAATCTCGTAGAGATTTCGCAGTATGCTATAATTTGAGTTGAAAAAAAAGAAAAAAGATAAATAAAAAAAGAGAGAAGCGGTTAGCTACTCTCATCTGATTGGCATAAAAAAGATTATTTTATTCTGCTTGCCTTGCCCCATATGTTTCAGTGCAATAAATTTACAGAGTAAATTTTGTGATAAAAAATATTACTTGGGAATAATTTTAATATCATTATTTGTTAAAAGATTAATTATTTACAATTTTATAGAACCAAAAAGAATAAATAAAAGAAAAATAATTCCAATGAGAAAATATAAATACACTTCCTGATCTTCATTTTCACTACTAGTCTGCTTAATTTCTTCTTGTTTTATACTCTCTTGCTGTTCAAATTTAATATCCTTAATCTGATTAGAAATCTGCTTATTAACATATAAAAAATATTTTCCGTCTTTTTTTATAAAGTATTCTTTGTTCTCAGATAAAGGATTAATAATGTATTCGCTATTATCAATAATAAATCTCTTCTTTTTATTATTACTATCTTTTGAGGTAATTAATAAACTATCATTACCCGACCTCTCAATCTTTTGAATAAATTCTTTACCACCTTTTCTAAGGTTATGATACATAAATATCATATTAGCTATACGTGAAACGGTAAAAATAGACAAAATAACTAAGATAATTGATAATGCAGAGGTAACACCACTATAATCAACCTCAACTATAACCTTTAATATAACATATATAATGATAGGAATTCCTACAATCATACAATAAGGAGTAATATAAATAGGAAAGAAAATACCTATCCCTATTAAACCAATAACTAACAATGAAAAAAAAGCAACTTTTAAAATGATTTCTATCTGTTCATCTGAAAAAACTTTCTTTTTCTCTTTTTTATAATTAAATTCAAATTCATCTTTTGTCGTAGCCATAAAATACCTCCTATATTTTTTCAATTTAAACTTTCGCAAGCTTACGAAAGTTTAATTCTCAATCTCTGTAACTTTTTTATGATGAATCAAATAGTAGTAAATTAGGAAATAACCCCACATAAAAGCTGTAACTCGAAGATAATTATTAAGTAAATTTGATTTGAATATATTAAATAATTCATGATATTCAAAACCAACATAAACCATTTTAGGATTATAAATAAATCCTATAGGATCAAATTTCAATTTTAATATGTTATATATTATGATAGCTTTTATTATATTAACTAAACAGTATGAAGCAAAAAAGAAATAATCCGTTATTTTTTTTACTGGAAGTTTTTTAAACTTATATAAGAAATAGACATTGAAAAAAACATCTATTGAAAAAACGGCAATGCAAATAAATTCTTTTAAAGTATTATTTATCATAATTAATTCCTCCTAAAATATAGAAAAAAATATCAGAAAGTGATATAATCAGATTGTTGAGAAGTGATATATCACTTTCTAAGAAATATGGTTTTGAGTGTCTTATAAATTAAGACGCTCTTATTATTACACTAATAATTCTGACAGAAATTTTACTTGACTTAACCATATTTTATCCCCCTTTCGCTTTAATTATTCTTTTTTAGTCATTTAAATGGCTACCTAAATAAAGTAAAACAAAAGGAATTACAACAACAAAGAGTACAGTTAATAAGGATAATAAGGCAGAATTTATAATCAAGAAAAATAAAAATTCGATAATATCTTTATTACTATTCATATTTAATATATCAATAGTTGCATATATAAAGAAAAAAAATAAGTAAGAACTTGCAAATAAAATGCCTCTTAAACCATCTTTATTTTCTTTATAATTTATTTTCTGAATTAAATCTTTATTTCTTTTATCTATTATTTTAAAATCATTCATAGAAACACTCCTTTCAATTTTTTTATCTTTTAAAATAAACCCGAAACTATTTTTTTCTTTTATTTATAATATCATACATATAATCTATAATTCCTTTTTCAATATTAAAATCACAACTTTTTTTTAAATCAATATATTCATTCTCTTTAAGAAATAAATTTCCTTCAATACACTGATATCCTTTTTTTTCCCATATCAAATTTTGTTGATATTCTGTTTTAGTTTTCAACGTAATAAAAATATTAGGAATATAATATCCAATCCAAAGTGTAAAAATTAATAATATTGGTAACAATAAAAATCTAATTACATTATTTTTTATCTCTAAAATTTCATAAAAAATATTATATATACCGCAAACAATAAGACCTGAAATGCAGAAAGCAAATAAATAATTTAAAAAATAAATCAAAAACATTAAATATTCTCTCCTTTCATTTTATCAAAAATCACATTCTTTATTTAAAGGAACTACATTTTTTGTTTCAGTTTCATAAAAGAGTTGTTTTTCAATACATTTATACCCTTTAGCTCGCCATTCTTCATTAATCTTCTTTCTTTCTAGTTTTTCTATTAAATAGTCATTTTTTATTTCTTTGTTTATTTTTTGAGAATACTGAATAATAAAGCTTAATACAACTAATATTGTTATAATTGTAAAAATAATATTATTTATATGTATATTTAAAACAAGTCTTTTTTTATTAATTTTTTTAAAAATATAACAAACAAATATAATCGAAATAATTATTAAATTGAAAGTTATATTAAAATTGAAATTAAGCATTTGGTTTGCAATGAATTCTAAGAAAAAAATGAATATTATTATAGACATCATAATTTGTACTCTCTCTTTTGAGCATGAATATTTATAAATCATTTGTGCTTCTTTGTCTTTCTTCACATCTACTACCATTTGAAACCAACTCTGTTTTTTCATTTTCACCTCATTTCCATTCCTTAAAATTCTCTAATTTAGTCACACATTTTCTCTAATGTGCAAAAATTATTTATTTCAATTCTTCCAAGCTATTCAAATTACTTGATAAATAATTTTCGAAAATTTTAGCACGTCTTCTTTCTAAATTTTTTAGTGTCAATTCTAAACTACTTTTTACGCTTCCATCTGAACTATTAATTTCATTCTTCAATCTTTTGGCTTCCTCATCAAATAGTTTTTTTGCTTTTTCATATTCCTCATCTATATTTCTATTTTCTTCTAAAAAATCTTTATGTCTTTTTCGTGCTTCCCGTTCCACCCTCTCCATATTTAGAAATATTTCTTTTCTTTTTTTGAACATCACATACAGATAAATACAGAAAATAACTTGTAATGTTCCTATTGATATTATAAATAGAATTTGCATAAATTATTCCTTTCTTTCAAATGTCTTCTTCGTTTTTTCCCATATATCTTTTATAAGCTACATAAATAAGTGCTAAAATACATATTAATGAAGTTATTTTACTAATTATGCTAAAATCTAAAAATAATGTAATTATTAACATTGAACTTAATAGAATCCATTGTATAAAAAAAATTAAATGTTCCAGTTTTACTAAAGTTTTGTTTTTATTTTCTATATCCTTAATCATGTCATCAATTATTAATAAAACTGCTGTTAATACAGGAGCTATCCAAAATATTTTATGGTATTTATCTAATTCACTATCATAAAATATAATCACTATTATAAATATAATTAACATGATGAGGTTAAGAAGTCTTAATACTTTGTATTTAATATCTTTTTTTTCCATAACCTCTCTCCATTCTTTTTTTATTTTCATTTCCAGTAGATTCTAAAAAGAAAGCAATAATAAAGAATATTACAGGAATAATAAATCCACTTACAACTGTTAATATCGGATTATCCATTATTCTAATGATGAATGATTGCTTTATTAGAATAGATATAATGAATGCTATTCCTGCAACTCCTATAATTATCCCTAGAAATTTTTGAAAAATTTGATGATTTTCTTTGCCTAAAACTTTTCTTTCTAATTCTATTTCATATTTATCATATTTTTTCTCTTTTTTTCTTTCTTTGTAATATTCTTCTAAATCATCTTTTTTTCTAAACATTTTAATTTCTCTCCTTTATAAAATAATTAGATTATAAATTTTGTTATCTACGTTTTTTTATATTTTAATAAATTTTAACAATCCTAAGTTCATTTATTTTGAATAAGTTCTTTTTTCTTATTTTCTAATTCAGAGATTTTGTCATAATGTTTTTTTATTTGTTTATCTATCTTAGAAAGTTCTTTTTCAATGTCAATTTCAACATTACATTCTTTATTTTTCATTTTCTCTTTCAAAATTTCCTCTATATTATTTGAATTAACAATTTCAGCAATTTCATTACTTGGTAAATTAACTTTTTTTATTGTGTTTACTATACTTCTCGGCAATTCCAAAACTTTCTGATTATTACAACTTAAATATATTTCATATTTATCAATTGCTCTATAAACAGTATCTTTTTTTAATCCCATGTTTTCAAACCATGCTACAAATGCACCATTTTTGTGGTTTGCTAAAATTTTTTGAGCTTCGTATAAATTTTTTGAAAATTCAAATGTATTTTTCTTTATTGTATTCATGGTTTTTAATATTTTTTCCTCTTTATTATTTAACTCTCTCTTTTCCCCATTATCTACTATATCAAATTTTTCAAATTCAAATTTGCTCTTATATTCTTCTAAATCTTCTGAATAATCAACTCTTTTATCTAATATATTTTCTATTCCCATCTCACACCTCTTTTTATATTTTCGCCAGTGGCGAAAATATTCTTATTTTAATTCTTCTAAAAATTCATCAACTAAATTTCTGTAATCAATTGCTCCATTTGAACTATTTTTGTAAGTAAATATATCTAATTTTTCACTCATTGCATTTATAATGTCTTGATTTTCTCTTATTGATACTTGAGAAAATTGTTTTTCATTAAAATATTTTTTCAATTGCTCCCTAAAATTTTTATAGGCATTAGTTTGTTGTTTTGCTCGAACTAAAAAAATTTTTTTTACTTCTAATTTTGGATTTCTTCTTTTAGCAGATTCTACTGAACTCAATAAATCTCTGATTCCATTAATATCTATATCACTAGCTTGTGTTGGGGTAAAAACAAAATCAGTCACTTTTAATATAGCTTTTGTTAAATTATTTATAGTTCCTTCAGTATCAAAAATAACAAAATCATATTCTTCAAATAAATATATAATATCTTGAATACAAGATAACTCACTTTCTATGTCATCATCAAAAATTTTATCTAATTTAGCTAATTGATGACTTGAAATTATTATATCTAAACCATTTTTATTTATTATATAACTTTTAAAATTTTCAACATTAAAGTTATTATACTGTTCCTTTATTAATTCAAACAATGTTTTTTTATTTTCTACATTCAAATATGTTTCAATTGCTCCTCTTGGATCAGAATCTATTAATAATACTTTTTTTTGTTTTCTAATTAAAGCATATGCTATATTTACAGCAGATATTGTTTTTCCAGAACCACCTTTTGGATTACCAATCGCTATTATTTTCATAATTTCTCCTTTTTTATTTTTTTAGATTTTTTTTATTACTTATTTTTTTTATTATAATTCTTTCATTCTCTTCATCAAATACGATCAAAACATCTCTTTCTTCTCTATTAATTTCTAGCCGTTCTATAAAACTTTTAGGAAATGATAAATTATATTGTTCTCCACCTAAAGAATTCCCTCTAGACTTTCTAACCGCAAATTTAGCAGTCTTCTCATTTTTTTTTTCCATAATTACTCCTATTCAATTAAAAATCTAATCATTGAAATCACTCCTAACTATTGATTGAAAATTATTAAGAGTGTATAATATAATCGCTTATAAGAATATTATACACAAAAGAAAGCAAGTTTGCTTTCTTTTTATTTTCTATATTATAACACGTGTACATGTACACGTCAAGGTTTTTATTTCAAAAGACGTACATTTTTTTATTTTATTATAAAAGGGGTCAAATTTCTCTGTAATCTTCAATTTAAAGGGATGTTGTTATTTTTAAAGTGCTAAAATAGATATTTCTAATAAAATGTCCGAAATTTTTGAACAAAATTCAAATAAATAATCATGAAATTAATTTTCAGAAAAATATATCACTCTTTTTCATCATTATTTTCACTATAATTGTAAATAAACCAATAATTCGAATTTTAAGCGATTCATTTTTAAAGTTGAATGTAGGGTTGCTATTATGCGAAAAAGTTCATTAGAGTTGAAATTTGAGAGCCTAAATTAGCATAAATTCTATTAAATAAAAAAATGCACAAAAATATTTACATTATCATGCATTTACAAATATTATCCTCAAGGGGTAGCTCCATTTTTTTACCGAAAACCCCACATTAAAAATAAAAAGCCTCGAATCTTAAATCAATAAGAAATACTTCAAAAACCACAAACACCTCAGAAAAATATTAAAATTCGCTATTAATTTATTGTACAAGACACCTTTTCATTGTACTTTTTTCTCTTTTTTTCTTCTGAACACCCTATAATTACTAGGTTTATTGTTTTATTTTTTGGTTTCCATGTCCTGTTTTTTTACTTTTACAATGGTTTTTCTTGAAACTGATAAAATTGTCTCTATCTCTCTATATTTAAGCTTTCTTTCTAATAAGAAATATATTTTTTCTTCTGTTGTTATTTTCTCAAATAAATAATTCTTTACAAGACTTTGTGAAATTTTAAGATTTTCTGCAATATTTTTTATAGTAAGGTTTTGAACGTAATAGCTATCTAAAATAAGGTAAATATTATCTTCTTTACTCTGTTGTCTTTTGGTTAAGCCATTCTCATTTCTTATAGCCTGTTTCTTTTTTGCTACATATCTTGATACTTTTATCTCTCTTTCTATCAAAGTTTTCATTATCTGTTGTTCTTGTGTTGATATCTCTAACTGCTCTATTATTGTCTGATTCCTTATCTTCTTAAATTTTGACTTCTCTAAACTTTTTATTACCCCTATTACTTCTCTTTCATGCAATGGTTTTCTGAATAAGCCATTTATTTC
>RRZT011753336.1_pt1 | contig 14450 bp, 16 predicted proteins | sample 2165551 | NCBI WGS metagenome assembly RRZT01 (sample SAMN10456910, study PRJNA506462) | wastewater metagenome | biome: wastewater; feature: sludge; material: wastewater sludge; isolation source: wastewater sludge with Escherichia coli K12::gfp cells carrying plasmid... | place: USA: Moscow, Idaho... | reverse complement strand
AGGTTGTTTTTTGATAAATAGTTTTCAGTTAGATTGTTTACTAAATGAAAAACCCTATCAATTCTAACAACTGTTTTCATTGATTTATCTATTTTGGGACCATAAGATTTTATTTTTGGTGATTTAGATTTATTGTTTGTATTCATTCGTAATCCCTCTTTTTTGTAAATCAATCAATTTAAAATCTTAAGTTTTAAATTGAATTCTTAAGAAGAGTAATTAAAGTATTTTGAATACTCTAATTATTCTAGGGGAATTATATTACTAATTAGTAGTATTGTCAAGACTATTTTTTAGATTTTTCGATAACTTTTGTAAAATTAAGTTTTTCTTCTTTTTTTGCTTCAATATCAATTTCAATGAAAATATCATTATCAACAGAGCTACTTCCTGTTTCTAAAAGTTCATCCCAAGTTAAATCAAAGTAACTTCTTTTTATTTTTCCACTTATTTTTAAATAAATCTTTCCGAAAAATTCACCACTATTTTCTAAATCAAGTTCAACATTTTTTGTAACATTTCTTATTGTTAAATCTCCAAAAATTCTATCTTGTTCAATTTTTGTTGCAACAAATTTGATTTTTGGGTATTTTTTTTCATTAAATATTTTTTCAGAAAGAATATAAGTAGCCAAATCATTTTTTGATGTAGTAAGAGAATCAACTTCAACTTCACCATTTAAAGAATTTAGAATATATTTCTTTTCATCAAAATTAAAATCTCCTTTTACAGTTTTGAAATTACCTTTTATTTCTTCATTTTTTAAGTACTTTATTGAAAATTCTGCTTTTGAAGTATTAGAGTCTATTTTGTAATTACTAGCAAACAAAAGTGTCGAAAGAGCTAGTGTTGAAAAAGATAGTTTTATTAAATTCATTTTGTCCCTTTTAAAAATTGTCGCATAATTATAACTAATTAAACATATTTTTAACCATTTAATAATCTTTTTTTGGCTAGAATGCTCTGTTTTACTGAAATTTAAATAAAATTTAATAAGGATAAATAATATGTTATTAACACCAGGCCCAACTCCTGTACCAGAGTTTGCAAGAAAAGCAATGAGCGATATTACAATACACCATAGAACAAAAGAGTTTGAAGGAATTTTTGAAAAAACTAGAAATCTTTTACTTGAAATTTACAATATGCCAGAAGTTTTAATGCTAGCTTCTAGTGGAACAGGAGCTATGGAAGCTTGTGTTACAAATCTTACTAGAAAAAAAGCACTTACTGTTAATTCTGGAAAATTTGGAGAAAGATTTGGAAAAATCTGTAAAGCTTTCAATATTGATCATGTTGAATTAAAACAAGAATGGAATACTCCAGTTAGTGTTGAAGATGTTGTAAATACTGTAAAAAATGATTCAAATATTGATGCTATTTTTATTCAAGTTTGTGAAAGTGCAGGTGGATTAAGACACCCTGTTGAAGAGATAGCAAAGGAAATTAAAAAAATTAATTCAGAAATTATGATTGTTGCAGATGGAATAACTGCATTAGGTGTAGAAAAAATTGATACTACAAATATTGATGCACTTATTACTGGAAGTCAAAAAGCATTTATGCTACCTCCAGGTCTTGCGATGATTGGTTTATCTGCAAAAGCTGTAGAAAAAATTGAAGAAAAACCAGCTGGTTACTATTTTAATTTAGCAATTGAATTAAAAAATCAAAGAAAAAATACAACTGCTTGGACGGCTGCTACTACTTTAATCATGGGATTAGGAGCTATTTTAGAGAAATTTAAAGAGATAGGTTTTGAAAATCTATACAAGCAAACAGCATTAAGAGCAAAAGCTACTCAAGAAGCATTAAAAGCAATAGGATTTGAGATTTATCCAAAAAAACCTGCAAATGCTATGACTACTGTTTATACAGAGCAATCAAATGAAATTAGAAAAATATTAAAAAATAAATATAACGTTGATATAGCTGGTGGACAAGATCATTTAGCAGGAAAAATTTTTAGAATAAATCACATGGGATTAGTTGAAGATTTTGAAGCTTCATGGGCTGTTAATGCAACAGAACTTGTACTAGATGAGTTAGGAATTAGAACTTTTGATGGTACAGCAAATAAAGTATTTGCAGAAACTTTCTATAAAGGAAAATAGTTTAATGATTTTTGAACACGAAATTCCAAAAGGGAGTCGTCTTTATTTTGGAAAACTTGCAAAGGCTAAAAGAAGACTTGAAAATAGTGTTTGTGAAATTTTAGAGAAAAATGGATTTGAAGAGATTTTAACTCCAAATTTCTCTTATTCTCAACATCAAGCGATTGAAAATGAGCGTAAATTAATTAAGTTTTCCGATGAAGATAATGAACAAGTTTCATTAAGAGCTGATTCTACTTTGGATGTTGTAAGAATCATTACAAAAAGATTAGGGAGAACTACAAATCATAGAAAATGGTTCTATGTACAACCAGTTTTTTCATATCCTAGTAAAGAAGATTACCAAATTGGTTGTGAATGGATAGAGCACGGGGATATTTCAGATATATTAAATTTAACGGCTGAAATTTTAAAAGCTTTAAAAATTGAGCCAATTTTACAAATATCAAATATTAATATTCCAAAATTAGCAAGTACTGAGCTAAATATTAGTATTGATTTACTAAAAAATGGTGAAATTTCAGAATTAATAAAATTAGATTGTGATTGGTTAGATAAACTTTTAAGAGTAAGTAACATAAAAAGTTTAGAAGATGTTATATCAATAGTTCCAAATAATCTAAAAAACGAATTAGAAAAACTTCTAAAAAAAGCAAAAGAGGTTAATTACTCAAACATTGTAATTGCACCTTTATATTATGGAAGTTTAAAATATTATAATGACATATACTATAGAGTAATACAAGATAATTTAGTTATATGTAATGGTGGAATGTATGAAGCAGAGGGTATTAGCTCTTTAGGTTTCGCACTATACACAGATAATTTATTAAAAATAACGGAAGGGTAAAATGAAAGCAGATGTAATTGTAGGAATTCAATGGGGAGATGAAGGCAAGGGTAAAATAGTTGATATGCTTGCACAAAAGTATGATATGGTTTGTAGAAGCCAAGGTGGACACAACGCTGGTCATACAATTTGGGTAGATGGTGTAAGATATGCTCTTCAGCTAATTCCATCTGGAATTCTAAATAAAAAAGCTATAAATATTATTGGAAATGGAGTAGTTGTATCTCCTCTAAATATTATTAAAGAGATGAGTCAATTTGATAATTTAGAAGGAAGACTTTATATTTCTGATAAGGCTCATCTAAATTTACCTTTCCATGCTTTAATTGATCAAGCAAAAGAGAGACTAAAAGGTGATAAGGCAATAGGAACAACTGGAAAAGGTATTGGACCAACATATGCTGAAAAAGCTAGTAGAAGTGGATTTAGAGCAGGTGAGTTATTAAATCCAGAAAAACTTTGTGATGCTATTTTAGATTACTTTGCTCAAAATAAAGCAATTTTTGATGTATTAGAAATAGAAACACCAAACAAACCAGAACTATTAAGTGAATTAGAAGAATACAAATCAAAATTAGGTTCATTTATAGTAAATACAACAAATATGGTTTGGAAAGCACTAGAAGATGATAAAAAAGTTTTATTAGAAGGTGCACAAGGAACACTTTTAGATATTGATCATGGAACATATCCTTATGTAACATCATCAAGTACAGTTAGTGCAGGAGCTTGTACAGGATTAGGACTTAATCCAAAAGATATTGGTGAAGTTATAGGAATAGTAAAAGCTTATTGTACAAGAGTTGGAAATGGGCCATTCCCAAGTGAAGATTTTACAGAGTATGGTAAAACTATGGGTGAAGTTGGAAAAGAATTTGGAACGGTAACTGGTAGAAAAAGAAGATGCGGTTGGTTCGATGCAGTTGCTGTAAGATATGCTAGTAGATTAAATGGTTGTGACAAATTAGCTCTTATGAAGTTAGATGTATTAGATAACTTTGACAAAATAAAAGTATGTGTAGCCTATAAATACAATGGAGAAATAATAGATTATATGCCATCTAACATGGAAAATGTAGAAGCTGTTTATGAAGAAATAGCAGGATGGGATAGTGTAGTTGGAGTAAGAAAATATGATGACTTACCTGAAAATGCAAAAAAATATATAGCTAAGATAGAAGAGATAACAAATGTAAAAGTTGGGATTATCTCAACTTCACCTGAGAGAGATGATACAATTATAAGGGGATAGGCATGAGATTAAAATTACACCATACACCATACGTTTCTAGAAGAATAACAAGAGATTTAATATCTTGTGAATTCATAGAGGTGAGAAAAGAAAAAGCTAGCATTGAAGAGCAAGTAGAGAGAATTTTGGATCAAGATATTGAAAAAGAGCTTGCTTTAGATGAGAAAGTTCACGAAATTTTAGATGCTCAAACTGAAGAGATAGAGTATCTAAATGCAGATAGAAGACAACTTTTTTGGATGACAAAAAAAAGACTTGCAAATGATTTTGGCGTTATCTTAAACAATGAAGATAGATTTTCTGATATTGCTCACAAAATATTAGATTATCTATGGGAGGAGGATTATATACATTTCACTTGTTCAGATAACCAAATAAAGAATGTTATATTTGGTTCTTTGGATGATTTTATTAAAGGGTTTGAAAAGGCAGATAGTGAGGTTTTAGCTAAACTTAGAAACTATAAGAGAAAACTAATTCCAGGTACGGAGGACTATGATTTGGTGTATCATAGGCTTTATGAAGAAGAGTTAATAAAAAGAGGATTAATTTGATGCAAAAAGTATATATTTATTTAGAAAACGGGACTTATTTACAAGGACACTCTTTTGGTGCAAGTAAAACTGCAATAGGAAAATTAGTTTATAATAACGCAACATTTGGTTATCAAGAGATAATTACAGATCCAAGTAATGCAGGTCTTTTTATAAATTTTACAGCTGTTGAAATAGGAAATACGGGAGCTAATAAAGTTGATGTTGAAAGTTCAAAAGCACATGCTATTGGAATGATCGTAAGAAATTATCATGATGCTTACTCAAATTTTAGAGCAGAAATGAGTTTAGGAGATTTCTTAAAATCAGAAGATGTGATTGGAATTTGTGATATTGATACTAGATACTTAACAAAAATAGTTAGAGAAGAAGGTAGTCAGATGATGATTGCATCAACTGAAATAACTTCTAAAGATGAATTAGCAAAACTTCTAAAAGATGCCAAAAAATATGATGAAACAAACTTTGTAGATACAGTTTCTACAAAAGAGAATTATATACATAAATCTGGTGCATGGAATAATGATGCACAAGAATTTAATAAAGCAAAAATGAGTGATAAAAAAGTTGTAGTTTATGACTTTGGAGTTAAAAAATCTTTATTAAATGAGCTTGTTGAATCAGGTCTTGAAGTTGAAGTAACATCAAATAAAACTACTTCAGATGAAATAATAAAAAGATTCAATGATAAACAAATTGGTGGAGTTGTATTAAGTAGTGGAGCTGGAAATCCAAATATTTATAAAAATGAAATAGAAAATATTAAAAAATTAATAGATGCAAATATTCCAATTCTTGCAGTTGGATTAGGACACTATTTATTAGCACTTGCAAGTGGTGCTAAAATAGAAAAAATAAAATCTATTAAATCAGGAAGTCATCCAATAAAAGGTGAAAAAACTGTTGAAATTTATTCTATAAATACAGAATATGATGTAAAAGATTTTGAGAAATTCGCAGAAGTTACATATACAAAAGTTTTTGAAAATAAAGCAGTAGCACTAAAATATAAAAATAAAGATATTTTAAGTACTGAGTTTACACCTATATCAAACTCTCCAATATATAAAGATTTTGCTTCTTTAGTAAAATAAATAAAAAACCACCTTTAGGTGGTTTTCTCTTAGAAATCCTCTAAAATATAGTTTTAACGATAATTATAAAAAAGTAAGATAAAATATAAATCAAAAATATATCAGGGAAAAATATGAAGCAAAAAAACATTTTAGATAAAGTTTTAAACTATGTTTATAATACATCAAAACAGCCAATTTTGTTGAAAGATATGTTAATAGCATCTGTACAGTTTAGTAATGGTATGGAAGTTGATAGTTCAAGATTAGGATTTAGATTGAATCTTACAAGAGCATATATTGTGTATATAGCTTTAGTTTTAGCAATTCTTGTACCTATTTCTCTTTTAACACATAAGCCATTAGCCAAAATTGATCCACATATTTCAATTATTGGTGCGATGATAATTACAGCACTGATATTTATGGGATTTAACTATTTTATGGATTTATTAAAAAATAGTATGACAAAATCAACAATTAAAAAAGCTTGGAGTTTACATTTTCCATATTTTTCGTATGAAGAGTATAATCAAAACGTAAATAAATTTTTTGAAAATGCTATGAGAGAAGAAGTATCAAAAAGAGATTTACAAAAGTATATTTTAGATAGATTAGCCCAGTTATAGGCTAATTTTATTTTTTATTTAGAACTGTATCCAGAGCTAATTTAGTATTTTCCCATCTATTTTGAGAATTAAGCATAACTAGAAGAATATCTTTTTTCCCCTCTTTTGCTCTAGCAATTAAACAAGGACCAGCTTTACTAGTGTAACCAGTTTTTACACCTATCATATATTTCTCTTTTGGAAGAAGTTTATTGCTAGTATGAGCTGTATAAGTTCTTTTTGTATTAATTGCTTTAAATGAATAGTTCTCTTTTTTTACAATATCATTAAATGTTTTATTTTTAATTGCATATTCTGTAAGTTTTAATAAATCATTTGCAGTTGTTTTGTGATTTGGAGCATCAAATCCACAAGGATTTTGGAAATTTGTTCCATTCATTCCAAGTTGTTTTGCTTTTTTATTCATCAAATTTACAAAGGCTTCTTTGTTACCTTTTCCAATATATATTGCAATTGCATTTGCTGCGTCATTTGCTGATTTAATCATTGCAGCATTTACTAAATCTCTTAAATAAAATTTTTCACCAACTTTAAAATTTAAAATAGTTGGTTCAACTTTTTTCATTTCCGCAGTTATTGTAACAACACTATCCATCTTACCGCTTTCAATTGCTAAAATAGCAGTCATAATTTTAGTTAAACTAGCAGGTCTTATTTGTTGATTTGCATCTTTTTGAAAGATTAATTGTTTTTTTGTTAAGTCTTTTACAATAATAGAATCTAAGTCTTTTTCAATTTTTTGAAAAACTTGTTTATCATTGTATGAAAACGCAAAAACAGGAATAATTAGTAATGATATAGCTGATTTTAATAATTTCATAAATTACCTTAATTTGGAATATATATTAATTATATAATAAAAAATATTTAATTATCATATAAAGCTTTGGCATTTATGTTTCTTTGTTTTTTTAATTCCATGTCAATATATTTACCAATAAGATTTTGTTTTTGTTTAAAAGCTAGAGTGATTTTTCTTTTAGTTGGTCTTGATTCATAGATAAAAAAACCCGCTTCATACATAGATAATCTTATATTTGTTGAAATGGCATAACTTGTCAAAATAGAATTAAAGTTAGAAATTCTAAAAATATCATCAAAATATTCCTTTGTCCAAAGTTCAAAGTTAACATCACTAGAAAAAGCATCTTGATAGATTACATCAAAAAAATTGTTTGGAAATTTCTTTAAATAATCTCTAGCATCACCAACAAAAATCTCAATATTAAGTTTATCATCATTATATTTTTGGTTTAAAGAGAGTTCATTTATAATATTTTTAAAAGGCTCAAATTCTATAGGATAATTAAACTCTTTTAGCGATCTAATCAAATCAAAATCTAACTCAGGTGAATAAATATTAAGTTTTAAATTTAAATTATTTTTGTGAACATAGTATATAGTTGCAAGAGAATTGTATCCAATACCATAGCAAATATCTAAGATATTAAGTTCTTCTTTGTTTGAGTGATAGCTTAAAGCTGGAATTACATGTTTGTTTAATGCTTCACTTAAACTTCCATCTTCAGTGTTATGAAAGTGTTGATTGTATTTTGTAGAGAAAAGTGTATGGCTACCATCTGATGTGGTAACCAGTTTGTCATTTAGCAAATTAGTTTCCTAAGCTTGCTAATTTTTCTTCACTTAAAAATAGTTTTTCATTTGACATAACACCAATATTTGAAGATAAAATATCTTTTGCAATATCTTTTGCTTCATCTAATGAATGCATAGCACAAGTTCCGCATTGAAAAATATTTAATTCTGGAATATCAGATTGTTTTTCAACTTTTATAACATCTTCCATCGCTTTTTTCCAAGCAGATGCTACTTCTTCTTCACTAGGAGTTCCAATTAAACTCATATAAAATCCAGTTCTACAACCCATTGGTGAAACATCAATTATTTCAACTTTGTCTGAGTTTAAATGATTTCTTATAAATCCAGCAAAAAGATGTTCTAAAGTATGAGTACCTTTTTCACTCATCATCTTTTCATTTGGTACACAAAATCTTAAATCAAAAACTGTAATATTGTCACCTTTTGGAGTTTGCATAGTTTTTGCAATTCTAACTGCAGGTGCTGGCATAATTGTGTGATCAACTCTAAAACTATCTAATAATGGCATAAAAAATCCTTTTAAATTTTTAATTAATAAAATAACAAAGATTATATCTAAAAGCGATTAAGAATATAAAATATAATTTTAGATAACATATATATAATTATTTTAAAGAAAGAAAATTAATGAGCGGTAGTGAATATTTTTTATTAGAGCAGGGTGAAAATAACTATAAGTTAATCTTGTTAAACATTTGGGATAAAGATAATCTTTCAGATATTATAAAAAAGATAGATGCTTCTAATTTACCAAAAGATATTTCTTTAGTTATCGATTTTAAAAATTTAAAAGAGTGTGATAGCAGTGCAATAATATACTTAATATCTTTTTTTGAGAATTTTAAAGAAGAAAATTTAATATTTGAAAATTTTGATTTTATAGAAAAGAAATTTAATTTTTATAAAAAACATTATCAAAGTGAAGTAATAGAAACAACAAATAAAAATCAATTTTTCATTAATCTAGGAATGAAAACATATAATGTTTTTAAAGAGTCTAAATATTTTCTTGATTTTGTAGGCAAAGTTTTCTATTTTTTTGTCTACTCCCTTTTTAACCCAAAAAAAATTAGATTTAATGCAACACTAAAATATATCGAAACATCAGCTGTAAATGCTTTATTAATTGTTGCAGTTACCTCTTTTTTAGTAGGAATTGTAATCGCATATCAAGGTGCAGTTCAGTTAGAGAAGTTTGGGGCAAATATATTTATTGTTGAAATGATTGCAATTACAATGCTTAGAGAAATTGCTCCTTTAGTAACGGCTATTGTAATAGCAGGAAGAAGTGCAAGTAGTTACACAGCAGAAATTGGAGCTATGAAGATTACTGAAGAGGTTGATGCTATGAAAACCATGGGATTTGAGCCAATACTTTTTTTAACACTTCCAAGAATTTTTGCACTTAGTATTTCATTACCTCTTCTAGTATTTTTTGCAGATGTTATTGGAATTATTGGAGGAATGATAATTGCATATACTAGTTTAGATGTTTCATTTGTAGAGTTTGTTACAAGACTTCATAATGAAGTTGCAGTTAAACATCTATTAATAGGTATTTTTAAAGCAATTTTCTTTGGATTTATAATAGCAATTATAGGTTCGTATAGAGGTTTTCAAGTACAAAACAATACTATTAGTATAGGAAAATATACAACAATTAGTGTTGTAAATGCTATATTTGTTGTTATCGTAATAGATGCAATTTTTTCTGTGATTTTTACACAAATGGGAATATAAAATGGGGATAATAAAAGTTGAAAATCTTTATACTGCCTTTGGAGATAATATAGTTCATGAGAATCTCTCTTTTAATGTAAAAGAAGGAGAAATATTTGGAGTTCTAGGTGGAAGTGGTTCTGGTAAAACTGTTTTAGTAAAACAAATAGTTATGCTAAATGAGATACAAAAAGGAACCATAAAAATTTTTGATAAAGATATTTCAAACTTATCTTTAAAAGAAATAGAAGATGTAAAATTAAAATTTTCATATCTTTTTCAATTTGGAGCTTTGTACTCTTTTTTAAATGTTATAGAAAATATTGGAGTTATGTTAAAAGAGTATACAAATTTACCAAAAGATTTAATAGAAAAAATTTCATATACCTATTTAGATATTGTAGGACTTCCAAAAAGAGTTGCAAAACTTTACCCATCTGAATTAAGTGGTGGTATGAAAAAAAGAGTAGCTCTTGCACGTAGTCTTGCAATGCAACCTAAGATTTTATTTTTAGATGAACCAACAAGTGGACTTGATCCAGGTAGTACAAAGCAAATAAATGAGCTTCTTTTATATTTGAAAAATAGTCTAAACATTACAACTGTTATAATAACTCACGATTTAGAAACAATAAAAACTGTTCTTGATAGATTTATAATTATAAAAAAAGAGATAATTTTTGATGGAGACATAAATGCTGCTATGGATTCTTCTAATAAATTTGTTCAAGAGTTTTTAACAAACACAAAGGATACTTAATATGGATACAAAGATAAATTTTTTTAAAATAGGTTTGTTTGTAAGTATTATATTTACAGCTTTAGTCATAGGGATATTTTGGCTAGGTAAATATGGTATTGAGAATAAAAAATATGATGAATATTCAATTTATTTTTCAGAATCTATTTCTGGATTAAATGTTGGTTCATCTATTAAATACATGGGATTTGATGTAGGAACTGTAAAAAATATAAGAATAAATCCTGAAAACTCAGAACAAATACAAATTGATATTCAAATACAAAAAGATACACCAATAAAAGAAGATAATTACGCAATTTTAGGAAATTTAGGAATCACTGGACTTAAATATATAGAGTTAAAGGGAGGAAGTAATAGCTCTGAACTTTTAAAAGCTAATGAAGATGGAATAAAAGTAATAAACTCGAGAAGATCAGCTTTAAGTTCATTTGTTGATTCAACAGAGGATATTACAAAAGAGATAACTTTATTGTTGATTGAATTTAGAAAAATATTAAGCCAAGAGAATTTATCGAATTTTGCAATTTTATTAAAAAATAGTCAAAAAAGTATGAGTAATATTGAAAATTTTTCAGAATATTTAGTAAAAAATCAGAAAAAAATAGATGATCTTTTAATAAGTATGAAAAGTTTTGCAAATACAGGGAATTCTTCTTTTGCTAGTGTTAAAGCCTCAGCTGATAATTTTAAAGAATTGACTACAAAATTACAAAAAGAGCTTGATAATGGAACATTTGATATAAAAGAGATAACTCAAGATAGTTTAGATAACTTGAATAATGTATTAAAAAGCTTAGAGAGTAGTTTGAATCAAACAGAGAATTTAATACAAAATATAAATGAAAGTCCAAGTGATTTATTACTTAAACAAAAAACAATAAAATATGGACCAGGAGAGAAAGATGAAAAATAGTATTTTAATTTTTGTAATATTATTTATATTTAGTGGATGTGGATTAAAGCAAGAAAACTTATCTATCAATTACTATTCAATTGATTTTCAAACAAAAAGTATGTTAGAAAAATCAAAGTTTAATTCGATTTTTATTGAAGAACCAAATGTAAATAATGCTTTCAATTTAAAATCTATTTTTTATAGCACAAAAGATTATAAGTTAGAAGAGTATTCAAAAAATAGATGGATAAATACTCCTTCAAATATGATTTATGCTCAAGTAATAGACTCTTTTAGTTCAAGCAATATTTTTAATATAGTGCTTACAAAAGATAAAAAAATAAAAACTGACTATTTATTAAAAACTGAAGTAATTAAATTTTATCAAGTTTTTGAAGAAGGTAAATCATATGCTATTTTAAAAATAAATTTTGATTTAGTAAAAGATAATATGATTATAAAATCATTCAATTATGATAAAAAGATTTTATGTAAAACAAATGATGCTTATGGTTTTGTAGTAGCTACAAATGAAGGAGTAGAAGAAAGTATAAATATTTTACTAAGAGATTTACTAGCTTTTTAATCTTTTAGCTAAAATAGGAGCTATATTCATAACAATTAAAAGTCTTACAATATGATGTAAAGTTATATAAGGTAGATTTGCACCAACTAAAAGAGCTATTAGATTTATTTCAGTTTGTCCACCAGGACCAAAAGCAAGAAGAATATCTAAAATCTTGAAATCTAAATAAAAATGAATAATTGCAATAAATATAATACATAATATGGCTAAAATTAAAAAGTGTCCAAGAGTAGCAATAAGTGTTTTATAGATTGTTTTAATTGGAACACCTTTAAATGTAAAACCTATAATTACACCAAAAACAACTTGAATGAATTTTAAAAATTCATCAGGAATTGCTACATTAAAAGTACCAGTTGAGTATAAAATTATGCTAACAATCATAGGACCCATTAAAAAAGCTGCTGTAAGTTTAACTTTTTTTGCAACTATAGCTCCTATTATTCCAAAAATGTATAAAATAAGAAATTGTTTAAAATCTATATTTACAAGAGGAGTTGTAAGTAATTGATTTCCTCTGATATCTATTTGAAAAATGTATTGTATAATAAAAGGTAAAGATACAACTACAAAAAACAATCTTGAGCTTTGCATTAAAGTTATTTTAGAAGTATTGGCTTTTAGTTCTTGTCCAATTATTACCATTTCAATAACACCTCCAGGCATACTACCTAAGTAAGAGGTTTTCAAATCATATTTTAAAATTTTATAGTAATAATAAGTTCCAAAGAATATCACTAATATAGTAAAAGGAACTACTAACAGTAGACTAAGTGTATATTGTGGAATATATTTTAAAATTTCTGGAGTAAAGGCACTTCCAATTGCAAGTCCTATTAATATTCTTGCTGGGCTTGAAAAAAGTTTTGGACTAGAAATAGGAATTTTTTCAAATCGTATAGCTATACTTGTAGCAAATATACTACCCATTAACCAAGGAAGAGGTAGATGTAAAAATATGAAAATTAAAGAACCAAATAGCCCTATAAAAAGGGCTAAAAGCATTTTAAAAAATGATATGGACATAAATTATATTAAATTTTGAAGATATTTTACAGCTTCAAGTGAATCTTTTTTTACAATATTTGTATATTTTATAAGTTCTTCTTCATTTGAGTAACCACATAAAAGACCAATGGAGTTAATATTTGCACTAGCTGCTGAAAGTAAATCTAGTTTTGTATCACCTATCATAAAGGCATTATGTCTATTTCTATCATAATTCATACCTTCTAGAGCTTTTAAAATAGGTTCTTGATGAGGTTTTGGATTTTCTACATCTTCTCTTCCAATAATAATCTCAAAATGTTTTGTAATATCAAAATTATCTAAAATTGGAGTTGAGTAGATTCTCGTTTTTGTAGTAACCACTCCAAGTCTCGCAAAATTTGAAGCTAAATTAACTGCTTCATAAGCATTTTCAAGAAGGGTAGTTTGTGCAACTGAAATCTCTTTATATCTATTTTTGTAGCTATCTACAAAATCCCAAACATATTTTTTTGGAACTCCTAAATTTCCAAACATAATATCAAGTGGGTACCCAATCTCTTTTATAATATCATTAATTGTTCCATTAAAATTGAATTTATGTTTATCAAAAGCGTGTAAGAATGTGCTTGTAATTGCATCTGTTGAATCGATTAAAGTACCATCTAAATCAAATAAAATTATCATATCTTTTTTCAAATTTTTTCCTTATTCTTCTATTTGCCAATCTTTTTGGTTATGCATTATTCCTATAAACGCAGGTTCAATATTTTCTATTTTTTTATTAATTGCTGTAATTGAATCAGGAATATATAAAAATAAGTACGGTAAATCTTCAGCTACTATTTTAAAAATATCCTTATAAATAGTACTTAGTTCATCCTTATTTATAGTTACACTACCTTTTTCTATTAGTTCATCTACCTTTTCATTTTTATAACCTACCAGATTAAATCCACCAAGTTTAGAGCTAGAACTATGCCAAAGAGGATAAGCATCAGGCATTAGTGCTAATGACCATCCAAGTAATACTGTTTCAAATTTTCTTGGATGAACAACTGTATTTAAAAAAGCTTGCCATTCCATGACTCTTATTTTTAATTCAACTCCCACTTTTGCTAGTTGATATTGTAAAATCTGAGCTGTATTTACTCTAATATCATTACCTGTATTTGTAATTAACTCAAAACTAAGTGGATTTTTCTCATCATATCCAGCTTCTTTTAAAAGTTGTTTTGCCTTTTCTAAATTTTGTTTTGTCTCTTTTACACTATCATTGTAAGCAAAACTTCCAGGCATAAAAGGTCCATTACAAACTTTTGCATAACCAAAAAATAAGATATCAACTAGCTCTTGTCTATTTATAGCTAAAGATAGAGCTTGTCTTACTTTTATATCTTTAAATTTT
>RRZT010730779.1_pt1 | contig 14464 bp, 19 predicted proteins | sample 2165551 | NCBI WGS metagenome assembly RRZT01 (sample SAMN10456910, study PRJNA506462) | wastewater metagenome | biome: wastewater; feature: sludge; material: wastewater sludge; isolation source: wastewater sludge with Escherichia coli K12::gfp cells carrying plasmid... | place: USA: Moscow, Idaho... | reverse complement strand
TAAAGATATTACTTCTCATGCTACTTCTGAGTATTATACAATGGGGCGTAGTTTCAAACTTGGTTATAAAACAAAGTTATAATAAAACTTCTTTACTACTGGCTGGTTAAAGCTTAGAATATTAATAAAAATAATTGTAAAGAAGGATGAAGATGGATAGACTTAAAAAGATTATAAACTATTTAAGTTTAGAAGAATTTTTAAATGCCATAACTCATGGAATTGGTGCTGTGTTAGCGGTCGTTGGCTTTGTGGCGTTAATTATTGAAGCTTATTTAAATGGCGGTAAATGGCACTTGGTTAGCTTCTTGATTTATGGGATAAGTTTAATTTTATTATATGTGGCGTCGACTTTGTATCATAGTTTTAAAAATGAAAAAATTAAGGGTTATTTGAAAATATTTGATCATTCGGCAATCTATTTGTTAATAGCCGGTAATTATACACCGTTTGTCTTAGTACCATTACATGGTGTTTTAGGGTGGAGTATTTTTGGAATAGTGTGGGGAATGGCCTTAATTGGAATTGTGTTTAAATTGTTTTTTGCCAAAAGATTTAAATTTATTTCGACTATTTGTTATTTAATTATGGGCTGGTTTGCAGTTGTTATGATTAAACCGTTGTTAGCTAGTTTGCCAATTGGGGCAATTTATTGGCTATTATTAGGTGGAGTGTTTTATACAATTGGTTCAGTGTTTTATCTGATAAAAAGAATACCATATAATCATGTCATATGGCATTTATTTGTTTTAGCCGGTAGCTCAGCTCATTTTGTAGCTGTATTGGGTTATTTGACGAACATTAAGGTTAATTAAAAAATAAAATGGAGGGGCCGTTAAGACTTAGGCGAAGTCTTAACGGCCCTGGTTTTTTAATGTATATAATTGATTTTCTACTATTAATATTTAGCAAAAGATAATAATAGAATCAAATATACCAAGTATACTTATTCAAGATTATGAAAAGTAAAAGTCCTTATTTTAAGAAACAAGATAATAAAAATCCACCAAGAGTTCCACCGATAATTGAATTAACGAAGGTTGGGATGGACTTACCGATACTGTCACCAGAGAAGGCTGATGCTGCCCAAAGACCAAATCCTGCTGCCCAAGCCATATCAACCCAGGCGCTACCTGATTGAAAAATCATTCCTACACCATGATTTAAAGTCCATGCTGTACCAACGACAAAACCGGCAAATATCCATCCACCGATTGGACCAAATTTCTCAAGTAAGGGACCAACGCAAAGTCGAAGTAAATAAGGGAAAATAAATGCACCTGCAAACGTAGCTAACATTAAATTCATTGTCATTTTAATTCACCTCCTGATTTTTTATCACAATAATTACTCGGCATTTTTTAGATGTTTTTCAAACATCGCAGCGGTAATGCCACCGGTAATGCCACCAAGAATAACGATTGCTAGAGTTGGTAATGATTCCATTAATGGTGCGGTGGAACCGGCCATAAATACGTCGCGCATTGTTCCGCAAACGCCAATTCCCAAAGCCATATCGATCCAGGCTGAACCTTGTGGATTGTGGACAACTCCGACAAAATGATTGGCCCACCACATTGTGCTGATGATGATAAAGCCGGCAAACCAGCCACCGCCGATACCGTAAGCTTTAGCAAAAGCCCCCCATACGCACATTACAAAAATACCTGCAATTGCTGTTCCGATGATTGTTCTAAGTGAGTTCATACTATGCACCTCCTTTTAAATTTTGAGAAATATTTTTCTCTTGCCTATTAATAATGAAAAGGTGTGCCAAAATTCAAAAAAATATTAAAATAAATATAAATAAATAATAAAATGTTGTTATATTAGTATATAATCGCTAACGAAATAATGAAAAAAATATTTTACTAAAGGAAAAACAGCTAGAATGGTGTAAGTTTGAGTTTTTCTCGGTAATTTTTTCCGAGAAAAATAAAAAAATTCCCAACAAAAAATAAAGGAATATTTGGTAGACCATAGAATTTCTCTAATAATAGTTACATTTTTATTTAAACTATTAAAAATATAATTTTGAGGAGTGTAGTTTTATGGAAATGCAGTTTTTCGAAGCGGTTGCTAATAGGAGATCATATTATGCGATAGGTAAAGAAAAGATAGTCCCTGAAGATAAGATTCAAGAAATTGTTAATGTTGCTGTAAAACATATTCCTTCTTCATTTAATTCACAAACCGGCAGAGTGGTAATATTGTTTAATAAAAATCATCTTAGATTATGGGAAATAGTAAAAGAAGAATTAAGAAAAATTCTTTCAGATACTAACTATAATGATAGTAAAGAAAAAATTGAGCATTGCTTTGCTAGTGGTTATGGCACGATTTTATTTTTTGAAGATTATAGCTTGATAGAAGATTTGCAAAAGCAATTTCAACTTTACAAAGATAATTTTCCAATTTGGTCTCATCATTCTTCAGGAATGTTGCAATTTACAATTTGGACAGCTTTAGAAATGAATGGGCTAGGAGCTACCTTGCAACATTACAATCCTTTAATAGATGATGCCGTAAAAAAACAGTGGTCAATACCGGAAAAGTGGAAGCTGATAGCACAAATGCCTTTTGGCAAGCCACTAGAACAGCCTGCTGAAAAAGAATATAAAAGTATAGCAGACAGAGTTAAAATTTATCGTTAAAAATATATAGGTGATAATATGGATAAAGAAGTGAAAAAACCGGATGTCTTAATTATTGGTTCGGGGCCGGCTGGATTAACAGCAGGAATATATGCAGCAAGATTTAAATTAGAGACGATGATTATTGAAGATGAATTAATTGGTGGACAAATTAGAGAAGCCTATGTTGTAGAAAATTATCCCGGGTTTGCCACTATTGGTGGTGAAGAGTTGGTAAATCGGATGAAAGAACAAGCATTAAAATCAGGTGCGAAGATTGATGAATTTGACTATATTGTAAAAGTTGATTTATCAAACTCTTTGAAAGTTATTGAAACTAGTATGTATATTTATCAACCGGCAGTGCTGATTATTTCGGCTGGAATGAAAAGACGAGAATTGCCAATACCGGAAGAAAAAAAATTGCGCGGTAAGGGAATACATTACTGTGAACTGTGTGATGGCTATTTATATGATAACAAAGTGGTAGCTGTTATTGGTGGTGGTAATTCAGCAGTAGGAGCGGCGTTAGCGCTTACCAAATATGCAACAAAAGTTTTTGTCATTAATAGAGGTGATGCTTTTCAAGCCGATAAAACAAGTTTAGAAAAAATGCTTAATCACCCTGCTATTGAGATAAAATATAAGACTACGGTGAAAAATGCTGTAGGGACAGATTCTTTAGAGAGTTTGCTGCTGCAAGATGATAATGGAGAATATAATCTAACAGTCCAAGGTGTATTTGTTTATATTGGTTCAACACCGCGGACTAAATTGTATGCTGATTATCTAAAACTAGATGAAAATAAAAATATAATAGCGGATGAAAGTTGCCAAACTAATATAGAAGGCGTATTTGTGGCAGGTGATGTAAGAAGTAAGAAAGTTAGACAACTTACTACCGCTGTTAGTGATGGCACTGTTGCTGCTATTTTAGCGGAAGAATATATTAATAAGAACAGATAGGAGATGATTTTATGGTTAAAGTATATTCTATTAATGAATGTCCTTGGTGTAAAAAGGTTAAAGCTTATTTAGACCAAAAAGGGGTAGATTATCAAGAAATTAATGTTGAGGAAGATGAACAAGGGTTCCAAGCAATGCTTAATTTGTCAAAACAACGTAATGTACCGGTGATTGAAATAAACAATGATTTTGTCGTTGGTTTTGACAGAGAAAAAATTGATGAATTATTAAAATAAGGAAAAATACTTAGGCTAAATTAGTCTAAGTATTTTTATTGACAAAAATTATTTCTGTGTTATAATAACGTAATGAATTTAAATAGAAAATGCTGGTATATTTCTTTAAGATGCTGTGAAAGAAGTTCTGTTATTTAAATTCGCAATATAAGGAAAGTTGGTAATGTAGTAATTAGTATTTTGATATCTTTAATATTACTTTTTTTAGTAAAATTATTTGATTGTGCTTTTGGCGTATTGAAAACAATTTGTATTTATAAAGATAAATATTTTTTAGGAGCAATTTGTGCGTCGCTAGGTGTGGTATGTTTTATTTATACCGCACAACAAAGTGGAGAATTTGTATATTTGACAATTTTTGTAGCGACATTTTTGGGTAATTATTTACCACCGATGATATTAAATTATCTCACTAAGGATAAGTTATTTGTCTATGAGGTTGTATCAAAAGACGTCAATTCCGGCAAGGTTTTTGCTGATAAGATGAGGTCTTATAATTTAGAAGTTAATACTAGTATTTGTTTTAATAGCAAGTTAAAGAAAGTAGTTGCTTGTAGGGTTTATAGTAAATCCAAAGATAATAGTAAGTTGATTGAACAAACAATTCCTAGTAGTTTTAGTTATAGTGTACTTAAATCAATATAATTTATTAAATTGGAAAGAAGCAATTGTTAGATTGCTTCTTTTTTAATACAAAATTAAGATAACTTTAATGAAAAAAATACAAAATTAAGCTATAATTTTAATGAAATGAGGTGCTGGGATGAAAGAACAAGGTTATGTGCAAGTCTACACTGGGGATGGCAAGGGGAAAACGACAGCTGCTATTGGTCTTACTATCAGGGCGTTAGGAGCCGGAAAGAAAGTTTGCTTGCTGCAATTTATGAAGAATAAAGAATATAGCGAACATAAAATTTTGGAATCTTTTTATCCGCAATTAGTTTGTAAAACTTTTGGCAAGCCTTTTTTTATTGCTACTGACCAATGTCAGATTAATCCAGAACGGCTAGACTCAGAAGTTGTTTTTTATAAACCGTCTAATCCACCGATTGAATATGTTAATATGATTAAAGATGGCTTAAAGGAAGCTTTGGCGGCGGTTAGTTCGGGAGAGTATGATTTGGTTGTTTTAGATGAAATTAATTTGGTATTATTTTTTGAGTTGGCAAAATGGGAAGCATTAAAAGCGATTTTAGATGCACGCAAACCGGAAGTGGAATTGGTATTGACTGGTCGAAAGGCGGATCAACGCTTATTGGCTTGTGCTGACTTGGTAACTGATATGCAGGAAGCTAAACATTATTATGCTGAAGGTGTCCAAGGACGGTTAGGAATTGAGCTGTAATATCAGCTTAGCTAAATTTATTATTTTAATTGAGGAGAAGTATAATGAAAAAAGTTGCCTTTATTTGTGTTCATAATTCTTGTCGGTCGCAAATGGCCGAAGCTTTGGCGAGGGTTATTGGGCTGGAGGTGTTAGAAGCTTACTCCGCCGGTACTGAAACTAAACCGCAAATTAATCAAGATGCAGTTATGGTAATGAAAGAGTTGGGGATTGATATGGAAATTAATCAAAGCTCTAAATTATTGTCAGATATCCCGGAAGTTGATATTGTCATTACGATGGGCTGTAATGTTGTTTGTCCGATGATAAAAAGCAGTTACAGAGAAGACTGGGGGCTAGAGGATCCTTCGGGAAAAGGCTTGGCAGAATTTCGCCAAACCAGAAATATAATAAAAAATAAAGTTGATAGTCTAGTAACGAGAATAAAAAATAATTTACTGTAAAATATACTACAAAAAGTTACAAAATTGTTTAAAAAACATTAAAAACAGGAGCAAAAAGACCTATTTTTTACAATTAAAGAGCAAAAAGAGTAGTCAAAAGACATATTTTGTATTATAATGTAGGTGTAAACACCGAGTATGCAAAGCTATAATCTCAACTTTTAGGGGGGAGACACTATGGCAATAAAAACGGTCGAAATGGACAGTCGTGATAGCGTAAGTTATCGAGGATATTTAAAAAGATGCGGCTACATTTCAGCAAGTTATTTATCAGTTAGTGGTTTTGATGCAAGTCGTCTCAAGAAGCTTGCACAAGAAGGAAAGCTCGATGCAGTTCGTTGTTCCATTGGTAACTCAGTAAGATGGTACTACTGTGAAAAACAAGCAGAATCAGCGCATCTAAGAGGTGAAGTTTGATTTAACTTTTATTCAATAGTTAGGCTATTTTGGTGTTTGGTAGAGATAAAATTATAACAGAAGCATTTTGAGGAATCGACGATCGTTGGTTCCTATTTTTTTATAAAAATAAGGTGAATTATTATGAATTTTTTTGTGTTGGTAATAGGGTTATATCTTTTAATAAGTTATGTTTTAATTAAGTTGTTGGGGTTAATTAGTGATGTTTATAAGAAGAGACTGGTGATAGGGTTTTATTGGTGTTTGAATTTTTTTGTGCTAAGTGGATTGTTTTTTTTACGGTTTAGAGAAATTGATAATATTAGTTTAGCGGTCGGGAAATTATTTTTCACCTATATCTCACTGCAATTTATGGCACTATTGCTTAGTCCGTTAGCATTGCTTATAGAAAAAATACTAAGCATTAACAGTAATAATACTGTTGATGATACTAAAAGAAATTTATTAAAAAAAATAGCGATTGCTGTTCCGACTTTTTCATTAGGGGTTAGTTTATATGGGGTTTATAATGAAAGTGAAAATATAAAGATTAATACACTGAAACTTGAAGTTGAAGCTAAGGCAAAAGGATTGAGTGATTTTAAAATTATTCAACTTAGCGATATTCATTTAGGGTTGTTTTTCTCTATGGAAAAACTAGAAGCTTGTTTAAAACTTATTCAAGCTGAGCAAGCTGATTTATTGGTGATTACAGGCGATTTAATTGATGATTTGAGTTTGCTAACCCCAACAATAACTTTATTAGAACAATACCAACAGTATTTTAATAAAATTGTAATTTCTTGGGGAAATCATGAGCACATTAGAAATTTCAAACTGATTGAGCAGGCTTTTAAAGATAGTGAAATTACGGTGTTATGTAATGAAAATTATCAAATTAATCAAAAGTTATATTTATTGGGTGTAGATTATCCGTTTGATAATAGTAAGCTTAATAGAAGTAATATGCTTAATTTAGCACAAAAAAATATACCGCAGGAGGCTTTGAAAGTATTATTGAGTCATCATCCTGCTTTTATTGAGGAGAGCTTTGAAAATAATATTGCGTTAACTTTAGCCGGACATACTCATGGTGGGCAATTTCCGGGCTTTGCACAAATGATATCGTTGCGTTATAAATATTACAAGGGGTTGTATAAAAAAGGTGATTTATATGGTTATGTTAATGTTGGACTAGGGCACTGGATGCCGTTTCGGTTAGGATGTCGTCCGGAAATAACTATTTTTATTTTGAAGTGAAATGAGGTGTAATTTTATTGGAAAATATGTTTGCGCGAACGGAATTGTTGTTAGGTAAAACTAATATTGATAAACTAAAAAATAGCACGGTGATTGTTTTTGGGATTGGCGGAGTAGGAAGTTATGTTGTGGAAGCACTGACCAGAGTTGGCGTTGGTAAGATTGTTATTGTTGATAAAGATGATATTTCTATATCTAATATTAATCGTCAATTGCCGGCGACTCAGCAAACGATAGGGTTATCGAAAGTTAAAATCATGAAAGAACGGATGTTAAGTATCAATCCTGAAATTACGGTAGTGGCAAAACAAGAATTTTATTTGCCGGGGAGAGCAGATGAATTTTTAAATGATGACCTTGACTATATTGTTGATGCTGTTGATAATGTAACGGCAAAACTTGATTTGATTTGTTGTGCGAAAGAAAAAAACATTCCGATAATCAGTTCGATGGGAACCGGTAATAAGCTTGACCCTACTAGGCTGGAAATAGCTGATATAAAAAAGACTTCGGTTTGTCCGCTAGCTAAAGTTATGCGCAAAGAATTGCGTAAGCGAAATGTTGATTCTGTTAAAGTGGTCTATTCGAAAGAAGAGCCAGTAGTGCCAATGACAGTGGACGAAGAAGGTAACCCTATCCGTAGCAGTGTGCCGGGGAGTATTTCGTTCGTTCCATCAGTAGCAGGGCTAATTATTGCCAGTGAAGTAGTGAAAGACTTACTGAAACTTCCCCAATAAAAAAAGAGCTAAATTTATTAATAAAAAATAAATTTAGCTCTTTTGTGTAGTTAGTTTAAATTGCCGTAAAAATGAAACGTAAGCCCATTAAAGTGAGCATTACTGCCAATAGGGTGATGATGTATTTGGGTTTTGTTTTTTGTGATATTTTGGCACCGATTTGTGCACCAATTACTGCGCCAAAGCCAATGGATAAGGCGGTACTCATTAAGATATTACCAAAGAGAAAATGAGAAATTACGGCAATAAATGAAGAAATGGTTAAGACGAAATGAGAAGTTGCCGTCGCAATGTGGGTAGGAAATTTTAAAGCATAAATCATTAAGGGGACGTGAATTGCTCCGCCGCCAATGCCGAAAATGCTGGAGAGGAAACCGACTAAAGTACTGATAGCAATACCTAATTTTTGGTTAAATTGAAAGGTTTTTTTATGGAAGGGTAAATGGTTAGAGGGTGGGTTAGTGTTAAATAACATAATGGTGGCAATCAGTAAAATGAAAATACCAAAAGCTAAGCGAAATGACTCACCGGTAAAGTATTCGGTTAAGTAACTGCCGATAAAAGCTCCGGGAATAGTAGCTAAGGCAAAGGGCAGACCAGCTTTATAAAAAACTTTATCCTGCCTGATGTAAGCAAAAGTTCCTGATAAGGCATTTAAAAATACCACTACCAGTGAGGTTGCTACGGCATTTTGTGGTGAAAAATTGAACAAAAATATAAAAATAGGGATTAATATTAAGCCACCGCCGATGCCGACTAAAGTTCCTAAACCGCCGACGAAAACTCCTAATGTAAATAAGCTAATAACAGAAAAAATAAATATGCGCCTCCTATAAAGTATTTTAATTAGTACAAGATGATGGTATATTATTTATCATACTGCGATTTGAGGATTTTGCAAAGAGAGGGTTTGAAATTGGAATCAACAATTGATAAAATGTATGCTTGGGTTGAAAATTATATTAAGAGTTTTTATACTGAAGATAGATTAGTGCAAGAACATATCGAGTTAAAGGAACAGCACACTTATTTGGTGGCAAAATATTGTCGCCAATTAGCGAGTCATTTAGCATTGGCTGAGCATGATGTGATATTGGCGGAAATGATAGGATTATTCCATGATATTGGGCGATTTAGACAGTTTGAAATTTATAAAACGTTCAATGATCGTAAGTCAGAAAACCATTCCTTATTGGGTTTAAGGGAAATAGCTGATTTAGTGTTATTGAAGAATTTATCGGCGGAAGATTTAGCTGTTTTTAAATTTGCTATTACTAACCATAATGCGATTGAAATCGATAGTAACGGTTCAGAGCGACAACAACTTTTTAGTAAAATAATTCGTGATGCCGATAAAATTGATATATACCGAGTACTAGAACCAACGTTGGTGCAGTCTAGTGATGATGGTTATAGTGAAATTTTTGCAAAGGCTTTTTTAGAAGGAAAACAGTGCGATTATACTTATATGAAGACAACAGAAGACCGAAAATTGGTAAGGTTGTTGTGGTTATATAACATCAACTATCAGTGGAGTATGGAACAAATTTTGGCACAAGGTCATTTCATGAAAATTGCGGCAACTTTGCCGGAAAATGAAATAACTGTTGCTGGAATTAAGAAACTTAAGGCATATTTAACGGAAAAGTATAATATAAATAGCTAAAAATATAAAAAATTAGTGATATTTTTTTGTGTAGGCAGGAACAGCTATAACAAATAACGAATTTTAACTAATTGAACTATTTAAAACAGATAAGGGGTAAGAAGATGGCAGAGAGTATTAATATAGCATCAAATTTTATTCAAAATATCATTGATGATGATTTAAAGCAAGAACAATATAGTGAGGGCATAGTTACTCGTTTCCCACCTGAACCTAACGGCTATTTACATATTGGCCATGCAAAGTCAATTTGCCTAAACTTTGGTTTAGCACAAAAATATAATGGTAAATGTAATTTGCGATTTGATGATACTAATCCGATTAAAGAAGATGTGGAATATGTTGATTCAATTCAAGCAGATGTAAAATGGTTAGGTTTTGATTGGGAAGATCGTAAATACTATGCTTCAGATTATTTTGAAAAAATATATGAATTAACGCTTAAGTTAATTAAAGCTGGTAAAGCATATGTCTGTGACTTAACACCGGAAGAAATTCGCCAATATCGTGGCACTTTAGTGGAAGCAGGGAAAGAAAGTCCTTATCGCAATCGTAGTGTTGAAGAGAATTTAGCTTTATTCCAAAAAATGAAAAACGGTGAATTGGCTGATGGAAGCAAAGTTTTACGTGCGAAAATTGATATGAGTTCACCTAATATGAATTTGCGTGATCCGATTATTTACCGGATTGCTCATGTAGAACATCATAATACCGGGACACAGTGGTGTATTTATCCAATGTATGATTATGCTCATCCGATTTCCGATGCTATTGAAGGCATCACGCATTCTATTTGTACGCTGGAGTTTGAAGATCATCGCCCATTATATGATTGGACTTTAGAAGCCTTAGAATTTGAACTTCCGCGACCGAAGCAAATTGAATTTGCTCGTTTAAATATGACTAATATGATAATGAGTAAACGCAAATTAAGAGCACTAGTAGAAGGTGGATATGTTAGTGGTTGGGATGATCCACGGATGCCGACTATTTCCGGGTTGCGCCGTCGTGGGTATACGCCAGAGGCAATTCGTGATTTTTGTGAACGGATTGGCGTTGCAAAGAGTAACAGTACGGTTGATATTGCGATGCTGGAACATTGCATTAGAGAAGATCTTAATCTTAGAGCCAATAGAGCAATGGCAGTATTAAGACCATTGAAAATTGTGATTGAAAACTATCCGGAAGAAAAAGTTGAATATTTACAAGCAACAGTTGCCCCTGATGCTAATCCGGTAAATGGTTATCGCAATATTCCTTTTGGTCGTGAAATATATATCGAGCAAGAAGATTTTATGGAAGAAGCACCGAAAAAATTCTTCCGTTTGAAACCGGGTGGCGAAGTACGCTTAAAGCATGCCTATATTATTAAATGTGAAGACGTTATTAAAGATGATAGCGGCAATGTGATAGAGTTACGTTGTTCTTATGACCCGGACACAAAAAGTGGTGGTGCTAATAGCGGACGCAAGGTTAAAGGAACGTTACACTGGGTTAGTGCTAAACATGCAATTAAAGCAGAAGTAAGATTATATGACTATTTGTTGCTAGCGGAAAAAGCAGATGAAGCGGATGATTTTATCAGTAGTTTAAATCCTAATTCCCTAGAAATTTTAAATGATTGTATGGTTGAGCCGAGCTTAGCCTGGACAGCGCCGGGCAATCGTTATCAATTTTTGCGCCAAGGTTATTTCTGTGTGGATAAAGAGTCCACTATGGAGAAATTAATTTTTAATCAAGTTGTTGGTTTACGTGACTCTTGGGCTAAAATTAACAAATAGAATTTTGGAGGCAATAATGGCTAAGATACCTAAAAATTTATCAGATAAAGATATGATGGTTAATTTTAAAGAAGAATTGACTTTTGAGAATATGTTTTCCGATGAACCAGAAGTTAAGAAGTTTCAAAAAAAAGATAAAGAAAATTTAAATACTGCTTTTTTAAGTGAAGAATTACAAGAGAAAATCGGTAAAGCGTTGTTGGATTTAAAGCTGGAATTGTATAAAGAAGGTATGGTTGACTATAAAATAAAAGTTGTAAGAGAAAACCATAAAATAACGTTATTGCCGATGCCAATTAAAATTAAGGAAAAATAAGATAAGCTTATTGTGGAGATTAAGATGGGAAGTAGTGCGTTAGTAGCAATAATAATATTTATTAGTGCTTATGTGCTGATTGTTACAGAGAAAATTCATCGGACCATCGTTGCATTAGCTGGTGGCATGCTGATGATTTTTACGGGTATTTTAAGTCAAGAAGCGGCAATCAGCCACATTGATTTTAATACTATCGGGTTATTAATTGGAATGATGATTATCGTTAATATTACTGCTGAAACTGGATTGTTTAATTATTTAGCGATTTGGGCAACCAAAAAAGTGAAAGCGGAACCGATAAAAATATTAGTGGTTATGAGTCTAATTACGGCAGTTTGCTCAGCGGTCTTAGATAATGTTACTACAGTGTTGTTAACGGTACCGGTAACATTTAGTATTGCTAAGAAATTAAAACTATCACCGCAGCCATATTTGATAGCACAGATATTATCTGCTAATATTGGGGGAACAGCGACGCTAATTGGTGATCCGCCGAATATTATGATTGGCAGTGCAGTTAAAGAACTGACGTTTATGGCGTTTTTGCAAAATTTAGGGCTTGTTTGTGCCGTAATTTTACTGGTAACTTTATTGATAATAGCCTTTATTTACCGTAAAAAATTGGTTACTAGACCTGAACTAAAATATGAAATAATGTTGATGGATGAACAAGCTGAATTAAAAGATAAGGGCTTGCTAAAAAAATCATTGTCAGTATTGGCGATAACAATATCATTCTTTGTTTTGCATAGCCAGTTGCACTTGGAGTCAGCAACAGTAGCACTAACAGGGGCTTGTTTATTGTTAATGTTAACTTTTCACAGTAATGAAAAAATGCTAGAAAAAATGTTTAGTAAAGTAGAATGGTTAGCAATTTTCTTTTTTGTTGGATTATTTATTTTAGTTGGAGCGTTAGTTGATACCGGCGTTATTGAACAACTGGCGACAACAGCCATGAGTTTAACACAAGGAAATTTGGCGGCTAGTTCAATGCTTGTTTTGTGGCTCAGCGCCATTGCTTCGGCCTTTATTGATAATATTCCGTTTGTTGCTACGATGATTCCGCTGATAAAGGAAATGGGGCAACTAGGAATGACTAATTTAGAGCCGCTATGGTGGAGTTTATCGTTAGGAGCATGCTTGGGTGGTAATGGTACTTTGGTGGGAGCTAGTGCGAATGTGGTAGTTGCCAGTTTAGCAGCTCAGCAGGGGCATAAATTATCCTTCTTAAAATTTATGTATATCGCTTTTCCGCTAATGATTTTATCAATTATTATTTCGAGTATGTTTATATATTTAAAATTTTTATGATAAAAGGTGGAAAATTTAATGGAGAAATTACCTAATTGTCCGAAATGTAATTCGGAATACACTTATGAAGATAGAGGGTTATTGATTTGCCCGGAATGTGCTCATGAGTGGAAAGAGGGCGAGGCCTCTGAGGATGTAAAAGTTTTTAAAGATTCTAATGGCAATATTTTAAATGATGGTGATTCAGTTACTGTTATCAAGGATTTAAAAGTAAAAGGAAGTTCTAACCCGATAAAAATGGGAACTAAAGTTAAAAACATCAGATTAGTAGATGGCGATCATGATATTGATTGCAATATTGATGGATTTGGTGCAATGAAACTTAAATCGGAGTTTGTTAAAAAAATATAATGAGTAACAGAGAGTGAATACTTATTTTGCTCTCTGTTTATTTTATTGATAATAAGGTTGACATGATATGCTAAAAAGGTTTATTATCAGTTAATAGTAGATGTTATAAATGACTGAAAGGTGGACGTTATGGATCAAATAATTCAGCTATTAGAAAGTTGGGGCTTAATCGGTCTAATAGTTGCTAGTTTTGCAGAATCTATTTTTTCGCCGATATTACCGGATTTTCTGTTAATACCAATGGCGCTAGCTAATCCGAAGAATGCAATATTTTATGGACTAGTAGCAACTGTCACTTCCGTAGTCGGTGGTATTCTAGGTTATTGGTTAGGGATTAAATATGGCTTGCCGTTAGTTAAAAAGATGGTACCGCAAAAATACTTAAAAATTATTGATGACTTTACGCAACATAATGCAGGGTGGGCGGTATTTTTAGCAGCAATGTCACCAATTCCTTATAAATTTGTTAGCATTACTTCCGGGGCATTAAGAATTCCCTTAGGGATATTTTTATTCGCATCATTTTGTGGCAGAGCTAAAAGATTCTTATTAGAAGGTATTTTAATATATTATTTTGGTGAAGCGGCAAAAGGGATGATCAAGAGTATGATGGATAATCTTTTGATTGGCTCCGGAATCTTAGTAGTGTTAATTGTTATTGGTTATTGGTTTTATCATCAAAAAAAAAGCAAAGAAAAATTATGCGCAAAAGAAATTGAACAGGCTGAATAAGCCTGTTTTTCTATTTTCCAAAAAGAGTTATAATATTAATGTAAGCTGAATTTAGGAGGGATTGTTATGTCAGAAGAAAAATACACGCAAAAAGCGAGAGAAGCACTACAAAATGCACAGCAAATTACAGCTTTAAATTATCAACAAGAGATAAATACAGCGCATTTATTATTAGCGTTAGCCAAAGAACCGGAAGGTATTTTGGAGATTATTTTTCAAGATTTAAACACTGACCTTAATTTGCTAAAAATAAAGTTGGAACAAATAATTAAAAGACAACCGGCAGTGACG
>RRZT012264849.1_pt1 | contig 14469 bp, 13 predicted proteins | sample 2165551 | NCBI WGS metagenome assembly RRZT01 (sample SAMN10456910, study PRJNA506462) | wastewater metagenome | biome: wastewater; feature: sludge; material: wastewater sludge; isolation source: wastewater sludge with Escherichia coli K12::gfp cells carrying plasmid... | place: USA: Moscow, Idaho... | reverse complement strand
CATCCCGCCCTCGCGGGGGGGATGGGGTGGACGGATGCCATGCGCCGGAGACGGTGGCATTTGCACCCCCATCTGCGCGCTCTGGATTTTCGGACCAATGAATACCGAGAAGCGCGACAAGCCATCCGTTACCAGACAGTGCAACAGCTGCTGCGCCGCTGTGCCTGTCACGTCCGCCCGCTGCGACCGTTGCGCTGCCTCAGCCGAGTGTGGCCGTGGCGCACCACGCGACATGCCATCCAGCTTGCGCCAATAACACTGCTTGACCACATAGCCCGGTAAAGGCTGGCGCCAGGCCCAACCCTGCGCTTGCAAAGACGTTTCGGACAAGCGGTGCGGCGGCACAGGCCGGCCCTGTTTCTTGCCTTGGCCGGCCAAACGCTCGTTCAGCATGCCTTGCAGCATGGCGTAATCTACAGGCGCAGGCACCTGCACGTCAGAAAAAGTAATTTCTCGCAGCACCTTGGCCTTGTCCCACGCTTGCGCATCAGCAGCATCCATTTCCAGCATTTGCCATTTGAGCAAAAGACCGGTTTGTTGCTCCGTCCAGAAGCGGTACGAGGCACGCAATTTGTCCGTTGGCATGAAGCCGATAGCGTCCGTCTGATAGCTGGCCACGCGTTGCTGCCCCAAAGGCACCACGCGGTAATACCGCACAGACTGGCGCAGCAAGGCATGATCCATTTGTTCGGCCATGGTAAACGGCCCGCCGCCCCAAGGGATTTCGCGCCCCGCGCGGTGACGCTGACCGTCTTTTTCTTCCCGCAGCATGACCATGTCGCGCCCTCTGTGCAACAGGGTGCGCGAATTGCCGTCGGGCAAAAGCATATCGATGCGATCAATCGGCTGCTGCCCGTCCCGCACACCGTGCCATACGCGCGCGCTGCGCGAACGACCGCGCTCTTGCGTAACCGTGACCGTACCCATATAAGGATGGCGCGTCACGGCGTTGTGCCAACGCTGCAACCAATACATCGGGTTGGCTGCAGCCGGGCTCTGATTGACCGCACTCTGCCCGGTCTGTTGCCCCCAGACTGCGCCTGCCACACCGCAGCCAGCCAGCAGCAGCGCGCTGACGGCCAACCACTGGCGAGGCGCTTTGCTCGCCAAAGAAAAACCGTGACGAAAGAAACTCAAAACAAAATCCGTCCTATTCCATTCAGTTATATGCCGTTGTATGCCACTTTATTCTGTCAAGAGCGCATCCTGCAACAACAGGCTTTCGCCCAACTGGGTATGCGCCAGCAGCAAGGCCTCGGTATAGGGGTCTTCGGCAGAGGCAGCCAACCCTTGAGCCTGCTGCTCTTGCGCCTTCAATACACCTTCTTCCTGCTGCATCACGGTGGCTGCAGGCACTGCCGCCGAGCTGCCGTGCGCGGCCATCAGCGCATCAGCTCCTCCTGCCGCCGGTTGCTGCCCCAGCAGATTCCAGACCATGACGCCCACGGCTGCCAGCGAAGCAAAACCTGCGGCCATTTTCCAGCGCCACACCGAATCATTGGCTGCTGCGCCAGCCGTTACCACTGCCGGCTTGCCGCTGCCTGCTGGCATGGACGCTGCCGCCGAGGCGCTTGCTGAAACACTGGCTGAAGTGGCTTGCATCGGCGCCGCGGCCAAGTTGGTCGCCCCGTCTCCGACGCGAATCTGCGCAAGCTGCTGGCTCAAACGCATGCTCCAGGCCGCAGAGCCTACGGCGACATCGCCTTCCGATGGCTGCAAATTCCCAGCCGAATACGCCGCGTGCACATCGCTGGTAGCCAGATGCAGATAGTCGGCATGGGCATGCCATTGCCGCCAATGGCCTTGCGCCCGCTCGTCCTGCAACAGCCATTGCAGCACGGAATTCTCGTCCACGTCTGCAGGCAGCGCCTCTCCGTCCATCCAGGCAGAAAGCGCTTCAGGCAGCAGCCCGGCATCGACAGCAACGACTGCAGACGGCTCTTTATCTTGCGTGGTTTTGTTCTGCACGGATTCATTCATCTTTTACCTGCCACTTCCTGCCTACTTGCATCCATTCACCTGTCCGCCCATTTACCAACGCTTGCCGCTGCGATGTTCCAGCAAAGGCCCCACCTTGGCGGCGATAGCCTCGCGCGCCCGGAAAATGCGCGAGCGCACGGTACCAATCGGTATGTCCATCAACTGGGCGATTTCTTCATAACTCAGCCCTTCCATTTCGCGCAACTCCAGAGCCTGGCGACTTTCTGGCGGCAGCGCCTGCATGGCCGCATTCATGGCCTCTGCCACTTGGCGCGCCGCCACCACCGCTTCAGGGGTTTCGTCACTGGTTGGTTCCACTTGGCTCGAAAAAGTTTCATATTCATCCTCATTGTTGGGCGACAAATCGGAAAAAGAAACCAAAGGGTTACGTTTTTTCTCTTGCAAGGCCTTGTAAGTCGTATTGACCGCGATGCGGTGCAGCCAAGTATAGAAACGCGCATCCCCGCGAAACTGGTGCAACGCCCGATAGGCGTTGATGAACGTCTCCTGCACCACATCGGGCACCTGATTGGCATCACGCAGCATGCTCGCCACCAGCCGTTCGATGCGTTTCTGGTATTTGATGACCAGTAACTCGTACGCTTTTTGCTCGCCAGCCAGTGTGCGCTGAATCAACGCCCAGTCCAGGCGGGCTTCGCCATCGCGCGCATCCTGCCCTTCGAGCGCCTGTTTGGGCCAATCAGGCGTATCTGTTTGCGATGCACTCATGACACCACCTCTTGCCTGCGAGATGCCTTGGTATCGGCTCTGCCGGGCACAGTTTGCGCCCACACCAAGGCGCAGCGCAAGGCGTGCCAATTCGGCTGATCGGATGCCCGAGTGGCCCATACCCAGCACGATGCGGGACTTTTATTCCCCGACAAGGGCAAACCCTTGTCATCATGCAAACGCAGCAGCACCGCCTGTTGCACATCCAGCACCAGCGTGCACGAACGATAGGCAGGAGCAAGTTGCGCACTTTGCCCCTTGCCGGAAGACACTTGCAAAGCGTCTTGATCAGATTGCAGTCGCCAGACCTTGCCTGTCCACACAAGCCAACCCGTGGGCAAGGCGCGCACCACGCGCATCGAAAAAAACCATGCTGCGACGTAAGCCAGCGCCGTAATGATCCAGATGGCCGCCCCCGCTTGCTGCGCCTGCCGCAGCGCCAGCAACCAAGCCAGCAAGACACATCCCAACAGCATCAATATGCCGAGCAGCGCAAAAAACAATCCCCCGCCCGGTGCCAAGCGGTAGTGCACAGGAACGGGGGCTGCAGACTTCACCGAGGGATTATGCGATGCGTTTGAAAATCAGCGTACCGTTGGTGCCGCCAAAACCGAAGTTGTTTTTCATGGCTGCATCAATCTTCATATCCCGTGCGGTGTTGGCGCAGTAGTCCAAATCGCACTCAGGATCCTGGTTGAAGATATTGATGGTAGGCGGCACTTTTTGTTCGTGGATCGACAGCACGGTAAAGACGCTTTCGATACCACCGGCACCGCCCAGCAGGTGGCCTGTCATCGACTTGGTGGAACCCACCACCGTTTTGTACACATGCTCGCCCAAGGCAGCCTTGATGGCCTTGGTTTCATTGATGTCGCCCAGCGGGGTGGAGGTGCCGTGCGCATTCACGTACTGCACCTGGTCGGCATTCAGACCAGCATTGCGCAAAGCGGCCTGCATGGCTCGGCAAGGACCATCCATGCTGGGCGCCGTGATATGGCTGGCGTCGGCGCTCATGCCAAAACCGGCCAATTCCGCATAAATTTTCGCCCCGCGGGCTTTGGCGTGCTCGTACTCTTCCAGCACGAGAATACCTGCTCCTTCCCCCAGCACAAAGCCGTCACGGTCTTTGTCCCAAGGGCGCGATGCGGTCGTTGGGTCATCGTTGCGCGTGGACAACGCACGCATCGCGGCAAAGCCGCCAACCCCCAACGGCGATACGGTCGATTCGGCACCGCCTGCAATCACGATATCGGCATCGCCGTGCGCAATCAGGCGGCCACCCGCGCCAATGCAATGCAGGCCGGTGGTGCATGCCGTGGCAATGGCCAGGTTCGGCCCCTTGAAGCCAAATTTGATCGATACATGGCCCGCCACCATATTGATGATGGACGAGGGCACGAAAAACGGAGAGATGCGGCGTGGACCACGTTGCGCGTACTCGGAACAGGTTTCTTCGATCATGGGCAAGCCGCCAATGCCGGAACCGATCACGCAGCCGATACGCTCGGCCTGCTCTTCCGACAAAGCTTCGCCCGTCGGCAAGCCCGCGTCCGCCACGGCCTCGGCAGCAGCTACCAAACCGTATTTGATGAAGGTATCCATCGTTTTGGCTTCTTTGGTAGAAACCACGTGGGACATATCCAGCCCCTTGACCTCGCCAGCAATATGGCAAGCCAGCGCACTGGCATCAAAGCGGGTAATGGTGGCAATGCCCGAACGCCCCGCCAACAGGCTGGACCAGCTTTCGGCAACCGTGTTACCGACAGGGCTGACACAGCCCAGACCAGTAACAACAACGCGACGTTGAGCCATTGTCTCTCCTCAAAAAACAAAGCCCGTCAGATCATGCGGCGGGCTGGGTTGGTTGAAACCGTTTTTTGCTGCCGCCAGCAGCGCCGAAGCGCCGCCGGTGACAGGTCAAGGGCGATTACGCCTTGTGGTGTGCCTGAGCGTAGTCAATGGCATTCTGAACGGTCGTGATCTTCTCGGCTTCTTCGTCGGGAATCTCGATACCGAACTCATCTTCCAGCGCCATGACCAGCTCCACTGTGTCGAGCGAGTCAGCGCCCAGATCGGCTACGAACGCTTTTTCGTTGGTTACTTGTCCTTCTTCGACGCCAAGCTGTTCGGCAATGATCTTCTTGACGCGTGCTTCAATGTCACTCATGGTTCACTCTATCAGGGTGGTTAAAGAAACCGCATTCTAGCCAATTGCGAGGCCAATTCATGGCAATTTGCTGACAATGCGGCAAGGAAAAAATCAAAAAACTAAAACTTATCGATCACTTTCGGCGCACTCAGTGGTTTTTACGCCATGAACATGCCGCCATTGACGTGCAATTCCTGTCCGGTGATGTAGTCGGCCTGCGGCGATGCCAAGAATGCCACGGCTTGCGCCACATCGTCGGGCTTGCCCAAACGGCCCAGCGGAATTTGTGCCAGCAGCGCCTGCTGCTGGGTTTCGCTCAGCTGCGCGGTCATGTCGGTATCGATAAAGCCGGGCGCCACGCAATTGACCGTGATGCCCCGGCTGCCCAGCTCGCGCGCCAACGCGCGGCTCATGCCTGCCACGCCTGCCTTGGCCGCAGCATAATTCGACTGGCCCGGGTTGCCGCTGGCACCCACCACACTGGTGATGTTGATGATGCGCCCATGGCGCTGCTTCATCATCGGTTTGATGGCTGCGCGCGCCAGGCGGAACACCGCTTTGAGGTTGGTATCAAGCACCGCATCCCAGTCTTCGTCTTTGAGGCGCATGGCCAAGGTGTCGCGCGTAATGCCCGCGTTATTGACCAGAACGTGCAAAGCGCCGTGCTCTTGCACGATCTTGTCCACCAGGGCCAGGCAGGCATCGCCATCGGTCACATTCAGCACCACGCCCACCATGCCGGCTGCGCTGATTTTTTCAGCCCCTTGCTGCGTGGTGGCCGTGCCGATCACCGTCATGCCCTGCGCCTTGAGCGCCGCGGCGATGGCAGCGCCCAATCCGCGTGTGGCGCCAGTGACCAGCGCAACCTGTCCTTTGTTGGAATCACTCATGCTTGTACTCCTCTCGTTTTTCATCATGCCAATGCAGCCTGGACTGCTGCCAAGGTTTCCGGATCATAGAGCGCAGCCGCATTCAATTCCGCATCAATGCGCTTGCTCATGCCTGTCAGCACCTTGCCGGGACCGCATTCAATCACGATAGTGATGCCCATATTCTTGATCTGGCGAATGCATTCCACCCAGCGCACGGGGCCAAAAGCCTGGCGGTACAGCGCATCGCGGATGCGGTCGGGATCAGTCTCCACCGCCACATCGATATTGTTGACGACCGGAATTTGCGGCGCAGCCAGCGTTGTTTCGGCCAGTGCAGCCTTGAGCTTTTCGGCCGCAGGCTTCATCAGGCTGGAGTGGAAAGGCGCAGATACGGGCAGCGGCAATGCGCGCTTGGCGCCTTGCTCTTTCAGGTATTCGCAGGCTTTTTCCACGGCGGCCTTGGTGCCGGCAATCACGGTTTGACCGGGGTCGTTGAAATTGACAGCCTCGACCACCTCTGCACCCGCGCCCATCTGCGTGGTGACTTCGGCACAACCGTCAATCACCTTGGCAGCATCCAGCCCCAAAATGGCTGCCATGGCCCCCGTGCCGACGGGCACAGCTTCTTGCATGGCTGCAGCGCGCAAACGCACCAGCGGCGCTGCCTGCGCCAGTGTCAGCGCACCGGAAGCCACCAGGGCCGAATACTCGCCCAGCGAATGCCCGGCTACGGCTGCGGGCAAGGCACCGCCTTCAGCACGCCAGGCGCGCCAGCAGGCCACGCCTGCCACCAGCATGACGGGTTGGGTGTTGGTAGTGAGCGCCAGGGCTTCTTTGGGGCCTTCGTGAATCAGCTTGCCGATGTCTTCGCCCAAGGCGTCAGAGGCTTCTTTCAAAGTTTCTGCCACGGCGGGGTGCTCGCCCCAGGCGTCGAGCATGCCGACTGCTTGCGAACCTTGGCCGGGAAAGACGAATGCAAAAGATGAGGTCATGGCGGATGTGCTTTCAAACAAAAATGAGTGAAATAGGTTTGGGCAAAGAGCGGAATCACCAATCAGTACTGCACCAAGGCAGAGCCCCAGGTAAAGCCGCCGCCTACGCCTTCGAGCAATACTTTCTGCCCCGGCTTGATGTGGCCGGCGCGGACGTATTGGTCAAACGCCAGCGGGATGGATGCGGCAGAGGTGTTGCCGTGTTCTTGCACGGTGAGCACCACTTTTTCCATGGGCAAGCCCAATTTTTTTGCGGTGCCTTGCATGATGCGGATATTGGCCTGATGGGGCAGCAGCCAATCCACCTGATCGGGCGTCACGCCTGCTTTTTGCAGGGTCGTCTGCGCCGTTTGCTCCAGCACCTGCACCGCCAGTTTGAAAACGGCTTGCCCATTCATGCGCAGCAAGGGGCTGCCCGCGATTTGGCCGTTATCGACATGGCCCGGCACGCACAGAATATCGCGGTATGCACCATCGGCGTGGATATCGGTCGCGAGGATACCAGGCTGGTCGGAAGCCTCCATGACCACAGCGCCTGCGCCATCGCCAAACAGCACGCAGGTGGTGCGGTCGTTGAAATCGAGAATGCGCGAGAAGATTTCCGCACCGATCACCAACGCACGCTGGGCCGCGCCGCTTTTGAGCATGGCATCAGCCACCGTCAGAGCATAGATGAAGCCGCTGCACACGGCCTGCACATCAAACGCCGCGCCACGGTTGGTAATACCCAATTTGTGCTGCACGATGCTGGCGGAGGACGGAAACACCATATCGGGCGTGGACGTGGCCACAATGATCAGATCGATCTGGCTGGCTTGCAAATTGGCCGCCTGCAAGGCTTGGCGCGCGGCTTTTTCGGCCAGATCGCTGCTGTACACGCCGGCATCGGCGAAATGGCGCGCCTCGATGCCGGTGCGCTCCACAATCCATTCATGCGACGTTTCAATGCCTGCCTGTGCCAATTGGGCGGCCAAGTCGTGGTTACTGACGCGCCGCGGGGGCAGATAGCTGCCTGTGCCGATGATGCGGGAATAGGGTTTGACCATATGGCACAAAATCCTTCTAAAAAATACCGTTTGCGTTTGGCAAGAGTCTGTTTGCTCAAAATATCAGCCGATGATTGTAACGGCGCATGCGCACGGCCACCGCGGCTGGCGGCAATTCCTCAGCCTTGTAGCGCGGCTTGCCAATGAGCTTGCAGCTGTTCTTGCCAGCGCGCTTTATCGGCAGCCGGGGCAAAACTGGCTTGCAGACTGTTGCGCAACAGCGTGTAAAAGTGCCGTGGCATCAGCTGTGGCTGGGCGTGCAGCAGTTGCAGGAAGTTTTCGTTGACATAGCCGCCGAAATAGGCCGGGTCATCGGAATTAACGGTAATACACAGCCCCGCATCCATCAGGGCGGACAGATTGTGCTGTTGCATGGTGGGAAAAACACAGAGACGGATATTGGACAAGGGGCACACCGTCAACGGAATTTGCTCTTGCGCCAGCCTTTGCATGAGGGCGGGGTCTTCTACCGAGCGCACGCCGTGGTCAATGCGTTCGGCATGCAAAACGTCCAGCGCGCTGCGCACGTAGGCCGCCGGGCCTTCTTCGCCGGCGTGGGCAACACGGCGCAGCCCCAATTCGCCGGCCTGGACAAATACGCGGGCAAATTTTTCGGGCGGGTGCCCCATTTCGGAGGAGTCCAGCCCCACACCAATGAAATGTTCGCGCCAAGGCAAGGCGTCTTGCAGGGTTTGCAGGGCAGACTCTTCTGACAAATGGCGCAAAAAGCACATGATCCAATCGCAGCTCAGCCCCAGTTCTTTTTGGGCTTTTTCTGTGGCGCGGATAAAGCCCGGCATGAAAATATCAAAACCTATGCCGCGCTCGGTATGGGTTTGCGGATCGAAAAAAGGCTCGACGCGCACGACATGGTCAGCGGCTACGCGCTTGAAATAGCTCCAGGCCAAGTCGAAAAAGTCCTGCTCGGTACGCAAGACATTGCAGCCCGCGTAATACAAATCCAGAAACGATTGCAGATTGGTAAAGGCATAGGCTTGGCGCAGCGCCTCGATATCGGCATAGGGTAATTGCACGCCGTTGCGCTGGGCCAGTGCAAAAATCAGTTCAGGCTCCAGAGTACCTTCAATGTGCAAGTGCAGCTCGGCCTTGGGGCTGGTGGCAACGAGTTGGGGCAAAGCGTGCGGGGCAATGGCGTCAAAAGCCATCTCGGTCATGTGCTGGGGCATGGGAGATTCCTTCTTTTTTTCAGTAGGCGCATCATACCGACAGGCTGGTGGCATGCAGCCGCATCATTTCAGAAAGCACAGCGCATAAAATCGCAGATTCATCCGGCCGACTGCCTATCTGAAAAAAACAGATGGCTGCCCGGGTCTTGTGCCATTTATCAACCTGCCCTTATTCCAAACACCATGTCGCGCAAGCTCTTTGTTACCACCGCCCTTCCCTATGCCAACGGCACCTTCCACATCGGCCACGTCATGGAATACATCCAGGCCGACATTTGGGTGCGCTTTCAGCGCATGCAGGGACATGAGGTGAAGTTTGTCGGTGCAGACGATGCACACGGCGCGCCCATCATGATTGCTGCAGAGAAAGCCGGCAAAACGCCCGAGCAGTTTGTGGCCGATATTGCCGCTGGCCGCAAACAGTATCTGGATGGTTTTTACATCAGCTTCGACAACTGGCACAGCACCCACAGCCCTGAAAATACCGAGCTGGCGCAAGCCATTTACAAAGACCTGAAGGCCGCCGGCCTGATTGAAACCCGCACCATCGAACAGTTCTTCGATCCGGCCAAGGGCATGTTCCTGCCCGACCGCTTCATCAAGGGCGAATGCCCCAACTGCCACGCCAAAGACCAGTATGGCGACAACTGCGAAGTGTGCAGCGCCGTGTATGCGCCGACCGATTTGATCGCGCCATACTCCGCCCTGTCTGGCACCCAGCCTGAGCTGAAAACCAGCGAGCATTTCTTTTTCAAACTGTCTGACCCGCGCTGCGTGGACTTTCTGGAAAAGTGGACGCAAGACGGTCGCCTGCAAACCGATGTGGCCAACAAGGTGCGCGAATGGATCAAGCCCGATGAAAACGGCAAGCCCAAAATGGGCGATTGGGACATCAGCCGTGATGCGCCTTATTTCGGCATCGAAATTCCCGACGCGCCGGGCAAATATTTTTACGTCTGGCTGGATGCCCCCGTGGGCTACCTTGCCAGCCTGAAAAACCTGCTGAACAAACAGGGGCTGGACTACGCCGCCTACATGGCCGACCCTGCGCTGGAGCAATACCACTTCATCGGCAAAGACATCATTACCTTCCACACCCTGTTCTGGCCGGCCATGCTGCATTTCTCTGGCCGCAAGGTGCCCAACAATGTATTCGTGCACGGCTTCATGACCGTGAACAACGGCGAGAAAATGAGCAAAAGCCGGGGCACGGGGCTGGATCCGCTCAAATACCTGCAACTGGGCATGAACCCCGAATGGCTGCGCTACTACCTGGCGGCCAAGCTCTCGGCACGCAACGAAGACATCGACTTCAACGCCGACGACTTCATGACGCGCGTCAATGCCGACCTGATTGGCAAATACTTCAATATCGCCAGCCGGGCTGCGGGCTTTATCAGCAAACGGTTTGACGGGCGACTGGGCGCAATCGCCGCCAGCGATGAGCCGCTGCTTACTCAACTGCGCGATGCGCTGCCGCAAATCACCGCGCTGTATGCCGAACGCGAATACGCCAAAGCCGTGCGCGAGATCATGGCGCTGGCCGACCGCGTGAACGAATACGTGGACCATAACAAACCCTGGGAGCTGGCCAAAAAAGAAGGCATGGAGCAGCGCCTGCACGAAGTATGCACGGCCTGTATCGAAACCTTCCGCATCCTCACCATCTACCTCAAGCCCGTGCTGCCGCAACTGGCCGCACAGGTCGCACACTTTTTGATGGTGCCACCAGAAACCTTTGCCGACGTCCACAAGCCCCTGGGCCAAGGCGCGCAAATTGGCACATACCAGCATTTGATGCAGCGGGTGGACGTGAAACAGCTGGACGCGCTGTTTGCCCTGCCCACCCCCACAGCAACAGCGGCGGCTCCTGCCTCGCACGCACAAGAAAAAAGCAAAAAACAGCAGGCTGCTGCCCCTGCGGCAGACCCCAACGCCCCGGGCGGCGAAGCGATCACCCCCACCATCACTATCGACGACTTTGCCAAGGTGGACTTGCGCATCGCCAAAATCGTGCAATGCCAGGCAGTAGAAGGCTCAACCAAACTGCTGCAACTGAGCCTGGATGTGGGCGAAAAAGACGAACAGGGGCAGACCAAACTGCGCAATGTCTTCAGCGGTGTTGCCAGCATGTACAAGCCTGAAGACCTGCAAGGCAAACTCACCGTGCTGGTCGCCAATCTGGCGCCACGCAAAATGAAATTCGGCATCAGCGACGGCATGGTGTTGGCAGCCAGCCACGCCGATGAAAAAGCCCAACCCGGCATTTATGTGCTGGAACCTTGGCCGGGCGCGCAGCCGGGCATGCGGATTCATTGAAACGCACCACGCCAGCGCGACAACAACGCGTCGCACACTTGCGCAAAGGGGCAGCCTGATTGGCTCTGCCCCTTTTTTGTTTGCATGACCATCATGCCTATTCATCACCCCCTGCTTACCGGCTTCTTGCTCACAAAGGGTAGCGCTCACCTTTTTTGTTCTTGTAACTTCGGTAGCCGGCAAAAACACATAAAGCACCCAACGCCAAAAAGCCCAGCAATACGCCTGTTGAGCCGCCTATGTCGTACAGTAACTTGATGAAGCGATCAACCTGCATGCGCTTTCCCGTTTTTTCGGCATTCAGAATCTGCAAATACGAAACCATGCCAATGAACCAGAAAGCCAAGGCACCTGCGCCATACAGCATGGCAGGAAAGCGCGCGTTTTTGTCTCTTGCGCTGTGATACATGCTGCGCTCGATAAAGTCTTTGTCTGGCATGTTTATCTACCGGGCGCCCGTTTGAATTGCTCTACCTTGTCCACGCCGTAGTCTTTGACATGAAGCCATTCGGTAGAAGTGCCAATTCTGAATTGCAGCACAGGCTTGCCGCCGCGCGGACCTCCTCGATGCGTATCCAGGCAGTTGTTTTCATCGGTCAGTTTCAGAATCGCATCAGGTACGGCAAAGCCTGCGCCGCTGTTTTCGCCTGTGATGCAAAGTTTGTAGGCCTGTTTGGCATCATCTGCCTCTGCAACCTCTACCCAGAAAGTGCCATATTTCTGAATGGCCGAGTTGTAGGCGCCGATGTTGTACTGCTCGCCCACCTGCACCGGCTGTGCAACAGCGTCCCTGATGGCTTGGCGTTTCGGAGCCTCAATCAATAACTCCTTGGCAAAATAGCCGATACCAAACAAAACAAAGCCAATGGCTGTGGCGATGGTGACTTTGGCCATTGGGCTGAATTTGTAGCCTTTTTTGGGTACGGGATGGAGTGCTTTTTGCTGCGTAAAAAACAGCTCCATGTCACTCGTCCATTTGCTGGCAGGAATGTCTTGGCCATCAGCAGTGAAATAGACTCCGGATGGCTTGGGGGAATAGGTTGTTGCAGAGCCAATAGTGCTGATGGTTGTTGCCGCTTGGTACAAGACCAGTTCCATCGGTTCAACCAAGCCGGTCAGCGGGTTGGTCAGCGTGGAAACAGGTATTTTCTGATAAGCGGTGTAGTCGGTTTTTGAAAAAATAAACATCAGACTCCTTGATGCGTGCTATCACGATATGCATTTTTGCCAATGTCCCACCCGCCAACAAACGGGTACATGCAAAGAAGCCCCCCCGACAAGCGCCGTTAGCGTCTGCGACGCTCGCTGTGCGAGGGTTCTTCCGTATCTGCCACGCGTTTGACCAGATTTTGCTGGTCGGTGGTGACTTCAAACAAGCGGTAAGGCGCACCGCCTGTGCCTTCGCGCCAACGCCATGTATGCACGGTTTCGCCCGCGAGGGCATAGGGCACGACTTTGGCCGGGCGCCCCAGCAGTTGGCGCACGGCTTCGATATGCATGCCGGGCTGTATGTTGGCAAAGTTGGCGCGCGTCAGCACATTCTGAAAAGTGGTGACTCGGCCATTCGCGCCGATGGTAATCATGTAGTTGGTTTCGCCATTGGGTTGGCGGTTGTATTCCAGCACGCGATCGCCTTGCGGTGTCATCCAGACGTTTTCAGGCGTACCCCACTGCGCCACGATTTCGCTTTCGGTCGTTTCGCCGGGACGAATGGCTGCGAGACGTTGCTGGTCGCAGCCCGCAAGCAACAACGCGCCAACCAACACCAACCCTCCCGGTATGCATGAGCGCCAGCCATGTTTGGTCAGAACGACAGAAAGTGCCATGGTTGTATTCCTCTTTGCAATGTAGTGAATAGAGCGTATATCGCCTGCGCGTAAATTCAGATCATCTATTATCGCCCCGAGGATGGACGATGGTTTCAAGTTTTATGCCGATGGCAATCCAAGCACTATGGCAAGAACTTTTACGAGCTTTTCTAAAAAACATGCTCAAGCACTAGCCTCCTTTTTGACGAAAAAAATACAGACAAAGTTGAAAACAAGCGCGGCAAAAAAAAAGCAAACCGTACCAGTTTGCTTTTTTAGATGTATGAAAATAAAAAATTCTTATTGGCCCCAAGAACGAACGGCTCCCGTATCGACATGCACAAAGTTTTCGCGACTGTAAAAACCGACACCCCCTACTTTCAGTGAAATGGCGGCATCGCGCAGATCTGCCAGTGCAATACCGGGGATGCGAATGTCGATGGCCTTGCCATCCATATGCAGACTACGCCGAGCCACACCGCCGCTGCGCGTAGTGCGCAAGCGCTCATTGGTAAACGGGCTGCGGTAGCCGGAAATGACATGGAACGGCAAGCGCGTATCCAGTGTCATGCGTAGGCGATACAGCAAGTCGAACAGCTGCGGATCCATCGTGCCAATTTCATTGGTGTAGTGATCACGCAAAAAACGATCCAGTTGCAATTGCGCCTGAGGCAAAATCGAGTTACCCATCGCATACACCAGAGACAGATGCTCATTGGTGTGCAGATGCTCGAATGCCAGTGCACGCGAGTTACTGGATATCGCAAGCGCCTGCGCGCTCTGGCTACCTACCGCCAATACACCACCTACCGCAGCGACTTGCATGACCCGTGCAGACTGCTGCAAAAAAGCACGGCGGGAAGGAGAAGAAACAGGCATCGAAAAATGTCAACCAAAGCAAATAAACAGATACAGGCTTGATACGCCGATCAAGCCTGAAAACGAATTGCTACGGATTCTAGACAGTCGGTGACAATTACGCCAGCATTTTTTTGTAAAAGCAAACTGCGATTTAGCTGACAAATCAAGGACTTGTCCTGAATCATTGCAGGCGGGTATGCCATCCTCCCATCAAAATATGGAGATGCCTAAACCGAGCGCATTCGTGGCGCAGCGCAGCGCAAAACAGGCGCCGCGCTTTTACTTCATGTGTCCTTGCGTTTGAGCAAGGCGTTTTTCAAACGTTTGTCTTGGCCATAAACATCCGGCACAAATTTCAAGCTGCCCTCTTCATCGATCACCGCAGTCAGGTAGGTCAGAATGACAGGAAGCGGCTCTTGCACCTGCGCCGTCTGGCTGATGCGCCGATCCATCACCTGGCGAATGCGCGACTCCGGCCATTGGGGATCGCCCTGCAACACGAATTGGGCCAGCGCCTGCGGGCTTT
>RRZT010267289.1_pt1 | contig 14469 bp, 15 predicted proteins | sample 2165551 | NCBI WGS metagenome assembly RRZT01 (sample SAMN10456910, study PRJNA506462) | wastewater metagenome | biome: wastewater; feature: sludge; material: wastewater sludge; isolation source: wastewater sludge with Escherichia coli K12::gfp cells carrying plasmid... | place: USA: Moscow, Idaho... | reverse complement strand
ATGGTATTTATTCTGTAGCCTTTGGCATTTACAACATTACACTTACTCTTTCATCATACAGTCTACCTCTTGCTGTATCAAAGCTCGTATCACAGCGCTGCTCAAATAGAGAATATAGAAACGCATTCCATATTTTTAGGAATGCTTTACTTTTTTCCCTGATATCAGGAACCATTGCCTGCTGTCTGATTTATTTTGGTTCTGATTTTCTTGAAGGACTTTATGCAAGAGATGGTCTTGCAGAACCACTTAAGATTGTTGCACCCACAACTTTTGTGATGGCACTTCTTGGTGTATTTCGTGGTCTTTACCAGGGGAAAAATACTATGATCCCGACAGCACTGTCACAAGTATTCGAGCAGATCATTAATGCAGTTGTCAGTGTAGTTGCAATATATATTTTTATGAAAGTTTATGCTTCTTCTCCGAATGTTTCTGCTTATGGTGCAGCCGGAGGAATTTGTGGTACTTTTGCAGGTGCTTTTACAGCATTGGTCTTCTTGCTGATCATTTTTATTATTTACCGGCCAACGCTGATGAAACAGATCAGTCGGGACCGTACTCCTATTGATGAATCGAATGGCGAAATTTATAAAGCTTTATTTTTGACTGTCCTTCCAATTATATTCAGTCAGACTGTTTATCAGCTTGGATATACTTTAGATGATTTAATATTTGGCAATATCATGATCAATAAAGGAATCGAAAGCTCCGTGATCAGCTCCTTACAGGGCGCTTTTAATTCACAGTATAATCTGCTGATCAATGTGCCTGTAGCTGTTGCTTCTGCTATGGCAGCTTCAACGATACCAAGTATTGCTGCATCCAGAAAGCGTAGTATAAGTGATATTCATGATAAGATAAGTGGTGTCATTAAATTTAATATGTGCATAGCATTCCCTTCTGCTGTGGGCCTTTCTGTTCTTGCAAGACCTATTATCATGTTATTATTTCCAAGTCTTACTGTCTATCAGGACACTGTTGTGACTTTGATGACTTTTGGAACATCCGCAATCATTTTTTATTCTTTGTCAACCATTACTACTTCTATTTTGCAGGGAACAGATCATATGCGGCTGCCAATTTATCATGCCGCTTTTTCTCTAATGATCCACATAATAATTGTAGTACTACTTTTACTTTTTACTAATCTTGGTATTTATGCATTATTGATTGGTAATATTACGTTTCCACTTATTATTTCAGGTCTGAACTGGTACAGTGTATCTAAGTATCTTCAATATCGCCAGGAAATACTGAAGACATTTATCATACCGTTTTTTGCTTCTTTATTAATGGGTATCGTCGTATTTCTGATTTATTCTGGCTTAGATATTCTGATTGGCGTAAATCTGATCAGTACTTTATGCTCTATTCTAATTGGTGGTATCGTTTATTTTATTTTACTTGCAGTTCTAAAATGCTTCTCTACAGAAGAATTGAAAGAAATGCCTATGGGTAATAAGCTGTCAAAATTGCTGAAACCATTTTTAAAATAATCGATTCCTGTTTCTTAAAGAACAAGGGGGATTCTATGAGAAAAAATATTTTATTCGCTGTACTCTTATCTGCAACATTGTTAATAGGTGGATGTTCAAATGTTTCTGCTCCACAACCTGCTATCGAAGATGATACAAAGGAAACATTAAAAACAATGCAGGAACAAATCAATACTATGCAGGGAAGTCTTGAAAGTTATATGACTTCGCCAGTCGAGACCAAGTATGAATTAATATCTGAAGATTCTTTGAATTTAGTTTACACCGAAACACCTTCCTCAATTATTCTTCAGATTTCTTCAAATGATGGTCAGTATTATAGGGAAATCTCTCCACTTTTTGTGTTTTACGATTCAGAGGGTAATATTCTATCTTATTCGAATGCTTATTTTTCAAATATTTATCCAGGTATTACTTATGCAACTAATATTCTCTATCAGCTTTCAAATGAAGAAGTAACTTATGATCATTATGAAGTTCAATATAGAGGGATTAAGGCAACTGAGAAGGATATTGAAAAGGATCTGAAAGATCAGATCAGTGTATCATCGAATATTAGTCCAAATGGAAGTGTTATTGCAAAATTCACGAATCAATCAGATCAGACCATAGATTATGTTTCCTCTTATGTATTATTTTATCAGGAAGGACAATTAATTGGCTGCTCAGAATCAGGTGCTTATGATCTGATTCCTGGAAGTTTTGGTATCGCAGAATTTGGAAGTCCTTATGATATCTATTATAGTGAGATTCCTTTTGATGACTATGAACTTGTTGTAACAAGTGCATCCCAATACAATAACCCACCACAATCAGAAATGTATCGATAATGATATCATATTCAAAAAAGCGAAACAGAATAATCTGTCTCGCTTTTTTTTTACATCAATAGCAATACTATATTGAACCTTGAAAGTCGTTCTTATACGATCTTCTTAAATAATTCTTTTGCAGCTGGGTATATCTGTCTGAACTTCTGATATTGTGCTTCATATTTTGCTACAAGTTCCGGATCTGGTTTTACAGTATTTACGACTTTAACAAGCTTTTCTGCAGCTTCTTCTACAGATGCATATTCACCGCATGCAACAGCTGCAAGCATCGCACCGCCATAACCAGGACCTTCTTCGCTTTCAATCAGATCAAGCTCAATGTTTAAGATATTTGCAAACATTTTTCTCCATAACGGACTCTTTGCTCCACCACCGCAAAGTTTGGAACGTGTAATCTCTATTCCAAGACTCTTAACAACTTCAAGCGAATCTCTGATTGCAAATGCAACACCTTCTAAAACTGCCTGGGTCATATCTGTTCTTGAAGTATCCATTGTCATTCCAATAAATGTTCCTCTTGCATAAGGATCATTTAACGGAGATCTCTCTCCCATAAGATATGGAAGGAAATAGACGTGATTTTCTCCAAGTTTTGTAATTTCTTTTTCTTCTTTTGCATATTCCTTGGTTCCAAGAATTTCTTCCATCCACCACTTACTGCAAGATCCCGCACTCAGCATACATCCCATTAAATGAAAATTACCATCTGCATGTGCAAAGGAATGTAATGCATTGTTCTGATCAACATTAAAAGATTCATTAGAAATGAAAACTGTTCCTGAAGTACCAATAGAAATATTACATACATTATTTCCTACAGTTCCAGTTCCAACTGCTGCTGCTGCATTATCTCCTGCACCTGCTGCAATTTTTACTGATTCAGATAAACCAAGCTTAGATGCCAATTCAGGTTTTAAAGTTCCAACAACTTCATAACTTTCATAGATCTTAGCAAGCTGATCTTCTCTTACACCACAAATTTCCATCATTTCTTTAGACCATGTTTTGTTTTTAACATCGAAAAGAAGCATGCCTGAAGCATCTGAAACATCTGTACAAAAACTTCCTGACAACATATAAGCAATATAATCTTTTGGAAGCATGATCTTTTTAATTTTATCAAAATTTTCCGGTTCTTTATTTTTTACCCAGAGTACTTTAGGTGCTGTAAATCCGGTAAAAGAAATATTACCTGTGTATTTTGACAAGGTCTCTTTTCCAATGACCTGATTTAAATAATCACATTCTTCTGTTGTTCTTCCATCATTCCAGAGAATTGCAGGTCTGATGACCTGATCCTTTTCATCCAGAATTACAAGACCATGCATCTGTCCTCCAAAGCTGATTCCTGCGACCTGTGATTTATCACAATCGTGCACAAGCTCTGCAAGTCCATCTACCACTGCACTCCACCAATCTTCAGGATTTTGTTCAGACCAACCTGGATGTGGGAAGAATAATGGATATTCTCTTGATACGATTTTTTCAATCTTTCCATCTCCGCTCATTAACAGCAGTTTTACGGCCGATGTTCCTAAATCTACACCAATATATAACATAGAAATCCTCCTTTACTGCAATTTATGCAAATGGATTTTCAGTTGGGTACATCATGTTTTTAGGTTGATTAAATCCAATTTCATCAACAGGAACTCCAATATATTTAAATACTTCATATAATGCTTTTCCAAAGTGACCAAAAGCAACAGCTCCATGATGAGGATAGTTTCCTTCGATCAGAACATGACGGTAAAATCTTCCCATTTCAGGAATTGCAAAGATACCAATTGATCCAAATGATCTTGTTGCTACAGGAAGTACTTCACCCTGAGCGATGTATGCACGAAGTTTCGAATCTGCTGTACTCTGTAAACGGAAGAAAGTGATTTCTCCTGGAACAATATCTCCTTCAAGTGTTCCCTGAGTAACTTCTTCAGGAAGGTTTCTTGCCATGATCATCTGATATTTCATAGAGCATGCTGAAAGTTTCTTTGAAGATGTATTTCCACAGTGGAATCCCATAAATACATCTTTTAATGTATAGTCGAATTTACCTTTGATATCCTGATTGTACATATCAGCAGGTACTGAGTTGTTAATATCAAGAAGTGTCACTGCGTCTTCACTGATACATGTTCCAACAAATTCACTCAATGCGCCATAAATATCAACTTCACAGGAAACTGGAATACCCATTCCTGTTAATCTGCTGTTTACATAGCAAGGAACAAATCCAAACTGTGTCTGGAATGCAGGCCAGCATTTTCCAGCAATTGCAACGTATTTTCTGTATCCTTTGTGTGCTTCGATCCAGTCAAGAAGTGTTAATTCATACTGAGCAAGTTTTGGAAGAATCTCTGGTTTCATATTACCTTCACCGAGTTCAGCTTCCATATCTTTTACTACATCAGCAATTCTTGGATCTCCAGCATGTTTGTTAAAAGCTTCAAATAAATCTAATTCGGAATTTTCTTCAATTTCAACTCCAAGATTATATAATTGTTTAATAGGTGCATTACATGCAAGGAAGTTTAATGGACGTGGTCCAAAGCTGATGATCTTTAAATCAGATAATCCAACGATTCCTCTTGCGATCGGAACGAATTCTTTGATCATATCTGCACATTCTTCTGCTGTTCCAACTGGATATTCTGGAATATAAGCTTTAATGTTACGAAGTTTTAAATTGTAGCTTGCATTCAGCATACCGCAATAAGCATCGCCTCTGCCGCCTAATAAATTATCACCTGTTTCTTCTGCAGCAGCAACGTACATTGCTGGTCCATCAAAATGTTTTGCAAGAAGTGTTTCTGAAATTTCAGGACCAAAATTTCCTAAATAAACACAAAGTGCATTACATCCTGCCTTTTTAATATCTTCCAGTGCCTGCACCATATGAATTTCACTTTCAACGATACAGATTGGACATTCGTAAATATCTGCTTCCCCATATTTTTCTTTATAAGCTTTTACCAAAGCTTCTCTTCTGGAAACAGAAAGTGTTTCAGGGAAACAATCCCTGCTGACTGCGACGATACCTACTTTTACCTGTGGCATATTTTGAAACATATTTTCCTCCATTCTCTGCTTATGCAGAATAAAACATTTTATTTGTATTAAGATTTAAGTACGATTTATTAATCTGATGATCAAAGTATCAAAAATTACTTGACTTCAATATTAATCCCTTTTAATCCGTTCACAGCACCTTCAATTTTTGCATCTTCATGTGCGATCAGCCATTTATTTTTTGCTGTCATAAGTGGATCTTCGCCCATATTTGAAAACACAGTATCAATTTCTGTATTTGTTCCCTTTGGTAACATTACGACATTACGAAATGGTTTTCCATCAACACTGCATGGCGCATAATGTAATGTAGTAGCATACATTTCAACAATTTCTCCTGCTTTCACAAAAAAAGCTTCTACTTTTGATGTATCATATGTAAAGTCTTCCTGAATGTCCTGCTGTTTTCCGACCAATATGATCATGTCTGTGATTGCAATACCAAACTCGGAATTGCGATGATACTCAAGTGCGTTCAATTTGGTATTCGTTCCATTACAATAGCCGATCTGCATTGGAAGCTCTCCAAAAAAACTTTTTCTAAACTCTTCTGCGACCGGAAGTGCTTCCAGTTCTTCAATTGATGGATAGTAAATAACGGAATCTGCTGGTGCTTCCGTTGTATTCATAATTTCAATTAATTTTTCCAGATCAAATTTTCCTGTAACGACCCTGCCATACTCTTTAAACGCAACATCTGCTGCATTTTTAATTTGCATTTTCTTACCTCCATATCAAAATTGATTGTAAAAAAGAGTAAATGCTTTCATTTGTTGCATCCACTCTTCTTTGTTTTAATTATATGCAATTATTGCTTTTTTTTCCACCATTAACTTATCTAAATTATAGCACTTTCTTGTCTTTTTATAAATATTACTTTCTTCCTTTTCGGTCTTTTCTATAAACACTTGGGAGGACACCATATCTTTTACAGAATGCTTTTGAAAAGCTTCTACTATCCGGAAACCCATTGTTTTCTGCAATTTCACTTACTGACTTTTCCGTATTCATAAGTTCTTTAAACCCATGCTGAACTCTGACATCAAGAAGGTAGCTCTTATAGTTAATCTTTGCATATTTTTGAAATATTCTTGATAGGTAAGTTGGCGAAAATCCGAATTTTGAAGCAACACTTTCCAATGTAATATCGTCCTGATAATGTTCCTGAATAAACTCTGTAATGTGAGACAATTTCTCCAGCTGCCTGTTCTGCCTTATTCTTTCTTTATCAATATCTTTTTCTTTATATTTTGTGATCAGAATATACAATAACTTATAGAAGTAACTTTTAACTTCCAATTCATATCCATATTTTTTATCTGCATAAATTCTGTACATATTTCTGATCAGACTGATCAACTCAGAATCTTCTTCGTACCGTGTACTCTTAAACAGGATGTACTCTTCCTCTCTGTATGCTTCAAAAGTCTCCTGAGGGATCTGAAGTACAATTGTTAAGTTCTCTCTAGGTGCATCAATAGAATGAATCTCATTTGAATTCACAAGAATGAACTGATTTTTTGAAATTGGATAGTATACGGAGTTAATATAAAAATCAATGTTTCCTTCAAACACCAAAAATAATTCGACTGTATTATGCCAATGCTTCACGACCTGATAATTTCCATTTTTTCCTTCAAATATGAACATTCGAAATGGAAGATCATTATTAGGTACTACTAGTTCATGTCTGAATTCCACACTACTTCTCCTTTCATATTTGTGAAGACTTCCCTTTTTTGTATCTATGATACTTTTGAATCAGCTCATCCGCTACTTCATTCGTAATAAACTTGGATGTTTTTATCACATAGGTCCTATTGTCGTCTGATTTCTTCATTCGAATTTTAGACTTCATCGGACCATGCACATCGCAATACGATAGGCTCAAAAAATGCTTTCCGTTCACTGTGAACCATTTGATCTTCTTCTTGATATTTTTATGGCAATAAAAACATTTTGTACTGATCACTTCCCGGTCTTCCATTGCAGCATTTTTATCTTCAAAAGTCCTGGAAATATATTTTTCATATGTATCAAATACAATTTTTACTTCATCTTTTTTTGTTTTAGGCGGTATAAAAACATCAAAGGAATACTTGCTCTCAGCAACTGGATTATTGAGTTTAGAAAAGACTTTAGCTGTATAGTATGCATCACTATATGCCCTGTGAAATGCAATATCCTTTTCTATATCTAACAGATCCACAGCATATTCCAAAGTTCGTCTTGATTTCCCATCTTCAAAGGCAAGACTGAAAAGCTTTTGAACATCTAAGTATTTTAATGGACCATTTGTTAAGGAATCCATATAAAAATACTTCATGTTACGTTGTAACTCTAGTAGGTCTAAAACACCCCAGGTACAAAAAACATACTCTTTTCCACACCATTTAAGAAATTCATTCATGATATCCACAAAAGAACCCTCTTGATTCAGGTCTTCTATTTGCATATGAAGCATTTTCTTAGTAATTGGATGCATCTTTGTATAAACATGTGGTTTGATCAGCTTACTGAACTTACTGATCTGATTCTTATGCCCGTCGAGTTTTACTGCACCAATTTCTATTACTTCGAACGGTAGGATTTTCTTTTTTGGATCTGACTCACTGCTTGCCTGATTCCATTCTAAATCAAAAATGATATAATTCATATTTGTCTTTCTTTTCAATTTAATTTTTCAATTCATTATTGACATAAAGTTTAAAAGCCGTTATAATCTTAAAGGTACGCAGGAATGGCGGAATTGGCAGACGCGCACGGTTCAGGTCCGTGTGGTAGCAATACCCTGAGGGTTCAAGTCCCTTTTCCTGCATTTTTTAATGCCCTTTTTTACAAAAGGGCATTCTTTTTTTGCTTATTTGAAGTTAATTTAGTTAAAATGTTCCTTGGGGGAATCGAACCCTCAACTGAGTCTTAGGAGAACACTTTGGTGCTGTAAAGTGCAGTCAACCTTAGGAACTTTATATAAAGGAGAGCATCGTATTTACTGCATTCCTTGTAATTCCTTGTCAAAATAAGAAAATAGATTATCCGCCTGGAAAACCTCATCGGGGTGTCAATTAGGTGCTTTTTCCACCCGTAGGGTTCAACCATTGAGTTCCTTGGATTTCATAGCTATGACCATCATTCTCGATAGTTATGCAGTACTGACTGTCTATATTCTTATTAGATATCTATTACATTATAACGTGTATGAAGTCGAATGTCGATAATTTTTTGACCATCATTGGCTGATACATACTGATTCTACCTTACGTTTATAACTGTACTAGCAGTTTTTATTGCATTAACAAATATGATTAATTCTTTACTCTATTAATATAGAAGAAACACGTTCATTTTGATGCTATTTTTGCATATTTTATAACTTATTTCTTCTATATTATTTGGTGTTCATCGTCTTGGCTAATGACGTAAGAAGCGCAGCCATATCCGGATTCGCTAATACTTTCATCAGTAGATCTGGATCCACTCCATCTGGTATTGCCACCGTTTTCTCTTTTTTATCATGACCTTTTATATCTGGATTCATATCTTCTCCGCTATAAAATGCATTTTCCATAAGTTCTGCATTCTTTCTACGGTCTTCATCTATGATATGTCCGTAAACTTCTGTTACCATATCAGCCTGTGCATGACCAGAATCTCCCTGAACCGCTTTAATATCTCCACCACTTAATTTTAACTTATAAGTAACACTGGTATGTCGAATGCTGTGAAATACTACATCAGGAAGACCTTGTTCATCAATAATCTGCTGCATCTTATCTCTTAGATTGCTGTCACCAATAGGAAATCCAAATGTCGTAGCCATAACCAAATTGTAATCTTGATATTCGGATCCAAGTGCTTCCTTCACTTCATCCTGTTCTTTTTTCAGTTCCACCAGACACAATGCAACCGATTTTGGTATATAAACTCTTCGAATACTGCTTTCTGTCTTAGGTGTTTTTAACACACGAACGGTTTTATTATCTTTTTTTACAGAAGGAAATATCAATATAACTTCTTTCGAGTTAAGTTCTTCCACTGCTTTTTTTGATACACGTTCCACTTGCTTATTAACATTGATAAATGCACGATTCTCCTTAATCGCTTCCTCTGATATATCCACACAGTCCCAGGTCAATCCAAGCAATTCTCCTAAACGAAGGGTTGCTGTGAAACTAAGATGAAATGCAACTTGCAGCCATTTATGATCACAAACATTTATTGCTTGCATCAGCATATCAGCAGTCCATATTTCTCTTTTTACTTTCTTATGTTTTGGTACTGTCGCATCTTCCGCCGGATTCTTCTCCATCATATTCCATTTCTTACCTTGTCTGAAACAGCTTCTAAGAATTTTATGAATCTCATTCACTGTAGAGGTCGATATTGTCTTACTACCATCTTTATTCCTGGAACCTTTTACCGCCTGCATACTTAACAACTGTTGATAATACTTCTCTAAAAAATGCGTATTAATTTTCTTCAGATCTGTCTCTCCGATGGTTGGAATAATGTAATTGTTAATGATAGAAATGTTCCCATCATACGTAGATACACCCCATTTATCGCGACCATAAATCTTAATATATTCTTGTAACAGTTCCTCTAATTTTGCACACTTCTGAACCTCGAATTTTCCTGTGGCCATTTTATACTCAATTTCCTTCTTTCGAGTATTGGCTTCATTATGAGAGCCAAAGCTTTCCGATTTCTGATGAATGGTTCCATCCTCATCTCTCACCTTATATACAACACTGTATTTCTTTCCACGTTTTCTTATAAAAGCCATCTTACAAACCTCCTTCCCGATATTTCTTAGTCCACTTCAAAAATTCCTTACGATAGATGCGAAGTACTCTACCTGCTCCCACTGCTGGAAATTTCTCCATCTGAACCCACTTGCTTATAGTAGCAGTTGTTACTCCTGCAATATCAGCTGCTTCCTGTCTTGAAATATAATCCTTCGTTTCTACTGAAATACAATCATCATCTGTCAGCTTTGTTTTTGACTTCCTTACCTTAAAATCGTTCTGCACATTTAAGAACCGTTGAAAAGTCTTCTGCGAAATATACCGCGTATTATCACAAATCCTTACTTCGAGAATCTCTCTATACTTTTTTGATTTAGATATAATTAGTAGTTTACTATGTGGAATCTTCAACAGAGCCGCTGCCTTATGAAATGGTATATAATCTGCTTCTAATTCTTCTATCGACAAGACTTTTTCTACTTTCTGATACTTCGTTTGATTCATATACCATTTATCAAAAGTCTCTTTTGGTATTCTCATTACAAAATCTACTGTAATTGTATTTAGTTGTTCCTTCCTCCATACCTCATAAATGCTTGAGTCGTGTACGCCCAGAAGGTTCGCTGCTTCTTTAAAGGAATAAGAAGTCTTAAGAAGCTCGGCTCCTGGCTTCTCGCCAGTTACCTTTTTATGCTTTACTTGATTTGCATACCATTTCTCAAAGCTTTCGATATCAACTCTCATCATTCCATCAATGACTTTTGTCTCAAAAAAATTTCTATGAACAAGCCAATAACTCTCCGTCTTCTTCACGCCAAGTAATCTTCGCATCTCCGGTACTGACATTGTATTCCTTAATTTAAAATCTTTTGATGCCTGGTATTTCTCTAATTTGGTTCTAACATCAGTGGTTTCTACCGTATTTTGCATTGCCTCACCTCCTTCTGCACACACTATAACACACAGACCCTTATTTCATTTAGAAGGTAAATTAATTATTTTCTGACTTGTTATTCAGCCATTCATCAAACCCAATCTTAGGAATACGATATTTTGTGCCTATCATAAACCATTTGAATTCATTTCTCTTTAGCAGCTCATAAACTGTAGGTCTGCTAATTCCTAAAATTACCTGTAATTCCTTTACTGTGTAACATCTATTTTCAACCATTATGCGATACCTCTTTTTCCTTCCATGAAACTAACAACTTGATTTTTTACTTTCAATCTACTTCTATGAATTCTCATTTTAGCCGATTCATAGGTAATTCCTTCTTGCTCTGCAATATCTACTAATGACTTCTCACCACGAAGATATTGTTCAAAGGATTCCTTCTCTTTTCCCAGAATGGATAACTGTAGATTAAACAGTTCATAATCCTTTCTCATTTCCCGGAGCAGATACGCGTTTCTGATGAATTCCTCCGACCGATCAACACCTTCCATAACATCTCCTAAAAAGTTACAGTTAATCAGAGCATCCCTAGTCATTACATTTCTTACTGCTTTTTTTGCTGTAGGATCGCTGATTACTCCACCGCCATGGATTCTCACACCCAGATCTCCCATCTCACTATGAAGATTACTCTCTTTTTCACATTCAATCATATATCGAAGGCCTTCTGTATATCCTTCTACAATCCCTATAAAACTGCTGTAATTCTTAATGATGATATCTACTCTCTTTGCTGAGTTTGCATCCACATATATCTTAATCAGGTTTTTGTCTGCCATATTTATCTCCTTTTGACTTAATCAGATTTATTTGCAAACTTTACGCGCGTTGTTTACAAGAATTAACTTGTCTTGACACTGATTATTCTAAAGGATTTCTGACTTAAATACGTTACCAAGATTCTTTACTTTCGTACCAAAAGTAAAGGGATACTTTACTTTTACACAAACTCAAAAAGAATCGCATGTCTTTAATGCAATATTTTTTTAAAAAGTCCTTGTCATTAGTATTTCATATTAACTAAGTATTTTATGGCATCATCCTTGCTATAACTTACAATTTCCTTGAAATTTCACTAACACTTTTAACTGTTCCAATGCTGTATTCTTCATTTGAATAGATGTAAGACTTTGGAATAATTTCATCATTTCCCACATCCCCCCACTCGATGTTTTTGCATCAACTTCATTATTCAAAAGATATCCCGTAGTAGTACCCAGAAGATCTGCCAATTCCACAATCACACTTCCCTTAATATCCGTCAAATTATTCTCATAATGTGAAATAGTCATCTTTGTAGTAAACATCTTCTCTGCTAATTCTTCCTGTGTCATTCCCATCTTTAATCTCTGATCTTTAATTCTTCCACCCATTGTGCTATTATCAATTTTCTTCATTTTTCTCTCCGTTTCCGGAACACGAAACGGAAATAAGCACAGATTTTGAAACATAAAAAAGGATCCGATCAAAACGATTACAAATAAACCTATGGTAATACATACCACATGGTGTTATTTCCGTTTTGTCGGCTCCTAAAAGTTCTCTGCTTTTTCCAACTCGTAACAAACTCTTGATCATCAACTGTCGGTACTGAGGATTCAGGATTTCTATGAATACCTGTCCAATCTACCGCTACCCTCGATGTCTCAATGTATTCAGTTTTTATTGCGATACAATTTTAATTCTATTTCGATAATTGCTTTTTCTGAAAGTTTCTACTTAATTCAATCATCTGATCAACTGCTGTCTTCAATTCTTCCTCTTCCAATACTCCAGACACACTTGCCTGCATAACAAATCTTCCATCCTTATAAACCATCACATCATAAAATGGTGCTTGATTTGATTGTTCTATCACATAACCATTGTATTCAAGCATCTGCCTTCTCCCATCTTCTTACTGGTTTTCTTATTTTCCTTCATAACACTAACGCTGACTGCTCCTTGTCTTTTGGAAATCTTGTTTCTTCTGTCTTCCATCGTAGAAATCATCCCATCGGTTACAGTGGCAATAATATCACTGTTGCATCTGTCACAATGTATATCTACTTCTGATCCGTTCTTTGCTTTGCATACTACTTTTCCGCAAACTGGACAATGAATTTCTCTCTTAACTATTCTTTCAATCATCAAATAATCCTCCTGGTAATAAGTTTACTCTTATTATCAATGGATAAAGGGAAATCAAAACCATTGATGATTTTATTGTGGCAGATGAGTTCCGATACGCCGAAGTCCGCGCCATCTGCCATATTCCTTCTATGCTGATCCCCAATACATTTCTTCTCAATCCAATAATCACTTACCCTCTACAAACCACATATTGTTATCTTCATAGTATAGATGGCTCTCTCGTCCATCGATAATACAAGTGTACCTGATTCCTACTCCACCTGCTTTCCGGCTTGCTGCTCTACATACATCCTTTACCATTTGAATCTCATACTGATGACCATCCGTCCAAATAAAACTCTTTGGAATCAGTCTTCCATCCTTTGAAAATGTTGCATTTACATCAACATATACTTTGCTCGATTCCACAATAACCTCCTAAAATATTACCCAAAATATCCATGTGGATGAACGGTGTGGGTTGATTCCGCATCCAGTGTAGACAATATTTTATCTTGATACATGATACCTCTTTGAACACAGAAGTATCCAAACCTTCTTCTCAGTTCATCCATTGCTCCATCCATTTTCATCAGCTTTTCCCGTTTCTCCATACTGCAAAACAGATCTATCTGCTCCCAGTAATCATCAGTTACAAGGTCTGCACCTCTAACTCCAATGCTTCGGATTGGCTTATGCCAAGTATAATTTTCCTTAAAAATACGATAGGCCTCTTCTGCAATTTCGCCTGTAATATTTGTGGCATTCATGATTTTATGCTGTCTGGTAATAGAATATAGCTCATTGTCGCGAATACTGATTTCCACGACTCTACAACGAAATCCATTTTTACGGAGCCTGGATGCAACACTTTCTGATAACATATAGAGGACTATTTTTACATCCTCATCTGTCAAAAGATCTCTCGGTGTTGTTGTACTGTTTCCTACAGATTTGATTGGTGCATGGGTATTCTCTATTTTTACAGGAGAATCATCATAGCCATTTGCAAAAGCCCATAAAATACTTCCCATCTTTCCCAACTGTAGGTTCAACATTTTCTCATCCGTTCTAGCTAAATCTCCGATGGACTTAATTCCAAATCGTGCAAGCTTCTGATGGGTAGACCTCCCTACATATAGAAGATCCGATACTGGAAGATCCCATGCCTTTGTCTGAAATTCATTCTCATACATGGTGGTAATGGCATCCGGCTTTTTATAATCAGAACCTAATTTTGCAAATATCTTATT
>RRZT010090688.1_pt1 | contig 14472 bp, 8 predicted proteins | sample 2165551 | NCBI WGS metagenome assembly RRZT01 (sample SAMN10456910, study PRJNA506462) | wastewater metagenome | biome: wastewater; feature: sludge; material: wastewater sludge; isolation source: wastewater sludge with Escherichia coli K12::gfp cells carrying plasmid... | place: USA: Moscow, Idaho ... | reverse complement strand
TGTGCGCCTGCCCCTGTATCCACAGTGGCCATAACCTGCGCAGAAGCGGCCAGTGGTGCCTGTGCTGTTTTCTTGTCCTGACCGCCATGCAGCCATTTGTGCAAGACTTTTTCCACGCCCTCGTAACACAGGAACAGGCCACCCGCCATGAGCAGGGGGGCAATCAGGACCGGGACGAAAGCACTGATCAGTAGTGCCAGCGGCACCAGGATGAATTTGTTAACAAGCGAACCCTTGAATACCGCCCAGATGACCGGCAATTCCCGGTCGGCCTTCACACCCGTGACCTGCTGGGCATTGAGCGCAAGGTCGTCGCCCATCACCCCTGTGGTTTTCTTGACCGCCATCTTGCCCATCACAGCCACGTCGTCCAGGATGGTGGCAATGTCGTCAAGCAAGGCAAGCAGGCTGGTGGCCATGATGAATGATCCGCAGAAAAAAGAATGGATTGATTGTACGCAAGCGCTGCTTTTGCCACGCCCAGCCGATCTGGCTGCCGGATCGATACTCAGCGTTTGTGGCCAACCAGGAAGCTGGCCAGGCACAAATCCTGCCAGGCCTGCCGCTTGGCGGCAGGATTGCGCAACAGGTAGGCTGGCGCATACGTCACCACCACCGGAACATCCGCCAACACATCCAGCGCATCGCCCCTCCTCGCCGGCAAAACGACACGATGCGGCTGCCCGCGCAACTGGCCCAGCGGCGCCGTACTGCCCAACACACTGAACGCTGCATGACGCCCCATGGCCAGCACCAGCTGGGGGCGCACCTGCGCCATTTCATGCAGCAGCCAGGAGGCGCACTGGGCCAACTCGGCCACACCTACCCGCTGGCCGGCCGCAGGGGCGCATTTGGTGGCATGACTGCGATACACCTGTTGCGGCAGTAAACCAACGGCTGTGGCCATGTTGGTGAGCAACTGGCCTGCCTCACCCTGAACAGGACAGCCTGCGGCGTTTTCTTCCGCGCTTGGCGCATCCAGCACAAACAGCCAGCGCTGCCCCTGGTCGGCCAATGGGACTGGCTCGGCATCCCACACCGTATGCTGCCGCCCGGCGCATAAAGGGCATGCCCGACACAATGCTGCGGCGGCGCGCAAGGCTGCCAGATCCATCGCCGCATCGATACCGATGGGCAGAGGCTGCGCAGCCGGCGCAACAGCAGCCGCTTTGACAGGGCGCGGCAGCGAATGGTTTTCTGCCTGTTCTGGTGCGGCGGCCGCCACCAACAAGGAGTTCCCCGGCAGGCGCGGCTCCCGTTCGGCCTTTGGCGGCGGGGCGATCTCTGTGCCGCCGCAATTGGCATCCGCTTGCCCTTCTTGCCGGGGCAGCCATACACGAACGCCCATCTCCTCCAGCATCGCCCGCTGTCGCGCGCCCAGTCGCAACGACGATTCAGCGCGCGCACTCATGCCCGCTCCCGCCGCATTGCCCGGAACCCGTCATTTGCTTGTTGCCATCCCCATCCTGCATTCATGGACAGATTGTCTCAAACAAATCGCCGCTCCCGCCATGGCGCTCCTTGAATCCTTGCGCACAAAAAATGTTCGCTGCGAGACTGTGCGATAATTGCTTCTCTTTGCACCGCATGGATAATGTCTGCGGCTGCAATCTGGTTGCATATCTCCCTTCTTTCATTGCCGGACATACCGCCACGCATTTCGCGTCAGGCCTCCGGCATCCACAAGACCCATTCATGCGTGCCCGGCACGTGTGTTGCTGCTTGCGGCGCCAGACGGTGGATGTGTTTTCGCCCTCTGGAGCACTGTCAATGCGGCAGGCTGTGGCACATCTGCGCAAACTAGCGCTGCCCCACCCTTCGCCCAGTTGCATCCAGAAGGCTTCCGATCCACCGTGATCTTTTTGAAAGCCTGTATGTCCTTGATTGACTGTGCGTCCGTTGCTGACGGCGCCGATATTCCCTGCACTCCCACTACCCTCGAGGCAGCTCCAACTGCCGCGCCTTTTGCCGAACTGGGTTTGCATCCCGACTTGCTGCAGGCCGTTGCCGACCTGGGCTATACCCAGCCCACCCCCGTGCAACAACGTGTAGTCCCCTTGGCGCTGGCCGGCACCGGCACTGGCAACCATGCACCGCTGCACGACCTGATGGTGTCGAGCCAAACCGGCAGCGGCAAGACTGCCGCCTTCCTGCTGCCCCTGCTGCAGCAACTGCTGCAACAGCAGGCCCGCGCGGCCGAAGCGGCCCGCCTGCAAGCCGAACAACTAGCCGCAGAGGCAGAGGCCCGCGGCGAAGCACCGCCCAAAAAACCGCGCCGCAAAAACCCAACCAACCCGCGCCACTTCAAGGCGGCCGAACCCGGCGCCCTGGTGCTGTGCCCCACCCGAGAACTGGCACAGCAGGTCATGCAGGACGCCATCTCCCTGGTGAGGCACGCTCGTGGCCTGCGCATTGCCGCCGTAGTGGGCGGGCTGCCCTATGGCGTGCAGATTGCCCGCCTGCAAAACGCTAATCTGGTAGTGGCCACCCCCGGCCGCCTGCTGGACCTGCAACGCAGCGGCCAACTGCGGCTGGATGCCGTGCAATCGCTGGTGCTTGATGAGGCCGACCGCATGCTTGATCTGGGCTTTACCGAGGAGCTTGCCGAGATTCACCAGCTCTGCGCCAATCGCCAGCAGACACTCATGTTCTCCGCCACCTTTGCCCCCCAGGTGCGGCAACTGGCCTTGCGCGTCATGCGCGGAGGCGACGCTACCCACCAGGTGCATATCGATACACCCCAGCAACGACACGCCAGCATCACGCAAAAACTGTACTGGGCCGACCATGCCGCGCACAAGCGTGCCCTGCTCGATCACTGGCTGCGCGACCCGGCCATTGACCAGGCCATCGTCTTTGCCAGCACCCAAATCGAATGCGATGCGCTGGCCGGCGACCTGCAGCAGGCCGGCTTTGCCGCCGTGGCCCTGCATGGCGCACTGCCCCAGGGGCTGCGCAACCGCAGACTGAACGCCCTGCGCGACGGGCATGTGCAAATTCTCGTGGCCACCGATGTCGCCGCACGCGGCATTGACGTGCCCACCATCACCCATGTGTTCAATTTCGGCTTACCCATGAAGCCGGAGGACTATACCCATCGTATCGGCCGCACCGGCCGCGCCGGCCGCAGCGGGCTGGCCATCACGTTTGCCGAATGGCGCGACCAGCGCCGCATGCACGCCATTGAGCAACACACACGCCAGCCCCTGCAAGCCGAAACCGTTGCCGGGCTTGAACCGCGTGCGCGTCCCAAGGCACCGGTCCGCCCCCGCAAGCAGACTCCGGCAAGCCGTCCCGCTGGCCGCCTGGACGGTCGCTTCCATACTCGGGCCGATTCACGCACAGGCAGTGAAACAGGGCACTTCCGGCCCGAAACGAACACAGGCGACCACCCGTCTCCGCGAAACATGCCCCGCCAGAAACAAGCCAACCACCGTGCGCCACAGCGCACCGGACGCGATACGCAACATGCAGGAGCGCCCCGGCGCGGCAGATGAACAACAGGCCAGTAATGCTGTTATGACCTAATGGCCGTGAAATGATGGGAAAATCCGGAACATCCTTAAAAATGTCTTGATTTTCCCATTCGTACATTCATACCTTCCGTCATGCCCAATACCGCCTGTTTTCGTTTGCGCAATCCTCGCCTGCATTTGGCAACCTGGGTCCTGATGGGACTGACGGTGCCGGCAGCATATGCCGAGGAAGGCGCACAGGCCACGCCTGCCACCCCCTCCTCGGTAGCCGCAACACCCTCTGCCGGGCCAGTTAGAGGCTCCAGCGTAACCCATACCATCCAGCAGGGCGAGACGCTGGATGGCGTATGCAGAAAGTTCAAGATTGCAGCCGCCAATTGCCTGCAAATCTCCTATTTCAACAAACTGGAAAACAACCGGTTACCGGCCCCTGGCATGGTTGTATACGTGCCTTTGAGCCTGTTGCCTTTCAAGCCGGAGCAGGCCCGCTTGATACAGACAGCCGGCAAGGTGCAAATCAACGGGCAGGAAGCAAGGGCTGGCGTGCGGCTGGATGAAAACACCCGCATTACCGCAGAAGCCGACAGCTCGGCGGTGGTTGAACTGGCTGACGGATCGCGGCTGAAGATCCTGCCGTCCTCGGTCGCCGACATCGTGCACAGCCGCACCTACACCGCCCCAGAAAGCACCAGCGGCGGGAAATTCATGCAGTGGATTGGCAGCAAGATCCGGCTGATACAAGGAGCCGCTGAAAGCGCGGTGAAGAAAAAAGACAAAACCGGAAATGCCGACAGCAAGCCCGTAGAGGTCGAAACGGTGACTTCTCTCATCGGCGTGCGCGGCACACAGTTCCGGGTGGCGGCCGCCGATCGTTTCGTGCCGTTTGACCGCGCCGAAGTCCTGGAAGGCAGCGTCAGCAACATCAATACCTGGAAAAATTCCGAAATTGCCCTGAATGGGGGCCAGGGTGCCGTGGTTGATCCCAACAAGACCGAGATGCAGGCCATACCGCTGCTTCCCCCGCCAACCGTTCCTGAAAAAGGACAGGTCCTCCGGCGTCCCAATGCCTACTGGTCATTCAGTCCGACGCCCGGCGCAGTCGCCTACCGGGTGATCGCCGCCAGCGACCCCACATTCAACGACATCCGCTTTTCGGAAAAGAACACTCTGCCACAGGCCGACCTGAGCCGGCTTGAAAATGGTGTCTGGCATCTGCGGGCCCGTGCCGTGGACGCCCAGGGGCTGGAGGGGCTAGATGCCACAAGCGCGATTGAACTGCGCCAGCCCGCCTGGCTGTTGCGCAATCCTTCAGTGCAAGATATACAGGGCAGGCTGCATCTGTCATGGACAGCTGTTTCGACCGCTGATTTTGAAGCGTTGCCAGGCGCCACGACTGTCAAGATTGATCTCGCAAGCGAAGGTACTTTCTCCACTCCGCTGGCCAGCCTCCAGTCTGCCGGAAACGAACTCGTGCTGCCCAAGTTGGGGCCGGGCCGCTACCACCTGCGCATCGGAGTCGATAACGCTGTCCTCAAGAATGACGAGCAACAATTCTTTGTGCTTGAGGTGCCCGCCAGCACCTATGACATGGGCTACAACCTGCTGCTGCAAGGAACCCCCTGACCGGGGGGGCTGCCGGGCCCGTCGGCAATGTCTGCCGACGCAGGTTTATTTACCCAAGAGGCCGGAGAACTTTTCGGCCTCGAAATGCTCATTGCGCGTGGCATCCTCAGGTAGGGGCGCGCAATCCTGCACTCGGGTGGAGATTTTTTCGACAGCCTGCCATAACAAGGCGATCTGGTGCTCATGGCTGGCCGCATTATCAATCAGGCCGCGCATCGCCTGACTCAGGGGGTCGTCATTTTGCGTGACGCCGTAGGCTGAAAATCCCATCCCGGAAGCCGCTTGTTCGCGCTTCACATCATCGCCGGCCTGCATGATGCGCGCCGGGTTGCCAACAGCAGTGGCACCAGCCGGCACCGGCTTGATGACAACCGCGTTGCTGCCCACCCGTGCGCCGTCGCCCACGACAAAACCACCCAGCACCTTGGCACCCGCACCCACTACCACACCCCGGCCCAGCGTGGGATGGCGCTTGGCGCCCTTGTACAGCGAGGTGCCCCCCAGCGTTACTCCATGATAGATGGTGCAATCGTCACCCACTTCAGCCGTTTCGCCAATCACCACGCCCATGCCATGGTCAATGAATACCCGCTCGCCTATTTTGGCGCCGGGGTGAATTTCAATACCCGTAAGAAAGCGGCCCCAATGGGAAATCCAGCGCGCCAGCCACCTCCAGCCGCTGTTCCAGCAACTGTGGGCCACACGGTGCAACACCACGGCATGAAAGCCAGGGTACGAAAACACCACATCCCAGCGGCTGCGAGCCGCCGGATCGCGTTCAAGAATGCATTGGATATCGGACTGGATGCGCGCAAACATCTGTCAAGTGTACCGTCGCCGGTCCGTACCGCGTGCGCCACGCGTATATGAATGCTCCAGTTTTCAGCCGCAACCGCCCACGTGCCCGCACTGGGTGCAATAGTCACAGCCATCCTTGCGAATCATGGCATGCGCGCCGCATTCAGGACACTTTTTGCCGGCCATCACTGCGCTTGGCACCTGCTCGGGCAGTTCTTCAGCGCGTCCTGCACCGGTTTGCACAAGTTCTTCTGGCTCGAATAACGAGCCCTGCGCTGCCAGTTGACGCTCGGCGATCAGGTTCTGGATGGCATAGGCAATCGCCGCCACCTCACTGTCGTGCCAGCGCGGCACATGACCACCATCGGCTTTCTGGTAGGTTCCCAGGCGCACCGGTCCACGGTCCCAGGCCACTTTGCTCAGGTCATCAAGCGCCCGGTCGAGGAAGCCGCCGCGCGCCGCGAGCGACAGTGAACGCATGGTCGCCGTGACCCATTGCTGCGATTCACCACTCTGCCCCACAGGCATGAAAAACTCGATGGCACGCTCCACGGTAAAGCCGTCTGGCGCACTGACAGGCATGAAAGACACAATCAGGTACAGACGCTTCTTGCCCTCCTGCGTCCAGTACTCGATCTTCTCGGCCACTGCATTGAGCGCGCCTTTGGGACGGCTTTCGATCACTGTGCGCATCGGGTCCACCGGTTCGGTCGCGGCTTCGGCCTTGCTTTCGGTTTTGGGCGCACTGGCTTCCAGCACCGCACCCAGGATGTTGTTGGGCCGGTAGGTGGCTAGGCCCTTCAACCCAGCACACCAGGCATGGTGATAGAGATCCTTGAAGTCTTCGTAAGGATAGTCGGCTGGAATGTTGACTGTTTTGGAAATGGACGTGTCGATATACGGCTGCACCGCCTGCATCATGGCCACATGGTCGGCTGCCGTCATTTCCAGCGCATTCACAAAATAGGCCGGCAGTGGCGTATCGCGCGTGGTCCCGTGCAGCGCATGGTACAGGCGATAGGCATGGTCTTCGACGGTGTATTCGCTGGTGGAGCCGTCAGACTCACGCTTTTTGCGTGTATACGACCAAGAGAAGGCCGGTTCAATGCCGTTGGATGCATTGTCGGCAAACGCCAGACTCACCGTGCCTGTAGGCGCAATGGAAAGCAGGTGGCTGTTGCGCAAGCCATATTTCTTGATGCCATCCTTGATGTCATCGGGCAGACGGCTGGCAAAACTGCCTCCGCCCAGATAGGCTGCCGCATCGAATTTGGGGAAAGCGCCTTTTTCCTTGGCCAGTTCGACCGAGGCCCGGTAAGCGGCATTACGCATGCGCTCGGCAATGCGTGCGGCCATCTCGCGGCCGTCTTCGCGGTCGTAGCGCAGACACAGCATCGACAGCGTGTTGCCCAATCCGGTAAAACCAACGCCGATGCGGCGCTTGGCCTGTGCTTCTTCACGCTGCTGAGGCAATGGCCACCAAGTCACATCGAGCACGTTGTCCAGCGCACGCACCTGCACCGCCACGGCTTGTTCAAACGCCTCAAAATCGAATCCGGGGGCACCGCCCGCGCCAAACGGGTTGCGCACGAATCGCGTCAGGATGACCGGCCCCAGGTCACAACATCCGTAATTGGGCAATGGCTGTTCACCGCAGGGATTGGTGGCTGCGATGGTTTCGCAATAGTGCAAATTGTTGTCGCGGTTGATCTGATCCAGGAACAGGATACCCGGCTCGGCAAAATCGTACGCCGATTGCATGATGGTGTTCCACAATTCGCGCGCCGGCATCTTGCGGTACACCCATTGCCCGTCGGCGCGCTGGCTGGCACCATTGTCAAGCAGTTTCCTGCCCGGTTTGGCCTTGTGCGCCAGTTCCCACTCGGCATCGTCCGCCACCGCCTGCATGAAAGCATCGGTCACGCCGACCGACACGTTGAAATTGTTCCAGCGCCCTGGGGTGCGCTTGGCGGTGATGAATTCGAGCACATCCGGGTGATCGATGCGCAGGACGCCCATCTGCGCGCCGCGGCGCGCGCCGGCGCTCTCGACCGTGGAACAGCTCTGGTCAAATACGTTGATATAGCTGCACGGACCACTGGCGATGGAATGCGTGCCCTTGACCTTCGCCCCCTTGGGACGGATGCGTGAAAAATCGTAGCCGACGCCGCCCCCGCGCCGCATGGTCTCTGCCGCCTCGCGCAATGCCTCATAAATGCCCGGATAGCCTTCGTCGTCCGTGCCCTGAATCGCGTCGCCCACAGGTTGCACAAAACAGTTGATCAACGTAGCCTGAATATCAGTGCCGCCCGCGCTCATGATGCGTCCGGCGCCAATGGCTCCAGCCCGCAGATTGACCAGGAATTTCTGCTCCCATTCCTGCTGCAGCTCTGACTTTTCGGCACCGGCCAACGCCTTGGCCACCCGCTGATACAGCTGCTCAATATCGGTTTCTCCAGATTTGAGATATTTTTCCGCCAATACGTCCTGGCTGATAGGCTGCACAGGACAGAGGGAGATTTTTGTGGCAGGAACAGGCATGGCGATATCCATAAGACAGTCTCGTGTGGCAAAACCCGGACACCCGGGCAGGTTTCAAATTTCGAAGACACGTCCGCATTCGATGCAGACCGCGCTTCTTTCCAAAAATTCCGTGGCCTCTCCCTGGTGCTGACGGCAGGGGAGCCATGATCACGCCGGCGCTAACATGCCAGCGGTCCGAAATGCTGTTTACGCCGCAGATAAGGATCCGCACGATCGCTGAAATCCATCCGTACTTGGCAACAGTTTCGTTACTATACCGCGAATGCACAGAAAGACACTAGATGTAGTGTCATTTTTCAAAAATACCCCTACGGATAGCGCCCGTGAACCACTTGTACAAAAAAGAAAGCCCCCGAATTGACTGGTGTATCACCGCTTTTTGCCAGATATGTCCCGATATACCTGCGTCAAGCAAACAATGTGTCCGTCAGTACTGGCCGCAAAGAGGATTTCCCTGCCACACGCCGCGCAGGTACTGCAAAATAGATCGAAAAACCTGTAAACAGGACGTGAAATCCATGAAATGCCAGCAACACCCCTGCCCGGTTGCGTACACGCCTGGCCCTGGCCGTCTGTGACCACCCGGATGCCACGCTGCGCTTGGTTGGGCACATGACTTGCGCGCAGAACCCTGGTGGAACATATGCATCATCACGCCTGCGCTGCTGTGACACACCCTCCGCCCCCGAAATCCAGTGCCGTTGGGTGTTTGTCAATCTGTCATGATTAACAAGTAAGCTTGATCCATTTTCTGCACGGCCACACCACATGACCATCCAGCCTCCCCTGATCGACCGCGACTTGAGCATTCTGGCATTCAATGCCCGTGTACTGGACTGGGCCGCCCGCGAGGAGGTGCCGCTGCTGGAGCGGCTGCGCTATCTGTCCATCGTTTCGTCCAATCTCGACGAATATTTCGAGGTACGCATGGCCAATCTGCTCCATGCTGCACAGGCGCATGTACAGGAAGGAGAGTTCAACGAGAAAGGTTTCCTCAAAGTCAGCGAAAAGGCCCATGCCTTGGTCGCACGGCAATACGATATTTTGCGCAACCAGCTGCATCCGGCCATGCACGCTCAAAATATCCGCATCGTTCCGCATGTAGAGCGCACGCCCGAGCAACGGCGCTGGGTCGGAAATTATTTCCGGCGCGAAGTCATGCCCCTGCTCCTGCCAGTCAGCCTCGACCCCGCGCATCCGTTTCCTCAGGTGGCCAACAAGTCACTGAACTTCATCGTCAAACTCGGCGGACAAGATGCGCTGGGACGTTCCAACAGCATTGCCATCATCAAGGTGCCGCGCGCCTTGCCCCGCCTGCTGCCTCTGCCACTCGCATTGTGTGGCGGGAAAAATCTCCTGGTTTCGCTGCCCAGCGTGCTGCGTGCCCACTTGCAAGAACTGTTCCCCAACCGCTCCATCGAGCAACTGTCTCAATTCCGGGTAACACGGCATTCCGATCTGGCCGTAGATGAAGACGATGTGGGAAATCTGCTCACAGCCCTGCGCGAAGGACTCCAGCAACGCCATTACGGCAAGGCGGTGCGACTGGAGGTGTCATCGGATTGCTCCGATGAAATGGCCGCGTTGCTGTGCCACCAGTTCGAATTGTTGCCCCAGGCGCTGTACCGCGTGCGCGGCCCGGTCAACTTGGCGCGCATGGGCATGCTGATCGATCTCGTCAACCGGCCCGAACTGATGTTCCCCCCGTTCCATTGCGCGTATCCGGTCGCTCTTCAGGGCGAACCGTCCATGTTCAAGCGCTTGCAGCAAGGTGACGTGCTGGTGCATCTGCCGTTCGAAAGCTTCGATCCGGTGCTTGAACTGTTGCGCCAAGCGGTCAAGGACCCGCAGGTGGTTTCCATCCAGCAGACGATCTACCGCACCGGATCCGATCCGGTGCTGATCGACCTGCTGTGCCAGGCCGTGCGAAGCGGCAAGGAAGTGACGGCACTGGTGGAATTGAAGGCACGATTCGACGAAGAAGCCAACATCAACTGGTCGGAACGGCTCGAAACTGTTGGCGCCCAGGTCGTTTATGGTGTGGTTGGCCTCAAGACCCACGCCAAGATATTACTGGTCACACGGCGTGAAGGCCGGCGCCTCAAGCGTTACGGGCACTTGTCAACCGGCAATTACAACCCGCGCACCGCCCGCCTTTACACCGACCTGGGCCACTTCACCGCCGACGATGCCCTCACCGGCGACATGCAGAAGGTTTTCGCCCATCTGGCCAGCCAGAGCAACATTCCGCGGCTGTCGCGCATGCTGATGGCGCCCTACCATCTGCAAAACACGATGCTCCGGCTCATCCGGCAGGCTGGCAAGGCGGCAGCCTCAGGCCAGCGCGGCCGCATTGTCGCCAAGATGAACGCATTGACGGACGAAACACTGATCCGCGCCCTGATCGAGGCCGGACAAAAAGGCGCGCAGATCGACCTGATCGTGCGCGGAGCCTGCATGCTGCCCGCGCAGATTGCGGACGTGACCGGCAACATCCGTGTCCGTTCGATCATCGGCCGCCTGCTTGAACACTCGCGCGTGTTTTATTTCGACGTCGCAGGAACCGAGCATCTGTATCTGTCGAGCGCCGACTGGATGAACCGCAACATGCTGCGCCGCATCGAAGTCGCCTGGCCCGTAAGGGAGCCAGCACTGCGCCAGCGCATCATTGACGAATGCCTGTTGGCCTATCTGCACGACGAAGCTCTGGCCTGGCAAATGCAGGCGGATGGCAGTTACCTGCGGCCTGTCGCGCCCATCGATTCCCCCCGCAACGTGCAGCAGGCCCTGATGGACCGCTACCGCAATGGCACGCATCGCACACTGGCGGACTAGCCCGTCACGGATGCAAACCGTTTTGTGCCGCGCGCCAGCCCCTCTCAAGGAGACACCCCGTATGGATTTGCTGCTATGGCGCCACGCCCAGGCCGTGGACATCAACAACACCATGAACGACCTGGATCGCCCGCTGACCCGGAACGGTGAAACACAGGCGGCCGAAATGGCCGCATGGCTGAAGCGCCACCTGCCCCCCGATACGCGCATTCTCTGCAGCCCAGCCCTGCGCACCCGCCAGACCGTGCAACGGCTGACCCGCGATCAGTACCAGATCTGCCCGCAATTGACGCCGGCAGCCCGGACCGAGGATTTGCTGCAGGCGGTTGGGTGGCCGGACAGCCCGACGCCAGTGCTGGTGGTCGGCCACCAGCCTACGCTAGGCCTGACGGCCCAGCGCCTGCTGGCCATGCAAACACCCTGCGCCATCAAGAAGGGAGCCGTATGGTGGCTGCGCCACCGCATCCGCGACGGCGAACCGCAGGTGGTGCTGGTTGCCGTGCAGAATCCGCAGATGCTTTGAGCGCCCCGCCAGAAATCCCGGAACCAGGCGCGAAAACGAAAAGGCCGCTCAGGCGCGATGCGCCAGAGCTTCCGCCATACCGGTGTAACCCGCAGGCGTAAGCGCCAGCAGACGGTCTTTTGCTTCTTGCGGAATGTCCAGCCCCTCAATGAGTGCGTGCAGATCGGTGGCACGCACACGCTTTCCTCGGGTCACTTCCTTGAGTTTTTCATACGCGCCCGGAACGCCGTAGCGGCGCATCACGGTCTGGATCGGCTCGGCCAGTACCTCCCAGGCGCTGTCCAGATCCTCGGCCAGACGTTCTTCATTGAGCTGCAGCTTGGCAAGACCCGTTTGCAGCGACTGATAGGCCAGCACGGCATGCCCCAGCGCCACGCCCATATTGCGCAGCACGGTGGAGTCCGTCAGGTCACGCTGCCAGCGGCTGATGGGCAATTTTTCGCTCAGGTGGCGCAACAGGGCGTTGCTCAAGCCCAGGTTGCCTTCTGCGTTCTCGAAATCGATAGGGTTGACCTTGTGTGGCATGGTGGAAGAGCCAATTTCGCCTTCTTTCAGCCGCTGTTTGAAGTAACCCAGGCTGATGTAGCCCCACACATCGCGCGCCAAGTCGATCAGAATGGTGTTGCTGCGGGCCACTGCGTCAAACAGCTCGGCCATGTAGTCGTGCGGCTCAATCTGGATGCTGTACGGCTGAAACGTAAGGCCAAGCCCCATGGGCTCTGGCGCTTCCACTACGCGACGGCTGAAGGCTTCCCAGTCAATCTCAGGTGCCGCACTCAAATGCGCGTTGTAATTGCCGACTGCGCCATTCATCTTGGCCAGCAGCGGCACGGCAGCGATCTGATCACGCGCCTTTTGCAGCCGCACCAGCACGTTGGCCATTTCCTTGCCGACCGTGGTGGGGCTGGCGGTTTGTCCATGGGTGCGGCTGAGCATGGGAATGGCCGCATATTGCTGCGCCATCACACGCAGGCTGGCGCAAATCGCATCCAGGCCGGGCAACACGGTCTGCTCCCGGCAGGCCTTGAGCTGCAGGGCATGACTGGTGTTGTTAATGTCCTCGCTGGTGCAGGCGAAATGCACGAATTCGGCTGCATTCTGCAATTCAGTGCGTCCGTCGAATTTGCCCCTGATCCAGTATTCCACGGCTTTCACGTCGTGGTTGGTGGTTTTTTCGATCTGCTTGATGGCGCGCGCATCGTCCACCGAAAACCCCTTGACCAGATCCATCAGGAACATGCGCGCACCAGGCGTCAGGGGCTTGAACTGCGCCATGCCCGCATCGCTGAGCGCCATGAACCACGCCACCTCCACCTGCACCCGAAAGCGCATGTAACCAAACTCGCTCATGCTGCAGCGTAACGGCTTGAGCTTGCCCGCATAACGCCCATCCAGCGGCGAAACGGCCGTCAGGGGGGTCCATTCAGATTCTGTGTGTTGCATGGCCCTGCATTGTAGGCGGTACGACTAGGCTAGACTGCCAAATTTGCTGACCGTAGCGCCCCATCAGTGCCAGCAACTTGAAAAAGGCTTCTCCGGGCCTATTTTTCCTGAACCGTTTCTTCCTCTTGTTTTCTCACATGACTGTACAAACCCACTCTTTCCAGGCCGAAGTGGCCCAATTGCTGCATCTGGTCACGCATTCGCTCTATTCCAACCCGGACATCTTCCTGCGGGAGTTGATCAGCAACGCTTCCGACGCAGCCGACAAGCTCCGCTTCGAAGCACTCAACACCCCTGCCCTGTACGAAGACCAGCCCACCCTCGACGTGCGCGTATCCTGGGACACGGCGGCCAAAACCATCACCATTGCCGACAGCGGCATTGGCATGAGCGAACAAGAGGCCATTGAGCACCTGGGCACCATCGCCAAGAGCGGTACCAAGGACTTTATGAACAGGCTTACCGGCGACCAAAAAGCCGATGCCCAGTTGATCGGCCAGTTTGGCGTAGGGTTCTATTCAGGCTTCATCGTGGCCGACAAAATTACGGTCGAATCGCGCCGCGCCGGTCTGCCACCCGAGCAGGGCGTGCGCTGGATCAGTGGCGGCTCCGGTGATTTCAAGACAGAAACCATTACCCGGACACAACGCGGCACCAGCATCACGCTGCATCTGCGCGATGACAAGCACGATTACCTCAACGGTTACAAACTCAAGGGCATCGTCGGTCAGTATTCCGACCACATCAGCCTGCCCATCCTCATGCCCAAGGAAGAATGGAAAGAGGGTGAAAACGGCCAGCCGGGTGAAATGGTGCAAACGGGCGAATGGGAGCAGGTCAACGAGGCCAGCGCCTTGTGGACACGGCCCAAGAAGGACATAACGCCCGAGCAGTACAACCAGTTCTACCAGACGCTCGCACACGACTTCACTGACCCGTTAGCCTGGAGCCACAACAAGGTCGAGGGCAACACCGAATACACACAACTGCTGTACGTGCCGTCCAAGGCACCATTTGATCTGTACCAGCGCGACCACAAGCACGGCCTCAAGCTCTATGTCAAGCGCGTGTTCATCATAGACGATGCCGAAGCCCTGTTACCACAGTACCTGCGCTTCGTCAAGGGGGTGATCGATGCATCCGACCTGCCGCTCAACGTCAGCCGCGAACTGCTACAGGAAAGCCGCGACGTGAAGACCATCCGCGAAGGCAACACCCGCCGGGTGCTGG
>RRZT010446379.1_pt1 | contig 14485 bp, 10 predicted proteins | sample 2165551 | NCBI WGS metagenome assembly RRZT01 (sample SAMN10456910, study PRJNA506462) | wastewater metagenome | biome: wastewater; feature: sludge; material: wastewater sludge; isolation source: wastewater sludge with Escherichia coli K12::gfp cells carrying plasmid... | place: USA: Moscow, Idaho... | reverse complement strand
CAGATGACAGTAATGGGTAAGAAGGAGGAACAGTTATAATGAGTAAGAAAACAAATAATCAGACAGCAAAAGTCAACTGGCCGATTACCATTTTACTGATCATCGGCTGTCTCACCGTGTTTTTTCCTCTGTATATGGCAGTGATCATTGCGTTCAAACAGCCGTCTGAGATGACAAATGATATCGCGGGAGCACTGGCATTTCCGAAAACCTGGAGTTTTGCGAACTTTTCGGAAGCGATGAAGGTAACTGATTTCTGGCATTCTCTGGGAAACAGTTTACTTCTTACGATCGTGACCGTGATCCTTGCTATTCTGATCCATTCTCTGGCGGGGTATGCGATTGGAAGAAGTATGGCAAATAAAAAGTTTTATAATTTTGCGTATCTGTATATTGTAAGTGGTATGTTCGTACCGTTTGCGATTCTGATGATGCCTCTGGTAAAACAGACTGCGCAGATCGGAATTGCCAATCGTTTTGGTGTTATCGTACTGTATGTGGTATTCTTTATGCCAATGAATATCCTGTTATATTCCGGTTATCTGAAAAATATTCCACTGGCACTGGAAGAAGCAGCACGTGTGGATGGCGCTACTACATGGAGTACTTACTGGAATATTATTTTCCCGATCATGAAGCCAATGCATGCAACCGTTGCTGTACTGACTGCTATGAGTACCTGGAACGATGTTATGACACCTCTGGTTATCATGTCCGGAACAGGAAAAAATACGTTACCACTGGCACAGTTAAACTTCCAGACTCAGTTCGGAACTAATTATAACCTGGCATTCGCCTCTTATCTGCTGGCACTGCTGCCGATTTTGATCTTCTATCTGATCTGTCAGAAACAGATTATCAACGGCGTGGTAAACGGAGCAGTAAAATAATAGTTACTGTTCACTGGTAATATCCCGCGAGGCGTTTTTTGTGAGCGAAGGTCACAGAAAACTCGAGACATATCGCGCGAATTTATGCGATTAGCATAAATTCTGTGCATCGCGCAGCGTGTTGCTGGGCACGGAGTGAACAGTAACAAATAATATAAAATATCTATAAAATCAGGGCATCGGCTTTTACGCCGGTGTCCTTTTTGTTATAATAAATAATAAAACAACATTTCTCCGTATACCGGCATATAGTAAAAGAAGAAAAGAAATACGGGCGGAAAAATATGGCATATAAGATTGTAGTGGACAGTGGACACGGAGGAGAAGATCCGGGTGCAGTCTATCCGGGCAGGCAGGAAAAGGAAGATACGTTACGGCTTGCACTGGAAGTAGGGAGACTTCTGGAGGCAGGAGGACAGGATGTGGTGTATACAAGAACCACGGATGTCTACCAGACACCCTTTGAAAAAGCGCAGATTGCAAATCGGGAAGAAGCGGATTATTTTATTTCGATTCACAGAAATTCCAGTCCAAGACAGAATCAGTATCAGGGGGTAGAGACACTGATCTATGATAAGTCGGGAATCAAACTGAAGATGGCAGAGGCAATTAATGGGGCTCTGGAGGAGGTGGGGTTCCGTAATCTCGGGGTGAAAGAACGACCGGGACTTGTAGTGTTGCGAAGAACAAATATGCCGGCACTTCTGGTGGAGGCAGGATTTATTAACAACGATCAGGATAATCAGCTGTTTGATGAAAAATTTACAGAAATTGCAGGAGCAATTTCTGAGGCGATTCTCGGTACACTGGATCAGGAAACTGTGGAAGATCCACTTTTATATCGGGTGCAGGTGGGAGTTTTCAGAAATAAAGAAAATGCAGACCGGCTGAATTATGAACTTTTGGATAAGGGATATCCATCTTATATTTTACAGCAGGACGGATATTATAAAGTCCAGGTGGGAGCTTTTGAACAACTTGGAAATGCTGTTTTGATGGAACAAAGGCTTCGAAAGGATGGGTATCAGACTCTGATCACAACCCGCTAGAAGACAGGATGAAGAAGGGAGCAGATCCATGGGAATACAAAAGAAAGACAGAGAATATGAACGTTTTTTAGATCAGATCAGTGATTTCATTTTTGTGGAGGATAAACCGGAGAGGGCAGATATCATTTTTGTACCGGGTAATGGATTTCCACAGATGTCCATAGAAGCGGCCAGACTGTGGAAAGAGGGAATGGCACCCTGGATACTGCCTTCCGGAAAATACAGTATCGGAAAAGGTGCATTTACAGGGGTACAGGCCATGAAGGAAAAATATCAGGGACCGTATCAGACGGAATGGGAATTTATGAAAGATGTGCTGCTAAAAGAAGGCGTGCCGGAAGAAGTGATCCTGCGGGAAGACGGGGCTACATTTACCTATCAGAATGCGATCAACTCCAGAAAAGTGACAGATGCAGTGGGTATTCGGGTGAAAAAGGCAATTATCTGCTGCAAAGCCCAGCATGCCAGAAGATGCAAGCTGTATTATCAGTATTTATATCCACAGACAACCTTTCTCATTTGCCCTTCGGATGTGGGAATCAACCGGGAAAACTGGTTTGATACGCAAAAAGGCAGAAAGGAAGTACTGGGAGAAGTAGAAAAATGTGGGGAACAGCTGCAACGGATCTTTTGCAGGGAAGCGGATTCATGGAGTATCTGAGAGATTCGGATAAACAGACGATACGAACAGGATGTTATCATTTCATACGGAAGGCAGGAGGGTGTTATGGCAGCATATGTGGAAATGGATCAGGTTACAAAAACCTATCAGATGGGAGAAGTGACGATCAAAGCTGCGGATGGTATTTCTTTTCAGGTAGAAAAGGGAGAATTTGTGGTCGTGGTCGGACCAAGTGGAGCAGGAAAAACAACGGTGCTAAATATTCTCGGCGGCATGGATACTGCAACGACCGGAAAAGTATCTGTGGACGGAACACGGGTGGATAAGCTGAAAGGGAAAAAGTTGATCCAGTATCGGAGAGAGGATATTGGTTTCGTGTTTCAGTTTTATAACCTGATGCAAAACCTGACTGCACTGGAGAATGTGGAGCTGGCACTTCAGATCTGTAAAGATCCGCTGGATGCAAAGACAGTTCTTGAAGAAGTGGGGCTTGGGGAACGGATGTATAATTTCCCGGCACAGCTTTCAGGTGGGGAACAGCAGAGGGTGGCGATAGCCAGAGCTCTGGCAAAAAATCCAAAGTTACTGCTCTGCGATGAACCGACGGGTGCGCTGGACTATGTGACCGGAAAATCGATACTGAAGTTATTACAGGATACCTGTCACAAAAAGGGAATGACTGTGATCGTGATCACACATAACTCTGCACTGACACCTATGGCGGATCGGATCGTCCGGATACGAAACGGCAGGGTGGCAGAGGTGATACAAAACGAGAATCCAACACCGGTGGAAGAGATAGAATGGTAGGTGGAGAGGATGAAAGCATTTCGGAAAGATTTTTTCAGAGAGATTTTAAAGAATAAAGGACGGTTTTTATCTGTTTTTTTCATCTCCCTGCTGGGTGCGGCGTTCTTTTCGGGTATTCGGTCAGCAGAAGGAGATATGAAGACTTCGGCGGATGCTTATTACGATCAGACAAATTACATGGATCTGCGGGTGCTGGGAACGCTCGGTCTTACAGACACGGATATGGAAGATATCGCAAAGGTGAAAGGCGTAGCACAGGTAACCGGCGGGCATACGTTAGAAGTATTACATAAAGAAGGGGAAAAAGAACAGACAGTGAAGCTGATCGCGTTAGAAGATGGCGTAAATGAACCACAGATTCTGGATGGGCGGCTGCCGCAGAAAACGGATGAAATTCTGGTGGACCAGAAATTCCTGGATGAAACCGGAAAAAAGATCGGCGATCAGGTGATATTTGAGAGTGGTACGGACACTGCACTTTCGGATGACCTTGTTCATGGAACGTTTACGATTGTGGGATCGGCAACGTTACCCTATTATATGGAACTGACCCGTGGAACGGGAAGTATAGGAAACGGCAGTATTGACAGTTTTGGGTTGTTACTTCCGGAGACGTTTACCAGTGAGATTTATACAGAAATCTATGTGCAGGTGGATGGGGCAAAGGAGCTGGAAAGTTACAGTACCTCTTACGAAAAGACTGTAAAACAGGTACAAAACCGGGTAGAAGAGCTGGAAGAGGAAGCATGTCAGAGGAGATATGATACGGTTTATCAGGAGGGGGAAGACAAGCTTTCCGATGCCAGAAAACAGGTAACAGACGGTGAAAAGGAACTGGCGGATGGAAAAAAGAAGCTGGAAGACGGTACTTTGCAGATCGAAGAGGCAAAAGATACCGTCGCTGAAAAGGAAAAAGAACTGAAGAAAAATGAATCCCTTCTGGCAGAAAAAGAGACAGAATTGCAAAATGGGGAGAATCAGCTTTCTGCAAAGGAGAAAGAACTGACTGCCGGAGAACAACAGCTGCAGCAGAAAATGCAGGAACTTGCAGCCGGAAAACAGGAGCTTGCCACAAAGCAGACAGAACTGACGGATGGAAAGGTACAGCTACAGATACAGGAAGAAGAGCTGAATACAGCCAAAAGTCAGCTTGAGGAGCAGGCGGCGAAACTGGAAGAACAGAAAAGTCAGCTGGAAGAAAAAGAAAAGGAGCTGGATGAAAATGAGGTGACAGTAACTGCGGGTATCACACAGGTACAGGAAGGGCAGGAACAGCTTGCCGCCGGTATGCAAAGTGTACAGGAAGAAATCACCCGACTGGAAGCCAAGAAAGAACAACTCTCGCAGATGGAAGAACCGGATGCGGAACAGCTGCAGCAGATCGAGACTGCTTTGCAGGAGTTAAAGCAGCAGCTTACCGGACTGGAAACACAAAAGGAAGTGCTGTCACAGAAAGAGACGGAACTGACCGGGAATCTTACACAGATCCAGTTGGGCAAAGGAGAACTCGAGCAGGCAAGGACGCAGCTGGATGCCGGAGAAGCGGAAATCAGTATGCATCGTCAGGAACTTGCGGCGGGCGAGGAGAAAATCGCACAGGCAAAGGAACAGCTTGCAGCAGGAGAAAGACAGATCAGTCAGGTACAAAAACAGCTCGCGGATGGTGAGGCGCAGATTGGGCAGGCAAAAGCACAGATTGCGGACGGAAAGAAGCAGCTTGCCGGAGCAAAAGCTGCACTTGCAGATGGAAAGACGCAGCTTTCTGCCGGAAAACAGCAGATTGTGGATGGAAAAAGCGCACTCCGGGAGGCGAAAGATGAGATTGACGCGAAAGAGACGGAACTGGAGGACGGCTGGAAGGAATACAGAAAAGAAAGCCGGAAAGCAGAGAAAAAACTGGCAGATGCAAAAGAAGAAATTGCAGACGGAGAGAAAAAACTGGAAGATCTGAAGGTTCCGGACTGGTATGTATGGGGACGAGATCAGGTGACTTCCACGGAAAATTACGGACAGGATGCAGTGCGCATCACAAATATAGGAAAGTTCTTTCCGGTCATTTTCTTTCTGGTAGCAGCGCTTGTCAGCCTGACGACGATGACTCGAATGATCGAGGAACAGCGTCAGCAGATCGGTACACTGAAAGCTCTGGGATACGGAGACGGTGTGATCGCGGTAAAATATCTTGCCTACGGACTGATGTTTACCATCTCAGGTGCATTTGTCGGAGTGCTGCTCGGTGAGAAAATTCTGCCGTGGGTGATCATGAATGCGTATGGTATGCTGTATACGGGTATGAAAGAGTATCTGACCCCGTTAAACTGGGAAGAGGGCGGACTTGCGATCCTTGCGAGTGCACTCTGTACCGGTGTGGCAACTGTAGTGGCATGTTATAAGGAACTGGCAGCGCGCCCGGCACAGCTGATGCGCCCGGAGGCTCCAAAAAACGGAAAGAGGATTCTGCTGGAACGGATTCCGTTTTTATGGAAACATCTGAACTTTACAACAAAATCAACGATCCGGAATCTGATCCGATATAAAAAGCGGTTCTTTATGACTGTCATTGGTATCGGTGGATGTATGGGACTGATCGTGGTGGGATTTGGCTTGCAGGATTCGATTACTGCGATTGCAAAGAATCAGTTTGTCAACCTGTTTACCTATCAGGCAAGCGCTGTTTTTAACGGGGATGCCACGGAAGAGAAAAAGGCACGGGTACAAAGCGAGATGGAGACGTATCCGGGGATACAGCAGATCCTGGAGATGTATTGCCAGAATGTGGAACTGCAGTCGCCGAAGCGCAGTGTGGATGCGGTGATGGAAGTACCGAAAGATCTGACTTGTTTTGGAGATTTCTTTGATCTGCGTGATCGCATCAGTGGAAAACATTATGATTTCCCGGCGCAGGGGGCTGCCATCAGTGAGAAGACGGCAGATATTCTGGGACTCAAAGTCGGTGATACAGTGCAGATGAAAAAGGGTGATCAGATTGTGAAAGTCGAAATCACGGAGATTGTTGAAAATTATGTGCGGCATTTTATCTATATAACGACAGACACATATCAGACCTTGTTCGGGGAAGCGGCAGAGTATAATCAGCTGTTGCTTCGCTACGAAGATACGTCAGACAGTTACGAGGACGGACTGGGACAGACGATCATGGAACATCCGGAGATCGCAGCTATCTCCTTTACGTCAGATCTGATCAGTGAGATCGACAACATGCTTCGCTCTCTGAATATCGTCATTGTGGTTCTGATCGTATCGGCAGGTTTGTTGGCATTTGTGGTGCTGTATAATCTGAACAATATCAATATCACAGAACGTCAGAGAGAGCTGGCAACACTGAAAGTGCTTGGATTCTACGACGGAGAAGTGGCTTCGTATGTATATCGTGAGAATATGGTGCTTACGGTATTCGGAATCCTCGCAGGTGTGGGAATCGGTGCTTTTCTGCATGGAAAGGTGATCCGAACCGTAGAAGTGGATATGATGATGTTCGGAAGAAGTATATTTTTCAGAAGTTTCTTGTACAGCGGACTGATCACACTGGCATTTGCATTGTTAGTCAATGGAATGATGTATTACCGGCTGAAAAAGATTGATATGATCGAATCACTGAAAAGTGTGGAATAAAAAAGAAGAAGAGGTTAATCCTCTTCTTCTTTTTTATCGTAAAAATCTTCCGGTATATAGATGTGTACAAGTTCGATACGGTTTTTGTCCACCTGATCAACGACCAGTTTCAGATGATTATCTGTGATACAGGATTCACCGGGAACCGGCAGGTGATCGAGCTGTTCGATCACAAAACCTCCGATAGAATCGTAATCTTCCGTTTCCAGATGCAGATCCAGAGCTTCATTCAGATCGTCCAGTTTGGCAGAACCTTTTGCAAGATATTCTCGTTTCGGAACGATTTCTTTAAAGTCTTCCTCTTCGTCGGCATCGTATTCATCACGGATCTCTCCGACGATTTCCTCGAGCAGGTCTTCCAGTGTGATCATACCGGCGGTTGCGCCATATTCATCAAGGACTATTGCCAGATTGACGGCATATTCTTTCATCTCCATCAGAAGATCTGCCGTACCTTTATATTCATAGGTAAAATATGGGTTTCTGAGAAAATCCCGTACAGAAAACGTTTTTTCCGGATCACGCAGAATCAGGTCTTTCATATTCAGAGTGCCGATGATGGTATCTGTTGAATTTTCATAGACCGGATAACGTGTATAACCGTCTTCACGGAATGCCTGAATTACTTCGTCATAAGTGGCATCCACATTAATCAGAGACATATCGATACGGGGAACCATCACATCCTTGGCCTGAGAATCACCAAAATCGAAAACGTTATAGATCATCTGCCGTTCTTCGCTCTCGATGACACCGTCTTCATGACTGACATCCACGATGGTACGAAGTTCCTGCTCTGTCATGGCATTTGGCTTGGCATCGGGATCTACATGAAGCAGAAATAAGACACCTCGCGAAAGCAGATTCACAAGGAAAATTACAGGAGTCAGCAGTCTGGTCAAAGGATAGATTATCGGTGCATAGGCAAGAGAGATTTTTTCTGCCTGTAATGTTGCCAGGGTTTTCGGAGTAATCTCACCAAACAGAAGAATCAGCAAGGTCAGAACGCCGGTGATAAAACCAATAAAGGCATTACCAAGAACTCTCGTGGTCCAGGTGGTTGCCAGAGAAGATGCTGACAGGTTGACAATATTGTTGCCGATCAGGATCGTACTCAGAAGCTTTCCCGGATTTTCAATAATTTTCAATAAGGTTTTTGCTTTTTTATTCCCATCGTCAGCAAGAGACATGATACGGATCTTGTTGACCGTAGTCATGGCCGTCTCTGCGGAAGAGAAAAATGCGGAAAGCAAAATTAACAGCAGTAACACAATTAGTTGTATGGCGTCGCCAGAATCCAAAAATATTCACTCCTTTGAAAATATGTAGTAGTTGTACTTGAATATACAGGAATTCGATTCAAAAATCAAGACAAATTCTTGTAAAATCATATTTTTTGGGGTGTTGAAAAAGAAAAGGATATGTTATAATATAAAACTGAATAACTGTGAAAGTAGTAAAAAAAGCTGTGAAACCGCAGCTGAGAATACAAAGCAGGAGAGATGTGGATAATGAAGAAAAATAATAAACCGGCAGCGAAGCGATACATGAAGACGGTGGGAATGGTGATGGCATCTGTGATGGTTCTTTCTTCCACAACCGGTCAGATGGTATATGCGGAGTCTGCAAAAGACCAGAAAGATACTCAGGATGGGGAAAAGAAAGAAGAAAAAACCATCGTATATCTGAATGGAAAAACGGGAAATGATAAGAATAGCGGCGAGAGCCAGGATGAGGCAGTAAAAAGCTTTGAAAAGGCAGCAGAACTTGCAGGATCCTGCGGTGTGATCCGAATCTGTGGTACAGTTACTGTAGATGAGGAAGAAACCTGGGAATTACCATCCGGAGTTTCTATCCGCCGCGCAGAAGATTTTGAAGATGCACTGGTTCGCGTGACCGGCTGTCTGAAGCTGGAGAATGTCCGCCTGTATACAGAGGATATCACCGGAGATGGTGAAGTAGAAGGAGCAGCAGAAAAAGAAAAAGTTTATGTTCCGAAAGTAATTACGGTAAAAGATACAAAAGCACTGTCAGAGATTTCCCTGGAAGGCTGCGATGGAGACGGAGTATTTTCCTGGGAAAAAGAGGATGCAGTTCCAACAGAATACGAGACAGACTATCAGGTGGTTTTCCATCCCTATGACACGAAAAAGATTGATTACAGCAAGGAAAAAGGATGGGACGAAGACAGCGAAACTGTGACCAGAAAGGTTACTGTTCGCGTAAGTTCTCTGAAACCGGAAGTCACACCAACGCCGGAAGCAACCGATACACCGGAAGTCACACCGACTCCGGAAGCAACACCTGAGGTTACAGTGACACCGGAACCGACAACAACACCGGAACTGACAACAACACCTGAAGTCACACCACAGCCGGAAAGCACACCGCAGCCAACACCTGAGGTTACGGAACCGACAGATCCGGGTTCAGAAGTGACACATCCGGACACAACGATTACCCCGGAGCCAACAGAAGTGCCGGATGTTCCGACGGAACCGGAAGTACCGCCAACGGATCCGGCAGAACCAACGCCTGAGACACCAAAACCACAGCCGGAGGTACCGTCTGATACCGTACCAGAGACACCAGCAGATACAGAAAGCACAGAAGGATCCGGACTTACCTGGGAGCAGATGAATGAGATTGCAACGGTACAGGAACAGCTGGATTTCCTTCCAAGCGAAGTGACGACAACGGAAGAGGTAGAAGCAATCGTAGCGGCTACAAAAGAATACGAGGCACTGTCTGAAGCACAGAAAGCTTATATAGAGGCTGACAGTCTGGTACTGTTACAGACAGCCCAGGAACAGGCGAAGACGGTCAACCGGACAAGCAACGGCGTTACGGTAGACGGTGATCTTCCATGGTACATACAGTTTCAGGTACAGTTGAATAATGATAAATCTGACAGTTCCGTTCTGAACGGTCAGAATGTAGATACTTTTATCAGCCCATATGAGATGAAGCTGTGGGATATGATGAATGATAATGAATATCAGTTGAACGGACAACAGGTGCGCATCACGATGCCGGCACCGGACGCTCAGCTCTATACACAGCTTGTTGTGATTCATTATCTGAAAGATGGAAGCATCGAGTATATTACTCCGATTTATAATGCAGACGGAACACTGAGCTTTGTGACAACTTCTTTCAGTCCGTACAATGTGGCAGGTCTGAAGATTGCAGGAAGCCAGTCTCTGGTAGGCAATACGGATAAGGCATATACAAATAAAAATACAACAACTTCCGGAAGTACTACGACAAAACTGACACCGAATGTGTCCGCAGGAAATACAGGCAGCAGTTCAAACGGAAGCACATCCGGCAGTGTGACAAAGAAAAACACACAGAAGAGCCAGACACAGCAGGCTTACGGTACGACACTGAAAAGAGTCAATCCGAAGACCGGAGACTATCAGCAGACAGCCTGGTATGCAGGACTCGCGGCAGCAGCGCTTGCAGCACTTGGTATCGCAGGCAAGAAAAACCGAAAAAAAGAAATCTGAAGCCGATAAGGTATAGAATGTACAACCCTCCCATATAGTACTGTATGGGAGGGATTTTTTTGGATACAGGGAAAAACATCTGGATACAAAAGAGTAGCAGAGTCATAAAAGGTCTGATCGTGTCCTATCTGGTCAGCGGGGCAGGGCTTTTGCTTTTGGCATTGCTGTTGCTGAAGTACCAGCTGGATGAGAGAAAAGTGTCCGCTGGTATTCTGGCTGTTTATATTCTATCCGGATTATCGGGAGGAATTTATATGGGAAAAACAGCAGAAAGAAAAAGATATCTGTGGGGAATGATACTTGGCAGTATATACTGGGGTATTCTGATGCTGCTTACCATCTTTTCCGGTGCAGGTACGGGATCGGGGGTAAAAGGCGCATTTCTTACACTTCTTATCTGTGCAGGGTCGTCAACTTTGGGAGCAATGGTGACGGGAGCCTGAAAACAGTGGCAGATCGTGAAAATAGCCGGAAGTTGCGAAAAAAACTCTTTGAAAATGAAAGAACATATGCTATAATGCAAGAAGTAATAACATAAGGAGGAAGCAAAATGAAACATATTAAAACTTTAAATACAAAAAGTTTACAGAACACAATGAAAAAAGGTGGATGTGGTGAATGTCAGACATCCTGCCAGTCTGCTTGCAAGACTTCTTGTACAGTAGGAAATCAGAGCTGCGAAAACACAAAATAAGAAATCAGCAGGCTCTATGATGCTTGGAACATACAGGCAGCGGTCCAAAAGCCGCTGCTTGCTTTTTGTTACATAGCATATCAAAAATTGATCCGGTGGATCAATTGTGATTATATTGTATATCGAAGCAGAAGATGCTGCTGCGCAAGAAAAGAAGAAGGAGAACAAATAAGTGATTCATCAGTATAAAAGTAATGGATACGCAATTGTTCTGGATGTAAACAGCGGATCCGTTCATGTGGTGGACGATATTGTATATGACTGTATCGCCCTGCTGGATCAGGGATGTTCCAACGAAGAAGTGACAGAAAAACTGTCGGCTTCTTATTCCGGAGAAGACCTGAAGACAGCTCTTAAAGAAATTCAGGAACTGACCGATGAGGGAATGCTGTTTACCGAGGACATTTATGAAAATGCGATAGAGCATTTTAAAGAACGGCCAACTGTAGTCAAAGCACTGTGCCTGCATATTGCCCACGACTGTAATCTGGCCTGTAAGTACTGCTTTGCGGAAGAAGGAGAATATCATGGAAGACGTGCACTGATGTCCTACGAAGTAGGAAAGAAAGCACTGGATTTTCTGATTGCCAACTCCGGAAGCAGGAGAAATCTGGAAGTAGACTTTTTCGGAGGGGAACCTCTGATGAACTGGCAGGTTGTCAAAGACCTGGTAGCTTACGGAAGAGAGCAGGAAAAGATACATAATAAAAACTTCCGTTTTACCCTGACCACCAATGGTGTTCTGGTTAACGATGAAGTGATGGAGTTTTGTAACAAAGAGATGGGCAATGTGGTTATGAGTATCGACGGACGAAAAGAAGTCCACGATCATATGCGTCCGTTCCGCAAAGGTGCCGGAAGCTATGACCTGGTAGTTCCGAAGTTCCAGAAATGGGCAGAGAGCCGTAACCAGGACAAATATTATGCCCGCGGTACATTTACCCATTATAATCTTGACTTTTCCAAGGATGTACTGAACCTGGCAGATCTGGGATTCAAACAGATATCTGTAGAGCCGGTTGTAGCACCTTCGGATGCGGACTATGCACTGCAGCCGGAAGACCTTCCGAAATTGTTTGAAGAATATGATACCCTGGCAAAAGAGATGATCAAACGAAATAAAGAAGGAAACGGATTTAACTTCTTCCACTTTATGCTTGATCTGACCGGAGGTCCTTGTGTATACAAACGTCTGTCCGGATGTGGGTCAGGAACAGAGTATCTGGCAGTTACCCCATGGGGAGACCTGTATCCGTGCCATCAGTTTGTAGGAAACGAAGATTTCCTTCTTGGTAATGTGGACGAGGGAATCACAAAACCTGCAATCTGTAAAGATTTTAAAAATTGCAACGTCTATGCAAAAGAGGCATGTAAGAAATGTTTTGCACGATTCTACTGCAGTGGCGGCTGTGCGGCAAACTCCTATAACTTCAAAGGGAAAATCGATGATGTTTACGAAGTGGGCTGCGAGCTGGAACGTAAGCGCGTAGAGTGTGCAATCATGATAAAAGCTGCTATGGCAGAAGAAGAGGTATAAGAAGATGAAGAAAAAACAGGGAGTTCTTGTGCTGATTCTTACAGTGGTTCTGATTGGTCTGTTAGCCTTTACAACCGCTGTGGGATTCGGCCCGACCGGAACCGGGTCTGCAAAAAATATCAAGACCGGTCTGGATCTGTCCGGTGGTGTAAGTATCACATACCAGGCAAAAGGAGACGATCCGTCTCAGGAAGATATGGATGATACCGTCTATAAACTTCAGAAACGTGTGGAAGACTACAGTGAAGAAGCACAGGTATATCAGGAAGGTGATGACCGTATCACCGTAGAGATTCCTGGTGTAACCGATGCAAATAAGATTCTGGAAGATCTTGGTAAACCAGGATCTCTGGAATTCCAGGATGAAAGCGGCAACGTAGTTCTGGACGGAAGCGATATCGCAGGTGCAGACGGCGGTGTCACAGAAGATCAGACAACCGGAAGCAAACAGTATGTCGTAGAACTGACACTGACCAAAGACGGTACCACAAAGTTTGCAGATGCAACTGCAGCAAACCTGAAAAAAAGAATCTCTATCGTATATGACGGAGAAACTATCAGTTCACCGGTTGTACAAAGTGTGATCTCTGACGGTAAAGCACAGATCAGCGGACAGCAGTCCATCGAAGAAGCAAAAGAACTGGCATCTATTATCCGTATCGGTTCCCTGAAACTGGAACTGAAAGAACTTCGTTCTAACGTGGTAGGTGCACAGCTGGGACAGCAGGCAATCAAGACAAGCCTGATCGCCGGTGCTATCGGTCTGGTACTGGTCGGAATCTTTATGATTATCGTTTACGCTCTGCCGGGTGTGGTAGCTGCTTTGTCACTGGCTATCTATACCGGACTGGAACTGGTAATGCTGAATGCTTTTGACCTGACGCTGACCCTTCCGGGTATCGCAGGTATCATTCTTTCCATCGGTATGGCGGTGGATGCAAACGTTATTATCTATGCTCGTATCCGTGAGGAAATTGCAGCAGGTAAGAGTGTAAGAAGCGCCATTAAGATCGGTTTTGAGAAAGCTATGTCCGCCATTGTGGACGGTAACATCACAACTCTGATCGCAGCTGCTGTTCTGGGAGCAATGGGAAGCGGAAGTGTCAAAGGATTTGCCATGACACTGGCTCTTGGTATCGTTCTTTCCATGTTTACCGCACTGGTAATTTCCAGACTGCTGGTGAACGCATTCTATGCAGTGGGACTTCGGGATGAAAAGTTCTACGGAAAACAGAAAGAAAGAAAAACCATAGATTTCCTCGGAAAGAGAAAATTATTCTTTACGATTTCTGTTATCCTGATTCTGCTTGTTCCGGTTGGAATGGGCGTGTTCCATGCAAAAGACGGAAAAGCATTGAACTACAGCCTGGAGTTCATGGGTGGTACGTCTACGAACGTAACTTTCAATGATGACATGTCCATCGATGACCTTGACAGCCAGGTAAAACCGGTAGTACAGGAAGTAACCGGTGATGCAAATATTCAGATATCCAAAGTCGCTGATAGCAATGCGGTTATCATTAAGACAAGATCTCTGAGCCTGGATGAGAGAGAAGAACTGAACCAGAAACTGGTAGACAGCTTTGGTGTGGATGACAGCAAGATCACCGCAGAGAGTATTTCCTCTACGGTAAGTTCTGAGATGAGAAGAGATGCGATTGTGGCAGTCCTGATCGCTACGATCTGTATGCTGCTGTATATCTGGTTCCGTTTCAAAGATGTACGTTTTGCATCCAGT
>RRZT012456602.1_pt1 | contig 14492 bp, 9 predicted proteins | sample 2165551 | NCBI WGS metagenome assembly RRZT01 (sample SAMN10456910, study PRJNA506462) | wastewater metagenome | biome: wastewater; feature: sludge; material: wastewater sludge; isolation source: wastewater sludge with Escherichia coli K12::gfp cells carrying plasmid... | place: USA: Moscow, Idaho ... | reverse complement strand
TGGATGGATAATCCATATTTTACATTATATGAAAACACTCAGTCGCAGCTGAAAAATCATATATACGGAAATGTTTCATTCAATCTGGATATAGTAAAAGGGCTTTCCCTGATGGGAAGAACCGGAACAGACTGGTATGACGACAATATACGGATAAGACGTGCATACAGTTCAAGAAATTACCCTAACGGGATGTATGCTGTCAACAATCAGATATACGAGGAACGCAATAGCGATTTTCTCCTTACTTGGGATAAACCGAACGAGTCCAACTTCCAGTATAAAGTATCTTTCGGAGGGAACATGATGAGACGTTCGATACGAAAAACCAGCACGAAAGCGATTGAACTGGAAATTCCGGGTGTATACAATCTGGAAAATGTTAGATCGACTCCTCAGGTAGGTGAAGAAAATCTCGAAAAAGCGATCAATAGCTTGTATGGTACCGGACAATTGGTTTACAAAAATATGTTGTATCTGGATGTTACCGCCCGAAATGACTGGTCGAGTACATTACCTCTCAACAACAACTCTTATTTTTATCCGTCTGTTTCGATGAGTGGCCTAGTTTCAGAAATGGTTACCCTGCCTAAAGCCATATCTTTCCTTAAAGTAAGAGGCTCATGGGCACAAGTAGGTAATGATACAGACCCGTACAAATTGATAAATGTATACCAGTTTGGTGGCAAATGGGGTAGTACAAGTTCTGCCTATGAAAGCGGGAATTTATTAAATGCGGCATTGAAACCCGAGAAGATAAACAGTATAGAATTTGGTATGGATATGCGTTTCTTCGGCGACAGGCTGGGAATAGATGCAGCCTACTATAACACTATTGCCACAAATCAGATACTTAATATGTCGATTGCTCCGTCATCCGGCTACAGTTCTAGGATGATAAATGCCGGAAAGATTGAGAGTCGTGGTTTTGAGATTGTTCTGAATGCCGTTCCTCTTCGTCTTAAAGATTTTGAGTGGAATATGACACTGAACTGGTCTACCAACCGTGCATATGTACGCGAATTGGCTGATGGTTTGGAGACCTATGATATGGGATATAATGCACAGGCCAGGGTTGGCGGACGTATGGGCGACCTTTATGGCTGGGGATTCAAACATGCACCTGATGGGCAAATGATATATGGAGAAGACGGATTGCCTGTATGGGAAGACGAAATCAAATGTTATGGCAACTATAACCCCGACTGGATGGCTGGATTGAAGAATTCATTTTCATATAAAAACTTCAAATTATCTGTGTTGTTAGATTACAGAAAAGGCGGACGTATATATTCCGGTACTTTAGCTAAAGGTATGGAAGGTGGTGTACTCGCGGAATCTGCTATAGGTAACCAGCGCGAAGAAGGCCTTATTGGTGACGGAGTCATTGCTGTTTACGATGCAGATGGGAATATTACCGGATACAGGGATAATGATGTCAGAGTTAGTCTTCGCGATTGGATCGGACGATACCATGACAGGTCGGCATTTGAAACAAATAGTTATGATGCCTCTTACCTGAAATTACGGGAAATAGGGCTTTCGTATACTTTCTCTCAAATAAAATTATCAGAGAACTACTTATTGCGCAATGTCATCGTTGGAATTACAGGTCGTAATCTGTGGATGTGGTCGAAAGCAAAACACATCGATCCCGAATCAGGTGGATTTGGTTATGAAGATGTTCAGATACCTACACCGATCAATATAGGCTTCAATCTAAGCGTTTCTTTCTGATAAAGTAAGTTGCTATTTTAAATTTGAAACATTATGAAAAATTATATATATATAATCGCTTTATTGCTATCGATGGTGGCTTGTACGAACGATTTCGAAGATATAAACACCAATAAGAACAAGCCCGAAACTATTGTTCCTGACCTTTTGCTGACATACATGATATATAATATCCCTGATACAGGGCCTCAAGGCAGTGTGGTTACACAACATCTGGCCGCACGCGACTGGGTGGTCGCTTTGGGACGATACGATTGGTGGGGAACGCCATATTGGGAATATCCTTTACTGCGAAATGCGAATAACCTTGTTATTGAAGCAGAAAATATAGGAAACGACAACTTTAAAGGGATAGGACTCATATTCAAAGCTTTTCTGTTCTCCCGAACTACCGACTGTGTGGGTGATATACCATTCAGCGAAGCTCTTAGAGCTAAAGAAGGAATCTATATGGCCAAATACGATACGCAGGAAGACGTGTATAAAGGCTTGTTGGCCTATCTCGATGAAGCGAATGACCTGATAGACGTTAACGGTGCTTCTATCTCGGGAGATATACTCTATGGCGGTGACTTACTGAAATGGAAGAAATTTGCGAATTCACTTCATTTACGCTTACTGATGAGGGTTTCGGATAAGTTGCCTGAGGCAAAAACAAAAATAAAAACAATAGTGGATGATCCGGACAAATATCCTATATTTGAGAGCAATGACGATATGGCTGCACTGACCTATCTCGCAGATGCACCAAACAGATATCCGAATTACAACTCTCCGGGATACGATGCAGGTGAAGTTGTGCTGGGTAAACCTCTTGCCGATACATTGTTGAATTACAATGACCCTCGTATCACAAAGATGGCGCAACCTACTCTGGCATCTGTAAATAGCGGGACACCTCAATATGTAGGGGTGCCGTGCGGAATGACAAAGGATGAGGCTTTGGCGTATAACGGAGGTCGTGAGTATCAATCACTTGTTAATGAGCGATATAGTCATGATGCAACCGGGGAAAAGGGTATCTTTATGTCATACGCCGAACTTCAATTCATTCTTGCCGAAGCTGCGCAAAAGGGATGGATAGATGGTAGTGCCAAAACTTATTATGAGAACGGGATAAAAGGATCTTTCGCATATTATGGCGTGTCTGCGGTTGTCGATGATTACCTTGCTGGCTCAAAAGTTGCATACAATGCAGCCAATGGACTTCAACAGATTGGTGTACAAAAATGGATTTCTTTTTATTTCAATTCCGGTTACGAAGTATTCTTTGACTATCGGCGTACTAAAATACCATATCTGTATCCCGGAACAGGAAACCTTAACGGAGGTAAAATCCCTGTACGATGGAAATATCCGGATTCTGAACAGAACCTCAACGGAGATAATTTTCAGGAGGCCATTGCACGACAGGGAGCTGATAATATAAACACCGACATTTGGTTGACCAAGTAATATATAGTAATAATGTAGAACGGGGAGGTTTCTATTCGGATAACCTCCCCTGTCTCGTGTAAAAAATAGATATAAATGAGTACAAGTAAACTTTTATTGAGTACGTTTTTCATCCTTCTATTGTGCTCCTGCAATAAGAAGCAGCAGGCGCCAGAATCGGTAGAACTTAAAGTTATGAGCTTTAATATCTGGTTGGGAGGAGGTAAATCTATAGGGGAAACAGGACGGATTTTTGCCGAAAGCAAAGCCGATATTATCGGAGTGCAAGAATCAACGCGTGACGTAAGCAATACAGCAGCCCATCTTGCCGACAGTCTGGGTTGGCACTCTTATGTATATAACGAAAGCCAGACAATAGTAAGTAAATACCCGATTGTAGATACGTCTGCAAACAAGCATGGCGTAAAGATCAAAATCGATGAAAAACATTTTATATGGATGTTCAATGTACACCTTATGTACTGTCCGTATCAGCCATATCAGCTTAACGGAATAGAATATTGCGGAGGCCCTATTTTGCAAACGGCTGAAGAAGCTATTGCATCGGCCATTGCTACCAGAGGTAAGATGGTAGACTCAACGGTTGCCGATATACTGGAAGTGAGAAAGGAAGGTTTTCCGATTTTCCTTACAGGTGATTTTAATGAACCGTCTTGTTTGGATTGGACAGCCAAAGCAGTTGAAGCCGGATTGTGTAAAATCGCCGTAGAATGGCCTTCGACCAAAGCTTTTATAGATAAAGGCGGTCTGAAAGATTCATATCGTGCTTTATATACCGATGAAGTGAAAACTCCCGGACATACATGGACTACACTGCCCGAAACGACGGCTTATAAGGAAGTTTTTGATCGTATAGATTTTGTCTTGTTTTCCGGTGAAAATACCAAAGTAAAAAGTTCTCAGATTGTAGGAGAGGAAAGTACTAAGAGTGATATCGGCTTTAAAAATTATCCGTCAGACCACAGGGCTGTATTGAGTACTTTTATTCTTCAATAAATCAGGAAAAGAACTTTTATAGAAAATGTAAACTATACATTTGAAAATAAATCAGTCGCTATGAATTTTACTTCTGGTGACTGATTTTTTTATTATGCATTTTGAAATAAGACTCAGATATGACCCTGTTTATATTTCTTCGTGTACCAATAAATATAACCCGTAACAGGGAGTGATGCTCCAATGATACTCACCATGAATGGGATGATTTAGGGTAGTATGCCTATAGTCATAGATGCACGAATGATTTTGCGAATTTCAATATTGCTATATAGAAAAATTGTACTTTTGCATTTTATAAAATTTCAATGAAATATGGGTAAAATTATTTTCAGATATGGTGCTATGGGTTCCAGTAAGTCTGCTCATTTATTAATGACAGGATATAATTTTGAAGAGAGAGGAAAGACCGTCGTTTATGCAAAATCGAGTATAGACACAAGAGATGGAGAATATATTACTACCCGGTCGGGGATACCTCCTAAAAAAAGTTTGACCATTCCGGAAAACTCGAATCTGTCAATTTTATTTGGTCATCTTCAGAATCAATCCGTGATAATGATCGACGAATGCCAGTTCTTGTCTGAAAATGATATTAACCAATTGAATAAACTAAGCATAGAAAAAGACTTGGTAATAGTATGCTATGGGTTAAGGACAGATAGCGATAGCAATCTCTTTCTCGGTTCAAAAAGACTCTTTGAAATAGCAGACGTGATAGAAGAAATAAAATCATGTTGTTCCAGATGCGCAAGGAAGGCTACCATGAATTTATACTTAGGAGCTAAAAAGGATGTTGTTCTTATCGGCGATGCCGGTTATTTACCCATATGCAGGGAGTGCTATTTTAGATAAGGGAGGGGGCTGGGTTATTTCAGTCCTTAATTAGCTCTTTCATTTGTGCATAGCGTCCCCGGACAATACCTTCTGCGTCGGTCAGTATAAAAGTGGGTGTACCTACAATACCGTAGTTACGGAAGTTGTCTCCGTCAAAGCCTTTGAAGTCGCAAATCTTATCTGTCCATGGGAAATCTGTAGCCGTGGATTCGAATACGTCTTTGTCTACATCTGCCGCTATAGAGATAATTCGAATCTTATTGTCCTTAAGTAAATTGTATTTTCGTTTTAGAGCTTCCAGCTCATAATGACAGTTACCACAATTAGTTTCGTAAAAAATAATCAGACTATTCTTGGGCACGAAAAGGCTGTCGTTTACAGCAATCAGTGGTGCCGGTTGTCCATTCAGCGGCATAGTCAGATACTCCGTACCAAGTTCGACCAATAGGTTATCCTTGGCGTATCTGCTGAATAAGCGGATAATAGCTTGCGTCAGTTCCCGGCGGATATAAATATCATTGCTACATCTGTCGAGCATCTGTCGGCTATTGGACAAAAGTAAGGTGTCGTTTGCCGAGTTTGTCTGCATCCATGTTTCGAGTGAGAGCTGCCAGAAACCGCTGTTGAACAATGCGTTAAAGTCAACCTTGTCGACTATAAATTCCCTTTGTTCTTCTAATAAGTCATTTTGTGATATTTTGAAAGAACTAGCTGCTCCTGAAAGGTTATTCAATATCTCCATTATACGGGCAGCAAGCAAAGGACTGTCATTTATTTCTTTTCTGAGAACCTGATATTCATTTTCAATCTTTTGTAAACGCTGCTCGGGAGGAGCCAGCGGAAAGGACAAAGTCTGATTTTGCAACTGGTTTTCCACTTCGGCATATTCAGTTATAATCCTTTTTTGACGGGCAATAGCATCAAGCAAAAAGCTGTTTTCCGGCGAACCGGTGAATGTGGCTTCTGCGTCCCTTGTTTCGGGTTCACTCATCGAGATCTGTTCTTTGCCATTGATAACGATATTCCATATTTTCCCATATTCTCTGACCGAAAAACGTCCTACTCCCTTATAATTTCGAGGTAAGGTGATAGACGCCTTGCCAGCTGCATCCAACTCTCCGGTGGCAATGGTATCTTGTTTATTTCCTTCCAACAAGCAGAAATAATAGTCCCGCCCGGCGTAATAGGGTAACCGGACAGATACAGACTGGGCAAAGGATATCACAGATAGCAATAATAGTAATGACTGAATACTAATACATTTAATAATCTGATGCATTAATGTCTTTCGGTTTTCTATATTTTAGAATAAGTATATTTTTTAAACAAATGAGTTAATCGCTTTTAATGCAACGCAACGCATAGCCAGATGCACGAAAACTATTGTTAGCGGGGGATATGCCTTGAGCCGTGAAATTCAAGCTGTAAGCATTAGCTGCGATGATACTTACACTCCAATAACTGCCAGTCTGACCTTGATTGTAAAAGCGTCCATCGGTGTTACCTCTATTTCCATTTGCTGGCAGAAACATTGTCGTAATAACCCCGTCGGGCTTGATCTCATAACCACGGCTGTAATTAGTTGTAGTACCGTTATACCAAACCCAGGTGTTAGCTGTAGCTGTAGCTGCAGAACCAGATATACTTTCGCCTTTATACAGACTACCCCATTCGTCCTGTACCGGAGTACGCCAAGATGTTTCGGTATCGGTACAAGCGTCTGTCGCTCCACCAGTGTACCAAAATGGCTGATAAGTGCCGTTTTCTTTATAATGGGCGCAAGGATCATTTTGAATAAAACGTCCTGAGCGCCATAGCAAATCGGGGTTACCTGCACCGATAGCCCAGTTTTCAATGTTGCTATCATAAATATACTTTCCATAGAAAGCCGTACTGCTTGTTGCTACTTGCTGGTAAGGTTGCGCTGTGCTCATTCCACTACAAAGACTGCCACTAGCAATAGTAAAAGTACCTCTAGCTACAGCAGCAACAGTACGCAGTTCGTGCCCATCTGCAATCCGTCCCCACTGGAAAAGAGAACCCCAAACGTTTTCTTCTCCTGTTATGTAAGTATGTACATTGGCACTAGTATTGGTGAATGTACCTATATTGTAGTTTTTCTGTCCCTGAATGGTGATTCCATTTTGTGCACCGAGGTTAAAGCACATAAAAGACAGCCATTCCCCTGCATTGTTTTTAGCACCGCAACCTACGGCTACTTCGGCTATATCCGACTCCAACTGTGCACCCAATGAACTGGTAGCAATGCAATAGAACCGATAAAAGCCTGCATTGTTCGCATTACGAGTAGTTCCTTTGATTACACCCGAAGGTGTGAAAGAAGCTGTTGTAGCTCCCGTTCCCGATACCGTTCCCGTCCCGCCGATGGGAGTTCCGATGCGTACATGCACATTGTTCCCGGTCACCTGATACCATTGATAAGTCCAAGCCCCTAGACCGTCTACTGTAAAAACAAGTGGCGAAGTTGTTTCGGTGCCCAGCTCGTAGAAAGTGAATTTGGCTGGTTGTCCAGTGATGGCTGATATAATCTTATTGATCTGCGATGTAACCCATAATGCCCCGTTCCATGTGTAAACGGCAGGGTAGAGAGTGCTGCCTACTCCGTTGTCGGTGATATTGTATACCATCAGTCCGGCAAGACGCTCTCTCAAATTGTCGGTGTCGGCAATATAATCTGGGTCAGTAGTCGGAATGAAAGGCTCCAGAGTATTGACATTTACAAGTTTGACCCGTGGTAACAGTATGCCACCGTCGCCCAAAGCAGAAGTTATATTATCGTCATCCGTAACCGAAGATACTGTGCCTGTGGCACCTTGTCGTGCTTTCAGATCGAGCAAAGCTGCCCGTCGGGGTTCTATTATCGATCCAAAAGTTACTTGCGCATACATAGATGAACCCAAGCTAAAAATCAGTATCGGTAACAATATAGCCTTACATAAAGCTTTCTTTAGTTTTTTCTTACGATTAACTCGTCTCATGTAATTTTTTTTTAGTTTGTTTGGAGGAATGGTTTATAGCCTTCAGCAAGTCTCTCGTTTCGTTATGTTCCATTATATATATTATAAGCCTTAGTAATAAGTGAATGAAGGCAGTAAAGCCTAGCTTGAGACAGAGTAGATCTATACTCTTCTTTTACATTGTAATAAGTTGTAAAGATTTTTCTATTCATTTCAATAACTTTTGTCTAAGTTATTTTACTTTATCTTACCTTTTTTAGGCTTTTTTTATTATGTTTCGAATTCAAATTTTCCAACTTCGAAGTTGCTAATTATTCTTTAAATAAAATTAGGTATAAAGGTATTTCTTTTTTTCTTTTTTTCTTAATAAAATCTTCTTTTTAACGATTAATTTCATAGATAGAGACTAAGATACGAGGTTTTTTTACTTGTTAGTAATTGGTCAAGGTAAATTGATGTTGTTATACAATAGTCATTTTGCTGATGATATAGCGATTTTACACTAAAAAACTGAATCTTTTATTGATACGGATGGCTATTGTTTTTGTACATAAAAACAATGCGGAAAAAATATGATACAAGCTTTGAGGCTGCCAATACTCATCAGGCTGGTGTATGGAAAAGAGGTATATAATAACTTCTAACTTCCTCCAACAAATTGTGATCCACTGTTTGCACTATATGAAGATATCTACTTTGAGAACATAGCTTAGGGTTATCCGATATTTTATTATATTTGTCGTAATAATGAAAATATGAAAGTATGATGAAAGGAATTATTCTAGCCGGAGGCAGTGCAACAAGGCTTTTCCCCTTGTCGAAAGCGATATCGAAACAGATCATGCCTGTCTATGACAAGCCGATGATATATTATCCTTTGTCCACATTGATGTTGGCCGGAATTCGCGAAGTATTAATTATATCTACTCCTCGGGATTTGCCGATGTTTAAAGAACTATTAGGCTCAGGTGAGGACTTAGGTATGAAATTTGAATATAAAGTACAGGAAGTTCCGAACGGGTTGGCACAGGCTTTTGTTCTTGGTGCCGATTTTTTGGCGGGAGAAGCGGGTTGCTTAATCCTTGGCGATAATATGTTCCACGGTCAGGGCTTTTCTAAAATGCTTAAAGAAGCGGCCTCTACTGAAAAAGGCGCTTGTATTTTTGGCTATTATGTGAAAGATCCGCGTGCATACGGTGTGGTCGAGTTCGATGAAAAAGGAAAGGTTATCTCATTGGAAGAAAAACCGGAGAAACCAAAATCAAACTACGCTGTACCCGGATTGTACTTTTATGATAAGACTGTTACTCAAAAAGCCAAAGCTTTGAAACCCTCGGCCAGAGGAGAATATGAGATTACAGACCTTAATAAATGCTTCTTGGAAGAAGGTTCTTTAAAAGTTCAATTGTTTGGGCGTGGATTTGCGTGGTTAGATACAGGCAATTGTGATAGTCTGCTCGAAGCAGGAAACTACGTGGAAACGATACAGAACCGACAGGGTTTTTATATCTCATGTATCGAGGAAATTGCGTGGCGTAACAAATGGATCGACGATAAACAACTTGAATCTTTAGGTAGGAAGTTGGATAAAACTGCATACGGTCAGTATATCCTTAGTCTGATAAATTATTAATAAGATATATGAAATTTACAGAACAAGAGTTAGAAGGTGTTTGGGTAATAGAGCCTAAAGTATTTCCCGATGAAAGGGGATACTTCATGGAATCATTCAAGAAAGAAGCTTTTGAACAACACATAGGAACGGTAAACTTTGTACAAGATAATGAATCGAAATCGACTCGTGGAGTTCTGAGAGGATTGCATTACCAAACAGGCGATTATGCTCAGGCAAAATTAGTTCGTGCCCTACAAGGCCGTGTTCTTGATGTGGTTGTTGATTTACGAAAATCATCACCGAGTTTTGGTAAGCATTTAGCTGTGGAATTGACTGATGAAAACAAAAAGCAACTATTCATTCCAAGAGGGTTTGCTCATGGTTTTTTGGTCTTGAGTGAGGACGCTGTTTTCTCTTATAAGGTAGATAATGCATATGCTCCTTCGCATGAGGCTTCTTTGTTATGGTCTGATCCAACTGTTAATATAGACTGGAGAATAGATGAAAAAGAACTCCTTTTGTCTGCAAAAGATAAATCGGGGAAGCTGCTTTCAGAAACTATTCTGTTTGACTGATGGCTAAACAAATAAGAAAAAAACCGGTCAGAAAAAAAAACAGTAGAAAGAAGAAATCTGATCAGAAAGTAAAATATATTCTTATTGCTGCACTCGCCTTCTGTTTGGGGATTGCAGCATTCTTCATTATTAAAGATTATTTTGGAGAAGATGAAACATTCGAATCCAATAAGTACTTCATTAAAGGGATAGATGTGTCCCATCACAATCCGATTCTGAATTGGGATAATGTTATGGAGCAAGGCATAACCTTTGCCTATATGAAAGCTACCGAAGGCAATGACCATGAAGACCGGAACTATCCGTTCAATTATGATCTGGCGCGGAAATCGAATGTCAAAGTCGGCTCATATCATTTTTATACTTTTGGACTATCGGGAAAAGAGCAGGCTCAACATTTCTTGAAAACTGCTAAATTTAATACAGGCGACTTGATCCCGGCAATAGATGTAGAGCATTCTGCGATAAATACTTATAGCAAAGATGATAAGTATGTGAGTTTGGTTATTAAGGAATTGAAAGTGCTTGAGGCAGAGTTGTACGAGCGTTTCGGAGTACATCCTGTTATATACACCAACAGGGATTGCTACAAACTATATATCAAGAAGAACTTCCCTGATAATATAATCTGGATGTGTGATTTACATAACGAACCGTCCAACGATCTTAACTGGAAAATATGGCAATTTTCTCACAAAGGAGAGATTCCGGGCATAGATGGACATATCGATTTGAATTACTATCGTTATACATTCGACGAGTTTAAAGAATTATTGTTACCTTGAACCACCTAATATTGGACTCATGAAACAGAGATTGATTATCGTACTTTTATGCACTATATTCTTTACTTCATGTTTTGAAGAAGATCAATACGTCAACACTAAGAAAGGTAATTTCGAAGCATTATGGAAAATAATGGACGAACACTACTGCTTTTTTAGCTATAAGAATGTTAACTGGAATGAAGCCTATACACGTTATTCGGAACGCATTAGCGAAGATATGAATAATGAAGCCCTGTTTGCTGTACTTGCAGAAATGCTTGCCGAGGTTCAGGATGGTCATGTAAATATGGTCGCGAACCATGAAGTTGCCCGTTATTGGAAATGGTTTGAAGACTACCCCGATAACTTCGATACTCAAATACAGAAAAATTATATCGGTACCGATTATAGTATTGCCGGAGGGCTGAAATATAAAATACTTGACGACAATGTAGGTTATATTTATTATGGCAGTTTTACCAGTGGTATTGGCGAATCTAACATCAATCAGGTACTCGACCGAATGTCTCTTTGTGAGGGAATTATCCTTGACATCAGAGACAATGGAGGAGGTCTGTTGACCAATAGTGACAAACTGGCGTCACATTTCTTTAATCAAAGAACGCTTGTAGGGTACATCATGCACAAGACAGGTAAAGGACACGACGATTTTTCAGAGCCGTATGAGATTTTTGTAGAACCGTCGGATGGCGTTAAATACCAAAAGAAAGTAGCTGTATTGACGAACCGCAGTTGTTATAGTGCAGCAAATGATTTTGTCAATTCGATGCGCTATGCTCCCAATGTTACAATTGTTGGTGACAGAACCGGCGGAGGAAGCGGGCTGCCTTTTTCATCTGAGTTACCTAATGGATGGTCTATACGTTTCTCCGCATCTCCAATCCTGGATGCAGGGATGAATCAGACTGAATTTGGTATTGATCCTGACGTGGAAGTCGATATGACCGATGAGGATATAGATAGAGGCCTGGACACTATTATCGAAAAAGCCCGTCTGATAATCAAAAGCAATTAATAGAGCTTCGAATTTCCCTGATGCAAATTGACATATTGATGTTAATATTCCTGAAATAGCAATATGCTTATGCTGTTTATATATCTAAATTATGTTGTAAAACAGTTTTTATGGTCATAATGTTTTGAGAAAAACTATTCAGATAAAAAAAGCTTTTCATAACTTTGTCCTGATTTTAGAGATGTTTGAATTCCAATTATTTACATTATAACAGCTAAAGCCATGGTGAAGATAACGAGAGAAGCGGCACTGAAATATCATAAAAACGGCCGCCCCGGAAAGATAGAGGTTGTACCTACAAAACCCTACAATACACAAACTGACTTATCATTAGCTTATTCGCCCGGAGTAGCAGAACCATGTCTTGAAATAGAAAAAGATCCGCAATTAGCTTACGATTATACAACAAAAGGAAATTTGGTAGCTGTTATCTCTAATGGTACGGCTGTTCTCGGATTGGGAGACATCGGAGCTTTGGCCGGAAAACCCGTGATGGAAGGAAAAGGGCTTTTGTTTAAAATATATGCCGGAATCGATGTGTTTGATATTGAAGTCGATGAAAAAGATCCGGAAAAATTTATTCAAACCGTAAAAGCCATATCTCCTACTTTTGGAGGTATAAACTTAGAAGATATAAAAGCTCCCGAATGTTTCGAAATAGAAAAAAGGCTGAAGGAAGAGCTTGATATACCTGTTATGCATGACGATCAGCACGGAACGGCCATTATTTCGGCAGCGGCGTTGTTGAATGCATTGGATATTACCAACCGCGATATTTCAAAAATAAAGCTGGTGGTGAATGGTGCCGGAGCATCAGCCATTGCTTGTACTAACCTGTACATGAAGTTTGGTGTGCGCAAAGAGAATATTGTCATGTGCGACAGCAAAGGGGTGCTGACCACAAGACGTGCAGATCTTTGCGAATCGAAGAAGAATTTTGCGATAGATAGCGATATGAGAACGCTTGACGAGGCAATTGAAGGAGCAGACGTTTTTTTGGGGCTTTCGACTGCAAACGTTTTGACTAAAGAGATGATTCGGAAGATGAACCAGAACCCGATCGTTTTTGCATTAGCGAATCCCAATCCTGAAATTTCTTACGAAGAAGCAATGGAGTCTCGTGAAGATATTATCTTCGCCACAGGACGTTCCGATTATCCAAATCAGGTGAACAACGTTTTGGGTTTCCCATATATATTCCGTGGAGCTTTGGATGTGCGGGCAACTACTATAAACGAAGAAATGAAACTTGCCGCATCAAGAGCCATAGCTGGTCTGGCTAGAGAACTTGTGCCGGATGTTATAAACACCGCATACGAAATAAAACGATTGTCTTTCGGACGTGATTATATCATACCCAAACCATTAGATCCCAGATTGCTGACGGCGGTATCTGTTGCTGTGGCCAAAGCGGCAGTGGAAACAGGTGTAGCGCGCAGGACAATCGATGATTGGGAAGCGTATGGAAACCGATTGACCGAAATGCTGGGTTATAGCAATAAATTGATCCATCGCCTAACTAGCTTAGCCAAGAGTGATCCTAAACGTGTCGTATACTGCGAAGGCAATCATATCAATATGATCAAAGCCGCAGTATTCTCCAAAAAAGACGGTATTTGCCATCCTATTCTGTTGGGAAGTGAAAAGAGGATTAAGAATATTGCCCTTGAAAACGGAATAGAATTGAATGGTGTTGAAATAATAGACCATCGCAACATTCTTGAGGATGAGCGTCGTAGCCGTTATGCGAAAATATTGAGTGATAAAAAATCGAGGGAAGGTATTCGTTATCAGGAAGCTTTTGAGAAAATGAGTGACCGTAACTACTTTGGTATGATGATGGTAGAAACGGGCGATGCAGATGCTGTTATTACCGGTATTTATAGCCATTATCGCGAATTTGCACGCACAGCACTCGAAGTTATCGGTTTGCAGCCTCAGTATAAGCATTTTGCTGCTATGCATATTGTGCAAACAAAGCGAGGTCCGTATTTTCTGGCAGATACATTGATCAATCGCTGGCCGGAGGAAGATGTGCTGAAAGAAATAGTGAAGCTTTCGCATGATACAGTGGAATATTTCGTTACAGAGCCTGTTATGGCTATGTTATCCTTCTCTAATTACGGGGCTGATGACGATGGTAGTCCGAAAAGTATATCGAATGCGATCAAGTATTTCCATGAAAATTATCCGGATTATAAGATAGACGGCGAAATGCAGTTGAACTTTGCGATGAATAAGGATCTTAGAGACAGGGCATTCCCGTTCAACACCATTAAAGGGAAAGATGTAAACACCTTGATATTTCCAAATCTTAGCTCGGCTAATATATCCAGTAAACTGCTTATAGAGCTGGGTATTGCAGGAGAGAGTATTGGCCCTATTCAGATGGGACTGCGCAAAGCAGTTCACTTTACCGATATAGAAAGTTCGGTACGCGATATAATTAATCTGACCACTGTCGCTGTTGTAGATGCAATAGCCCATAGTGGAAAT
>RRZT012049293.1_pt1 | contig 14492 bp, 15 predicted proteins | sample 2165551 | NCBI WGS metagenome assembly RRZT01 (sample SAMN10456910, study PRJNA506462) | wastewater metagenome | biome: wastewater; feature: sludge; material: wastewater sludge; isolation source: wastewater sludge with Escherichia coli K12::gfp cells carrying plasmid... | place: USA: Moscow, Idaho... | reverse complement strand
ATTGTATGTATTCAATAATTCTGTTGCAATCTTAGGTCCAATTAGTCGTACACCAGGGAAATTGTCAGACGAGTCTCCAACAAGAGCTTTATAGTCAACAATCTTTTCAGGCGACACACCAAACTCTTTAAAAACATCAGCCTCTTTGTATGTTTTGTAAACAGATGCACCTTTAATTGGGCTTTGAACACGGATATTATTCTTGTCATCAACAAGTTGGAAAAAGTCTTTGTCAGAAGATACAATTAAGATAGTCGTGTCTTTAGATTTGTACTTTTCGACGGCACTCCCAATAATATCATCAGCTTCATAGCCTTCAATATTCCAAGAATCATCTGCAACCTCGTCTCCGACATTTCGTAATGACGGGAATAAATTAACAGGAATGTCTCGTTTTTTTCTATTGCCTTTATATGGTGGGTACAATTCCCCTCTAAATGTTTTAGAACCAGATTGAAAATCCCACGCAATGAACATTTTTGTGTCTGAATCTTTACCAGTTAAACGTTCACGTTTATAAATAGTATTGATATATCCACCGAAAATCATCATTGTTTCTTTCACTACAATATCTTGAATGTCCTTGAACACTTCTTCACTTGTTTCTTTTGCACTTTCCCAGGAAGATTTGTATTGGAACATAGCTGCAAAGAATGCTCTATATCCAACAGACGAGCCATCAACTAAAATCACTTTATTTTTCATATTCATTTCCTACTTTCGTTTTTGTAATTTTACTAATTAATTATATAATATTACCACTTAAATTTAGATATTTAAACTTATAAAAGCTATCTAATGATTCAAATTCTTCACTTGTTAGAGAATTGAACTTTTGAGCGGATTTAACAATAAAATCTATTTTAATTGTAGGGGAAGAAATGTTATATTTTTCAAATAAGAAATCAAACAATGTTGTGTCTTTTATAACAACACCAGAATGACGTAACATAGCAGATATTTTTGTGATGTTTTTAAAATTTATTCTTTTTAGAATCAAAGATAGAATCTTCTCTTTTTCTAATTCAGACAACTCTCGCCATATTCCAATATTTTTAAGATTGTCAATATAATTTATACTACAACTAAGTCCCCCTTTTGTTTGCTCTTCTAATGAAGAATATAATGCTTCATAGCTAATATATTTGAGATATTCAATATTAATATTTTTGTATTTAGGAATACCAATGTCGTCAAAAATAGCTGATTGTATAAAATCTAATATTTTCTTCTCAGACAGAAGGTCTTCTACCATTAGTTCGCTATTCAATACCTCTCCAACAAAAAATGAGTAACTTTCTTCTGAACTTTTCTCAATTAGGGATGTAGAATAATCGGAAATACAATCAATCATACTTTCTTTGGTAATTTCAGAAATAAACTTAGCTGTATCACTAGAAATGTATTCATTTGGATATAATGCGTCGTCTGGAATGTCCGCCCTTCCTAAACCTACCAAAAAGTTGTCAAGTTTCCAACTCTTTATCCTAACTAAACCATTTAATGTTGAATTGTGATATTGACCTCCTTTAACAAATTTAGGAAATAATCTCTTATATTCGGCATTCCGTAATTCAACTTCCTCTTCGGTATCATTATCCAAAAATTGTTTCCAAAACCCAGAACCCCCAAGAATAAAACAACGTATAAAGGGTGTATCTGTTTTTACATCAAAATATAATTCTATAGTAAAATCGCACCCCAAAAATATTTTTTTAATATCAAAAGGTACTTCTTCATTTAAAATAGATTTGATGGAACGTGCAATGACTTTCATATCAGTTTTGAATTTCTTATTATATTTATGGAAAACATCTCGTTGAGACATAACAGATTTCAACCTGTCCATTGAACCTTTAAATTTAACACTTTCTGTTTTAATCATTTTTCTTCTTTCTTTTTTTTATTTTACAACTTAATTATAGTCCTCCTTATTATATATTAACATAATTAAGTAATAAAATCAACAAAAAAGAGAAGCAAGCTTCTCTAGTAAGTTAAGTTGGGAACCACCCCAACTTAAATCAAATATATTACATAACTTCGATATTGTCCATAATCATTATATGAACTCCTTTCTTTTGTAAAGTTTTTTTTACTCTTTAATTATATAAAGTAAAAATAAAAAAGCCAATAAATAATTGACTTTTTCGTTTTATTTACATTTAATATTTTCTGTAAACGTATTAATTATATTAGTATATTCAACTAATTTTTGTTCTAATTTAGATTCAGAAATATGTTGATTGTTCTTTTTATATTTAAACGCAAATAACTTAAACGTTGATAAAATACAATCAACAAACATATCTCTTTCTTCTTCTTCAACATAAATAGAATAATCTCCAGATGCAATATCAGAGTTTATATCTTTAAATGTCTCAAGTCCACAGTCTTTTTTTATCAAAAAGATATAAACATCTGTAATAAAATATTTAACATTATTGCAATATTTTATCTCTTCCGTCAAACGTGTCAGCTCATATAAGCTACGTGTTTCTATAAACTCGAATGAACCTACTATTTTCTTAATATCAATCTTGTGTTCACATTCATCATTTGATTCTGATATTAGTTGCCTCAATGAAACTGAGTCAAGTGCCTCTCTTTCTGAAATAAAAATATCTGTAGCTAAACCATAAATATCATTCCTAAGAGAGTCAAAGTCTTTGTCTACAGGTGATGTAAAAACACGACTTTCTAATATGTTTTGTAAAACATTACTATTTTTTTCAAAAGGTAAATTATAGTTAATATAATTACCGTTCTTCATATTCTCTAAAAAAAGCTTTGTAATATAATGCGCATCCATAGGAGAAAGATTATCAATAACATCTCTAATTACGTTTTTCTTGACACTATTTAACCAAGTATAGGTTCTTATTTTACATATTTCATCAACTCTATAATCTAAAAGCCTTGAGATAAATTTAGGATATAGATTATTTAAGTCAAAATTTCTGTCAAACATTGCGCCTGATAAATCTTTATATCCATCTTCAACAATAATTTTGAAAAAATCATCAGGTAAAGAATATAGAATATCATCAGATACAAATCTATTAGTAAATATAGATTTATTAATAGCATAGTCAAAAACAACGTCACCTTCATCTACAGAATTAATGTTAGAAAGTTCCAATAATTCTGTTGTTAACTCATAATGAACTTTTAATATTTTATTATAAATAGTTTTCAACGTTGCCTCTTTTGTTTTTTCAGAAATATCATTACCAATATAAATATCATATAGATTTCTGAAATATTTTGAGGTTGGTTTCAATTTTACAATATGAAATTGTTGGCATTTATGTTTATCTTTTGGAAATCTCTGTTCTGAAAATGAATTATTAGCAAACGTAAACTCAAGTTTCTCTGCATTTAAATAAGCATTGATATATATATCACTATAAGCATTTTTATTTAGGAGTGAATCGAAAAATGATGGTTGTTTATCAAATCTACCTTTGTGTTTTTCTTCCTTAACTTCTTCTAGAAATCTAAGAAATGCTTCTTTAAAATTAGAATTAAGTTCGTTCATAAAAACTGTGCTTGGGTCTTCTGTTGTGTCTGTTGTTTTAATCATTTTGTTCTTCTTTCTTTTGTTTTTTATTTACAATTTAATTATATAAAACAAAACTATATTTAAAAAAGACATATTAAAATGTCTTTTTATATTATTTTTCTTTATTTTTATGAATGTCGAATTGAATGCCAAAATTAACAGACAATACAATTACAATTAATAAAATAATTGAGATAACGTTATTATGAATAGGAATAATTTCCTCTAATAACTCAACAAACATCAACGGTGATACAATAAGAAGCAACACCTCAATTAAAAACTCAAGGTTTTTATTAATGCTATTTTTCATACAGAATAGTAGAATATTGATAAACAAGTATTCCAATACAAAGAATAGAGCTGTAAAAATAACAGTATAAATGATAATGTGGTGATTTGCTTCAATCAGGTTAAACCCTAGTGTATGTAGTGATACCCAAGCACCCAAGAATAAGAGTGTAGAAACTCCTGCTCGGTTAATTGCAGGCAAGTTGACGTTGTTTAGCTTTTCAAGTGATTTTTTTAATGTGTTTTTCATAATTCATTCTTCTTTCTTTTTTTAAAAATTTATTTTACAACTTAATTATATGTCAAACTTTTATTTTTAAAGCATTTTGACTTTTGTTTATAGTGATATTATATCAAATAATCTTTATATTGTCAAGAAGTCCAATTTCATTTATGTACGAGCACATTAATTGCAGAGTTATTATTACAAGATAAACGTTATATTCCAAAATTGTGGATACAAGAAATCTTGTTAGTTTAATATTCTTAATCTTATATAGATTAAAGTTCCTTTTATATATAAAACTATGCACGATAAATGCTTTTCTATATGAAGTTTTAATACGTAGTTGAGTATTTGTATATCTCTCCTAAATAATATATAGATATTGATAAAAATGTTATTAATAATGCATTCATTTTGTTTCCCTCTTTTTTTTCTTAATATTTTATTTTTATGTTCTAATTATATAGAATTATTTAATTTTTTTATCTTACGTTATATAATTAAACTGTAAAACAAAACAATCAAATATATATAAACCAAAAAACCAAAAAACAACCGAACAAAAAAATCACAAATTAAAACACAAAAAAAACAAAAACAAATTTTATCTTAACATCAGGTTATCATAAAACAAACAAAAACAAACTTTAATTTAACATCAGGTTATTTTAAACTTTACTCAAATTAATAACATTATGGTTACTAATTTAATAAAAAACAAACAAAAAACAATTAATCACATTACGGTATTAATTTAGATAATAACATAATATTAACATATTTTGTCTTTGTTTATAATAAATTATCATACGATACTTTATTCAGTTGTGCTTGGTTTATATACCCTCAACTTTTATTATAGCGATTTGCTATAGTATTTGTAGTCATTCACTTGTAATTGATAGATTTTCATTTCTCATTGGTAGGGAAGTTGACGATACACATTACACATAATCTTATGATAGTAAAGGGTCTTCCTTTCTATCCCCCAGGTAAGGAGTTCACATTTCTTATCTGGGGTTAAAGATTACTAACCGTCTATATTTAATATAGTAGAGTTAGCGCCCGTTCGGGTGTGTGTAACAGTTGTATTGCGACTTTCCTCCATTGAAATTTGAAACTATTCAATTCACAGGTGGCTGACATAGCCATTGTAGTTGAAGAATTAGGTTTAAACGGGTGGAACATCCCTCCTAATTAAAACCGCTTGGTTTAAGAACCCGTAAGGGCTTTTTTTTTTGCAATAAAATATAATTCATATTTTATTTATTTTTATCTATAATTAGTTTAGAAAAAATAAATATATTTTATCGAAAGAAGGAAAAAACAATGAAATTCTACATTAACTACTTAGACAAAAACGGAAACAAAGGTAAATATTCATTTACACTTACAACTCTTGACTTTTTCGAAGCTGACAAGTTTGCACAAAACAAGTGTCGTATGAATGGATGGACTTACCTTGACGTTGAGTCTAAATAATAAAAAGCATCTATATTGATGCTTTTTTCTTTTATAATTAAACTTACATAAGTTATGTTAGTTTACGATAATTTGATTTTCTTTAACTAAATCACTTTTTTTATTGTCATATTTATAAGATATTGGTAATATTACCTTTTTAACTTTATAAACTTCAGCTGTCCCACCACCATCAAAAGTCAAAAGACCATAAGGGATTTGGACTTTTTCTTTTTTTATAAACACCTTTGGTTCCTTACAGTAAGATGAGTAAAATAGTTGCAATTTAACAGACTTTTATATATAATTAACGTGTAATAAAAAATTAAAAAAGAAAGAAGATTGTTATGAAAAGAAATATGCTATGTTTCAAAACACTATCTACTCACAAGCTTAATAAGCTATTATCTAATTCGATTCACAAAAATATAAAGTCAAAAAGAAAGCGTAATTCTTTGGATTTATCTAAATGTAAATTGTCTGCAAATCCAATGGACGTAAATGGTTTTGTTGATGAACAATACACACCAGCTAGATTTGATGATTTATCTGGCGTTTCTGTTAATGGACACAAATCAACTCTTTCGGCATTGACACTATCTTATATAAAAGACGGTAACGTTGCTACTGGATTATTTCCTATTGTTGATATTAATTTCAGAGATGATTACATTAAAAACTCAGGTGAGTTTATCGTTGTGATTACATTCGGAAATATTCCACTTATTGAAAAATAGAAAGAAGATTATAAATTATGAAGATTTTAATTGCTACTACAAATAAAGGCAAGATGAAAGAATTTGGAGAGGGTTTGTCTGGTTATGATTTGCTAACTTTAAACGACGTAGGTTTCGATTCTGAAATAGAAGAAGATGGAACTACTTATCTAGAAAATGCCCAAATCAAGGCTAAAACTGTTTCTGAAAAATATCCAGAATATTATGTCCTAGGAGATGACTCAGGTACAGAATTTGAAGTTTTTGGTTTTGAAAACCACTTTCCTGGATTATTTTCACATCGTTGGAAAGGCGAACTTAGTAATAGTGAACGTAATCAGTTCATCCTTGATGAAATTAAGAAAAAAAGTAAAGAACTAGGTCGTGTTCCGTACAGAGCTAATTATTTCTGCACACTTTCACTTTATAAAAATGGAGAAGAAGTGTTCAACACACAATCTATTTGGAAGGGTGAGGTGTTACGTGAAGAGCAAATCGGTCGTGGTTTTGGTTATGATTCTATTATTACAACAGATTACAAAACTTCTATTGATTGTATGCCCTTGCAAGAGAAAAACAAAATATCTCACCGCGGACAGGCTCTCTTTAATTTGAAAAGATTCCTTAATGAATTAAACGGTGAATCTGTAAAAGTTGTTAATTCTGTCTCATTATATAATGATAACAATTATAAATTGACAGATATTTCTGATGATGAACTAGAAAGCTCAGTTGCTGTTTTATTTTCAGTTGATTCTGAGTTCAATTCTAGTTCTAATAATAATCAAATTCTTAAACTATTAGAGAAAACTAAGAGATATATTAGAGTTCCAATAGAAGATATTGATATTAACGGAGATTCTTTTGAAGATAAAGAAGAATTATCTCAGATTTATAATCTTACCAAAGAACAGGCTGGGGGGTTTGAGTTTCCAAATAAGCAACGATTATCAGAGGTTCTTGATTTTATCGAGGGTGAAGATAATGTTATTGTGGCTTGTTCTGCTGGAGTTGCCCGTTCTGGTGCATTGGCTACGTTTTTAGTAGATAATGGATATGAGCTAAATCCTAATTATAACACAAGGTTTGCACCCAACGAGGTCATCCTTGAAATATTCAAGGAAATTAAATCCGAAAATAATAAAAATTAGAATATAAACAAACACTAAAAGAAATAATTATATTTATTTCTTTTTTTATATAATTAAGATGTAATTAAAATAAAAAACAGAAAGAAGATTACACAACTATGAATGAACAAGAAAAATTAACAGCGAAACAAGTCTTTGATGAGCTTAAAAGCCACAAGAATGAAATTAAATTTGAAGAACTTAGACTTAATAAGTCAAATTTATTAGCTAAATCAGAAAAAGCACTAAAGAATGGTCAAACACGTGTTGCCAAGGAATTGCTCTTCACAATTAAGTCAATTAATGGTGAAATTGAAGCTTTCAATAATGGATATAAAACTTATGTAAATAAAGATTTATTATTTGAATATATGGTGAAATGTGATACTCGTTCAGTAGTTCTTAATTATTTGAAAGATTTTCCACGTGAAATTCCTGATGATATTACAGAAAAAGTAAACAAATTAAGAGAGTTGTGTATTTTTGATGACTTTGTTATAGTCTTTACTGATTATACTGGAGAAGAACGTTCTAAGGTTGACGAAGACCGCCGTGAGAAAGACCCAATTATCTTTGGTATTTTCTGCGATAAAAAAGAACGTAACATTTACGACCGTTTCTATTTTATCGGTGATTGGGTAGATGAATATTGTGATTTAACACTAAATCAGTTAATTATTGAACAACGTAATGTTAATCCTAATAATCCAATTAGCAACACTTTAACAGAAGCAGACATTAAATTTTCTGAAGATTATGAAGAAAAGATTATCAATCAATTAGAAAAATCTGTTGATATTAAAGTAAAAGATGAAACTTCTAAAAATAAAGTTGGAATTATTAGTAAAATTTTAGCCTTCTTTAAAAAGTGAGGTTGATATGGTATTAAATAATTTAGACTTAACATCAGATAGTCTTTTCTCAAACAACCGTCTCTTTTCTATTTCAAGATTTCATAACAATGGCACACAGAATCATCTCTTAAATGATGATATAGCATATTCTATATATAATAAACCTTCTCATTTTTCAGAAAAAGAATATGGTGTATATTGTTTCAAATGTGGAAATAAAATCAAGAGATATAACTCTGTTGATTCTTATATTTTTTCTTTATTAGGTGAAAAAGACTTTTCAGATGAGTTTCACGAGCTTTGTCAAAACTGTGACGATGAAATATCATCTAAAGTTGTAGTAGGTGGTAAAAAAGTAGATATAAACTCTTTTTTAGCTTTACTATACGTTTCAAATAAAAAAGACACATTGTTAATACAAAACGCTATTAATGATGACTTTCCAAATGTAAAACTCAAATCATTAAAAAGTGAGTCCGATATGTGGACAGATGAGAGACGAGAATACGTTTCATTTGCTTTAAAAAATGGAGTTGATATTTGGTAAATTTAAAAGGACAAATTTATGTCCTTTTTTTGTTTAAGCTAAGATTTAATTGTCAGAATATTAAGAATAGTCTAAGATTAAATTAAAAGAATATTAAGTTTGTGAAATAATTCACAATAAGGCTTTGCAAATATAAACAAATACGAGCCCCAATTCTTCGAAGACGTTGACTCAATTGTGGAATTTGTTGCCGACATTTCTGTTATAACGTTTGTAGCTGCTAATATTTACAGAATTCTCAGAATATTAATATAGAAAATGAGGGTATTTATTTTGCTTGTAATAATTAGTAATTTTAAGTAAAATAAAAAGACACATAAGAGTGTCTTCATTTTTAATAGAATGCAGAATATAACATAAACGCAATCTCCCGAAACCTTAAACCTTTTCCAGTAAGACCACTTCTCTTGAGATAGTTTTTATAGAATTGTTTATTAAGCAATAGCATAAAATCTCCAACAGCTAAGTCTTTATCTGGTAAGACAATTAAATCTGAGAATAATTCTTTAATCTCGGCATTTGTTATTTTTTTGAGATTATCACATAGAGCCATTACAAGCACCCCCATTTGGAAAGTACATAATCCTTTTTCTATACAATATTTGCAAAATTCAACTATTGTATAGGGTGTTATCTCTCCTGGATAAGAAGAGAAGTCGCATCCAAATTTTGCATTAAGAGTGTCAATGCACTTAAAATGACCGTCATAATATTTGTGTATAATTGATAGTATAAGTAATGTTTCCGTGTCTAAAAGTGATTTAGAAACAAGAGTAAAATCAAAATTGTCAAATCGCTTTAGATATTCAACAATATCGCCGCCGTCTTCAGGGCTACTTAAAAATATAGTTTTAAGGCTTTTTAAAAAATAATTCGAATTTAAAAATAATTCACCAAGATGTTCAAGATTTTTTTTAATTGAGAAATCTACCCAATCAATAAAAACACCAATCATTGATTCTAAATTTTGTTCAGATAGATATTCAACCCATATATTTGAGATTTCTTTTAGCTTATCTTTCTCATTTGCTTTAGAGACGAAGTAAATATCCCTCATTTGTGGCGTTAGAAACACAACATCTGTAATCATAATTGAATTTGGGTCTTGTATAAATGTGTATTCATTTTTAATAAATGAGTAGTAGATTTTCTCGATAGTTGTTGAGTTTGTAGATAATACCTCAAAGTTATCACCATTATCGTTATTAAGAGTTTTATACAATTGATATATATATTCAGTTAATGGTTCTAAATATCCATACTCAACACAACGCTTTGCAATAGCAACAAGAACGTTATCCTCTGTCATCATTTTATAGAGTGGTGTAATAGTTGAAACTAACGTGTGATAATATGGTGCGTTTACATCAGTTCCTTGAGCTTTACCAAGAATAGCAAAATTAGCAGTTTCCTTAGAGTTTTCGTTGTCTGTTTTAATCATAGTTTTTCTTCTTTCTTTTGTTATATATTTATTTACAACTTAATTATATAAAAAAACACAATAATATAAATTGTGTTTCCAAATTTAATTACAACTTTTCTTAAAAAAGTAAATGATTACGTTTTGATTCACAATAATCATATAATGTTAACCCACAACGTACACATTTAATTAATTCACCATTATGTTTATCAATTTCCCATTTATGCATAACTTTACATAATTTAGGGGACATTAAAGCCCTTTTAATTTTAATTATCATATATACATTATATCAAACATTAAGAGATATTTCAAATCTATAAAACAAAAAGAACTAAGTTTTATAGTTCTTTTTTATGTTCTTGATTCTATAGTTTACAAAGGAATGAATTTTCAGATGTTATGCCATCTTTGATAGTTACGTTATCCATTATAACCTTTAATACTTTTACAACTAAAGCATCTTCTTCTGTACTGTCTGAATATGAAAGTCTATTATAATTAGAGTTGATAACTGTAATCAGTGCTTGGATTTCGTCATATTTACTTTGACTGATAAAGAGGTCAAGGGTATTAATGTTATTATAGATAATATCTAAAGTTTCGCTATGAATTGTAAAATCAATAGTTCCTACAAAAGAACCTTTTACTTCCATTAAATTATCAATATATAATTTAATTTTATCATCAAACTCATTTTTATACTGTGACAGAAGTGAAGAAAATACACTAATATTAAAGTAAAAACTCCCGTTATAAAGAATATAGAATTCTTCTTTTTCTTTAGACAACATACAAATGAACTCTGGAAATATTTTATACATTTGTTCTATATAAGCATCAGCCTGATGTTCCGTGTCATTAAAGAAATCAAATGTCTTTTTTAATAAAGATATATAATCTAGACCTTTTGCTTTAAAAAACTTAACAAGTCTAAAATCTTCATCAGCAATGAAAAATTTTGGTGTTATTGATGCATTAGAATCGTATTCTGATGACATTAACAGATTAAACATTTTTTCTGGATTTGATAAAGCATAGCATAGTTTAAAAACTAACCTATAACTATAGCAAAGTGTTTCATTCATTAACACAAAGCTTTCAAAATCTTTGTCTAGAAATTCAATAAAATCTTGTTTAGAAATCTGAAAATTTTCAAATGTCACGTCAAAGTTTTTAAGTTTCCATATTTCATAGTCATCATTATTTAGAAAATGTGTAATAGCTAAATATCTATCCTCACCATTAAAATCATTTGCTAAAAAATATCCAGAACTTAATAACCGATATTTGGTTATATTAAATCTTTGCTCTTCATCATCTAAAGAAAAAACAATTTTAAATTCTTTTTTACATTTATTTTTAATTTTAATAATAATTTCTTTAATAAGTTTAGGAATGTATTCTTTTTCAAAAGAAGCCTTGGCATATAAATCTCGGATTGATTTATAATTATTTGGTGAGAATTCAACCAATGCGAACGTCTCTCCTCCAATTCCTTTTTTTGTTACTTGTTTAGTTTTATTATTAAAAAACACAACCATTTTATAAAGAGGGTAGCCTTCAACATAGATAGACGAATACATCTCTTTACCAAATTCAGTGAATATATCTGTCTTATCTTTTAATAGCTCATTATAGAACTCACTACGTTCACATTTTAATTCCTCTGTTTTAATCATTTCATTCTTCTTTCTTTTTTTATTTTTATTACAACTTAATTATATAAAACAAAAAGGACTATATAGTCCCATTTATTAATATTTGCAAACTGCAATTAGTACAGCCCCAAAATCATTACTAAATCTGATTTTATTGATATTTTCTTTTTCATCTTTATAAATAAAAGTTTTAATATTTTTATAATCAGAACCAAGAAATTCAATCATAAATCTTAATTGATATTTAGGAAAACCACGTCTATTTTTTGAATCTACAATCAGAAGATTCTCACGGCAATCTCCAATGAGCTTCTTAGCATCAGCACCAAATTTGTATTTTTTAGAAAGTAAAATATCCCATTCTGACTTATCACCAATATCTGTACTTCCTGCATCAACAACAGAAACTTCATTTTCAATTTCTTCTTGAATTAACTTAACTTCAGTATTTTTAGAGCAAAATACATCTTTTATATTTAATTTACCAGATTCTCCGTTTGTTTTTTTAACTTCAAATATAGTAGTTCCTGAAACTCCTTTTTTCCAAAAGATTATACGTTCATTTCCGAAAATCCTATCTGTTTGGATTAAATTAGGACTTTCAATTTTAGCAACTTTTTCTTTTAAAGCTTCAATGGTCATTAATTTAAGTTCTTTTTCTTTTTTAACTTTAGCCATTATTATTCTTCTTTCTTTTTTTAATTTGTTTACATTCTAATTATATAAAAAATAAAAGACATTCAGCCTTTTATTTAACTTAATTAATTTGAGACACGTCATAAATATCTTCAAAAGACACTATAACTTCGTATTCATTTCTACTATTGATATAGGCAAGGATATTTTCCTTCTTAACCTTAGCCTTAAAAAGAAATTGCTCTCCGTCAAATCGTGTTGAAAAGAACTTAGCTACATCTAGACTTGTTGTCCAGGACAATGCTTCTTCAATATCAGTAGACCTATCAGTTCCACCACGGTAAATTACGACCTCATCTTCTAAATCTATATCACCAGAATATCTTTTTAATTGAATAAACAAATCTCTAAAACTATCATAGTCATTAATATATTCTAATGAAGAATAAGTTTCTTCTAATATATCACGCTTTATTATATTATCAATATCCAATTCTGAATTAAATAAAGAAAACATTACAGATTCTCTATATTTGGTGTCTGTGAATTGCAAGACATCTCGGCTATCAAAATCGCCATTTTCAACTCGGTGTTTAAACATATAGAAATGTGATAAATCACTTTTAATAAATTCAGGATTTAAAGAGTGAAGTTCAGTTATAATATGAGTTTCCTCGTCTATTAATAATAAAGGTGTTATGCCTGGATAGTAATATAATTTATCCTCCAAGTCTGGGTACGTTGATAAGATAGAATCCACATCTTTAGAAGTAACAGAATAAAAAGCAAATCTATGTGCAAACTGCGCAAATAAATCTGGATAATCTTTAGCTTTAAATGCTCCATCTATAATAGAGTTCATTGTTTTTTCCTTCTTTCATATTGTTTTTATTTTACAATCTAATTATATAAAAAATATAATAAAAAAGAACACATATAGTGTTCTTAGAATGCCGCAAGAGCATCCCAACGTTTGGCTAATCGTTTAATTACAATTTCAGATACTTCTTTAACAATAGTTGTGAAGTCATTACTAGAAATAAAACCTAATTCTTCCAGTTCTAAAAATGTTTTAGAGTCTGATAAGTCCGATTGAACGATAAACTCGCCATTTTTAACTTTATATGAATAAGGTTCCACTTTGTTCACGTCATCAAAGTCTTCGCTAAATGTAAAGGCAAAACCTTGTACTGAATTAGAATAATCTAATTCCATTTGGTTCCTGAATTGCATTAGTTTTGAAAGTAATTCATCCATAAGGATTTGTTCAGTTAGTGTTAATGTCATTGTTTTTTCCTTCTTTCGTAAACATAGTTTTTTATTTACATATTAATTATATAAATTAAAAATAGAATAATGAATAATTCACCATTCTATTTGTTTATTAGTATTTAAAACACACGTACAGCTTTATCAGGCGGGAATGTACTAATAGATGTAATCTGAACCACATCACCTGGTTGTGGTGCGTGAACAAAAGTACCGTCTCCTAAATAAATAGCAACGTGATATGGCGAATTACCTCCGAAGAAGAGTAAATCACCTTTTTTAAGTGCAGACATAGAAACTTCAGTTCCTTCGTATTGTTGTGTATATGTTGTTCTAGAGAAAGAATGACCAACAGATTGTCCTGCAAGCATTACTAAACCTGAACAATCCATACCTGATGGACTTGTGCCACCCCAAACATATGGAACACCAAGATACCCAAGAGCTGCGTCAGCAAAACGTGACGCTGTACTTGAGTCAGATGGAACTGTTGTTTGTGCAGCTTTAGCTTCTGAATTAGCTTTCTCGGTAGCTACACGTTGGTCTTCTTCAGCTTTTGCAGCAGCATCAGCTGCTTGTTTTGCTAATTCGGCTTGATGTGCTTTTTCTGCATCAGCCTTGGCTTTTTCTTCTTTATCTTTTGTATTACTAGAGATTTTACTAGTGATTTGTGCATTTAATGATTTTGCATCTGATAATTTTGTAGTCAGGTT
>RRZT010691892.1_pt1 | contig 14495 bp, 12 predicted proteins | sample 2165551 | NCBI WGS metagenome assembly RRZT01 (sample SAMN10456910, study PRJNA506462) | wastewater metagenome | biome: wastewater; feature: sludge; material: wastewater sludge; isolation source: wastewater sludge with Escherichia coli K12::gfp cells carrying plasmid... | place: USA: Moscow, Idaho... | reverse complement strand
GCCACGCGCAGGAACTTGCGGAAGCGCTCGGCGATGTCGTCGGTGAACCAGTCGCCATCGAGCATGGGGATGACGTTGTCGTCATCCGCCGGGAAGCTGGGCTCAGGAACCCGCTTTAGGTAATCCTCGACGGTCTCGCCCTGATTCGCGAGGATCAGCCCAGGCTTGTCCAGTGCGTAGCGGCCAAACATGCAGCCCACGGCATAAGAGACCAGCTCGCGCATGGTGTCGGCCAGCAGCAGCGCCTCCAACTCGTCCTCGCTCTTGTCGTTGCCGTAGCGGTAGTGCGGGTTGCAGGTCAGAGTGATTTCGTTGAGCGGTACCTCGGGCGTCAGCTCGTCCTGCAGGCCGTAGGCGTCGATGAAGATGCGGTTGTTCTCTTCCTCCAACCGCTGCATCTCCAGCGTCATCTCCCGCCAGTGGGCGCGGAGCTTTTGGTAGGTGGCCTTTAGGGTTGGCTGGTGATAGTCGGGATTCAGCAAAGGCAGGCTGGTGAAGTCCCAGGAGGTTTCATAAGAATCCCAGTCCTGAACTGCATACTCAATAAGGTGATTAACCACATTGCCAACTTGTTTCTTGTCTGGTCGTTCAAGAAACGGTAGACGACCTAGTTCGCCGCTTGTCAAGCTCAGGCCAGGAGAAATCACACCTAGCAAATAATCATTTATATGGCTATTCAGACTAGCAATGGCAATATTCTTTAAACTTGGTTCAAAGAACGCCGAAAGGCCTGCGCCACTAAATATCGATCCAGCTTTGTATTCTCTAAAGGCGGCCCTTGAAGACGAAACCCCTGACCAACTGATAGACGGTTGAAAATAAAACTCTTGATTCCAGCACTTAGAATTATTGGCGGTGATTCGGCCAGCTTTAAGATCATTTTCTTTTTTGTCCTTAATTGCTTTACCGTCATTTTCCCAATTCACAATGTGTTCGTTGTTACCGTACCACTTACGAAATTCACCACCCTTGTTATATGGAAACCATTTTCTTCCTGACTCAGATGCAGACATTCTATCCTTGAAGCCAAATCCAACCTTTTGGAAAGAGGCTTCAAACCATAGCCGGACAAATATATCATTTGCAGCAGTAACTAATCCTTGTCGTGCAATTGTCACCTCAGATATAGACCGGCTTGAGGAGAAAATGCTCCGAAATTCAGGGCTAACCCAATATGATATAGGACTGCCCGGAATTCCTAGCAGATCATGTCCGTTGAATATGTGGAAATTCCTGTCTCTATTCGTGATTGCTTCTTTTAGCAGCACGTCTTTTTCACGTTCGGAAGTACCATCCACTAATCTAACAGCACAACTTAACGATTGTTTTGGAATTGCCTTCTTTACTACAAAGGCGACTGTCGTAACGATCTCCCCACCAATACTATCGAAACCACGAGGGCCAATGTGGGCAATATTTTGAATAGACTTATTTCTCAACAAACCTTCGCGAAACCGCTCATATGATGAGTTAAACATCCAGCTCTGCATGGTTATCATCGAGATCAACCCATCAGAAGTAACGAGTTGAAGATTGCGCTCGATAAACATCGCAAATAGGTCAAATTTGGTCTCTGGATAGTTCTCTCTGCCCCACGCAGCTAGTCTTGCATTCATCCCCCCTTTGCTACCCATATACGGCGGATTGGCAATCACCACATGGTATTTGGGACTCAGATAATCCGCCTGCCGCAGGGCTTGCAGCACCTTCTGATGAGTCATGCTGATAAACAGCTGGCCAGAGACGTTCTTTGATTCCAGAATTCTGAGCATGCCGTCCACGTCGGTGACATCCGGACGGATCAGGGAGCCGAAGTTGTCGGCCTCTTCGAACTGGCGCAGGGTGGTCTGGAGCGGCGCGGTGAACAGGTCGCGACCGACAAAATCCATGTAGTCCTTCAACTCATTGCCGTCGAAGTGGACGTTCTCCAGCACGCAGATGTTTGGCTTGACCCCCTTGTTGAAGAACCGGCGTTGCTTGGCGCGGGCCTTCATGGTGAGGGCAAAGGCCGCCAGTTCCCCGGCACGTTCGTCGATCTCGATGCCGTAGAGGTTATTCGTGAGGATCTTCTCCGGAATCTCGGCAGGCTCGTAGCCTTCCTCCTCGTAGATGGCGTAGAGCAGGTCAAAGGCATAGGTGAGCATGTGGCCGGAGCCGCAGGCCGGGTCGCAGACCTTGATCTCTTCCGGTTTGGCGATGCGCAGGAAATCCGTCTCGGCCTGTTCGGGCTTGATGTAGTAGTCCATCTGCTCAACCAGCTTCGAGCCGGGACGGTTGAGCAGCCACAGGCGGCCGAGGGAGTTTTCCACCAGGTAGCGGACGATCCAGTGTGGGGTGAAGAGCTGGGTGGCTGCGGGGATGTTCTCGGGCGTGATCTTCTTGTTCTTCTTCAGGCCATCGAACACCTCGTCTTTCTTTTCGGAGATGTAGAACTGGTAGAGCCAGCCGATCACCTCGACATCTTCGCAGGCATCCGGCGTCATCGCCTCGCGGGTATAGGCGAGGATGGAGTTGCCCGAGAGCAGGTCGTCGGGCATGAGCAATTCGGTGTAGTCATCGATGCGCTGGAACAGGAACGGCATGGCCTTGTTCCAGAAGTTGCAGGCGGCGACCACCAGCAGGCGGTAGGCTTCACCCTGCGGGTCGCGGCTGGGCGCTTTGCCATCGAGCAGGGCAAAGATCTGCTGCCGGACTTTGTCGTGCACCATCTCCTCGTCGATGTGCCCCATCTTGGCCTCGGCCAAAATCTCCGGCTGGAACTGTCCTTCGGCGGGCGACACCACGCCTATGCGGGTATAGCGGTTCACGTCCATGAAGCGCAGGGCGCAGAAGCGGTTGAACCAGATATAGGCCACCCGTTCGATGACCTGTTCCTTGCCGTGGCCCTTGATGGCCTCTTCGAGTTTTTTGATGGCCTCGGTGCTTTCCCGGCGGGCGGCGCTGTTTTCAGCCAGCACCAGTTTCAGTTTGGCGGAGACCTGCTCCAGCAGACTGCGGCGGGCGAACTGGGCGAATTTTTTTAGTTTTGCGGTTTCCATCTATTCAGGCTCCTCCGGCTGCGGCAGTGGCCAGGCGGGTGACCGGCCACTTGGGGAAGTTTTCATTCCATTTGTCCAGGTTGACGACATGACAGCTTGTAGCCATAGCCTGGACCCAGCGGCGTGATACTTTGCCCACCGGCAGCTCCTGTTTCAGGGATTTCTGCATCCGGCTGTTCAAGGCGTTGTCAAAGGTGATCAGGCAAACGTAGTGAACCGGCTTATCCACCTTCTGCTCGGCATGACGGTAGAGGTAGGAATCCCGGAATTTGTACTTCAGGTAGTTCTTCAGCCACTTGAAGCTGTCTTGCCGCGAGCTTTTCTCGTCTTCGGTGGACGCGCCAAGGACGTCATAAATCGACGGGTCGTCGTAGTCCTTCAGTTCCACGTAGACATAGGCCTCAGCGAACTCGGCGACGATGTCGACGCCTTTCATGGGCGCACCGTGGAATGTGGGTTTGGTGCTGTCCGTCTCGTCGAAGACGAATGCGTCCAGGGCATCCTCAAAACGGAATTCGAAACCGTCAGCCTCAACGATCTTCATTTACCGAGGCCTCCCATGTCGTTTTCGATCTCCTGGTTGATGAGAAAGCCAAAGGCCTCGTCAATCGGGTTCGGCGTGATCTTCAGGTAGTCCTCGGTGGAGGCGACTTTGATCTCGGAGGTGTCTGCGTCACGGTACAGGCTATGAAAGCGCACGTGGTCATCCTTGCCCTTGTCCATGAGCAGATCGAACCACTTGAGCAGTACATAGTCGTGGGTCGCCAGAATGATCTGCTGGCCGTTGCGCGACAGCTCCAGCAGGATCTGCACGAGCAGCTTCATCAGCTTGGGGTTCAGGTTGGATTCGGGCTCGTCCCAGAACAGCGGGCCACTGACACCGGGCTGGATCGCGCCGGTCTCCAGCAGGCGCGAGAGTATCCCCGCCTTGCGGAAGCCTTCGGCCATGGAGTTGGCAGAGTATTCGGCATTCTCGGTTTTGAAGGTGACCTTACCGCCGCCATAGAACACGAAACGGCCGCCGCAGATGCCTTCGATCTCGGCCATGGCCCATTTGGATTTTTCGTGCAGGGTCTCCGGACGGACCTCGGGGAGATCCAGCAGCAGGCAGATGTCTTGGTAGGTCTGGTCAAAGGAGAGGCCGTATTTCTCGTACAGGCTGTTGAACCCCTTCATGAACGAGAGGACTTCCTTGGTCGGGATGAATACCGTCTCGGCCTGGTACTGCTCGTAGTTGGCGCGATCCTGGACGGCCAGCGCTTTCGAGTTGTTGAAGAAAGTCGCGGCAATCTTCTGCCCACCTGCGAATCGGGCTGATAGATAGGCCTGATCGGTGGCGCTATGGCGATGCATTTTGCCGAGCTTGTCGTCCAAGGGCATGAAAAGGCGCAGCAGCTTGGCGGTTAGCGCCGCTTCAAGCTCATCGTCGCTGGTCCCGGGCTTGTTTTTAAACAGGGGAGCACCGGCGCAGAGCCCATAGGCCGCCTTGAGCAGATGGGTTTTGCCGGTGCCATTCTCGCCGATGAGCACGTTGATTTTGGGCGAGAAGTCCAACGTCAGATTGTTGAAGCCCATGAAGTTTCTTAGATTAAGGTGTTGAAGCTGCTCAGTCATATTTGAATCCTCTTTCCTTTGCGGATTTCATCCAGCAGCGCCTCGCGCATGGATTCCAGGTAGCGTTCCACGTCGGTCTCGTCGGCCAGCCAGGCTTTATCGAATGAGACCTTCACCGAGCGGCTGGGCACGTACTCGATGCGCGGTTCCGGCTTGGCGGGTGGAGTGGGTTTCGTACCTTCATCCGTCCTGGCGGTATTACCGGGTTGCGGCGCGGGCTCGGGTGCCGGTGCCGGTTGCGCCCAGGAGGTCATCTGCGAAAGCAGCCGCTGGTAGTCGCTTTCCTCAAACCGGCGCAGGGTGTCGCGGATAACGGCGATCAGCTTCTGGCGCTCAATGGCCGCGTTGAATTCGTTGAACGGACGGGTGATCTGCTCCTGCTGATCGCCGTTCAGTGCGTCGAATTCAGCCATGCCGCAGAGGCGGCCCTTGAGGGCGGCGACCGTTTCCTTGGCATTGGCAATCTCGGCCTCGATCTGGGCCGTGACCTTCTCCTGCAGGGTTTCGACTTGCGTCTTCACCTGCTGCATGCGGTTGCCCTTGAAACATTCCGGATCGGTCAAGCTGGCGAGCACCTGAGCGGTTTCGTCGCCTTCGATGTAGGCGAAGTTGGGCTCCTGGCTTTGAACGAACTTGCGGGCGTTATCGAAGATGCCTTTCTGCGGGCCGCTCATGAATTTACGGACAGGATCGATGACGCTTTCCTTCATATCGAGCAGCGCGTCTTCCTGGCGGGTTAGTTCGGTCAGATACCAGGTGTAGGGCTTGCCGGTCAGCTCCCCCAGCTTCTCAAGCACCGGTGTCAGCGCATTCAGGAACGGATACTGGGATGCCTGAGCCGCCAGCGGGGTGAGCTGATGCATGAGATCCTGGAGCGCGGTACCGGTCTCCTTACCGAGCGCCTTCGCTTCACTGGCGCGGGGCGGGGCATCGAAGAAGTCCTCAAAGAATTCCTTGAGGGCGCGGACCTGCGATGCGGTAAATTCGACCTGGGGTTCCAGCACCACATTGCCGTGGCCATGGGTGTTGCGCAGCGCCCGTTCCAACTCGTCCTCTTCCAGCAGATTGCCGTCGGCGCGAACCTCTACCTTGCCGCGAGCGCACAGGTTGGCCAGAGTGCAAAGCACGGCGGCGTAGTACCACCCGTAGGGTTTGCGCTCGAATTTCTCCAGCAGATTTTTCAGCGTGGTACGCACGCCACCCCGATTGTTGCTCTGGATGAACGCCAACAGCTCCTGCTCGGACTCGGCCAGGGAGGTGGCGTCGTTGCCGAACAGCCCCTGCTGTGAATGCTTGAGGCATTTGGCGATGTCGTTTTCGGTGTAGGTGATGCCGCGCAACATACGAAGGTTCGGATAGGCGCGGGAAATGAGCTCGTGGAATCCGCGCAGCACCCGGGTCTGCGCATCCTCGGAACCGATCTCGATGTCGCCTCCTGCCACAAACAGCTTGGCCTTGCCCATCAGGCTTTGAACGCGCTGCTGCAGCTCGGCATACCGTTCCCGGTTCTGGAAGCCCTTGTCGGTCAGGATTCGTTTGACCGCCTCCTGTTGCGTGATCGAGATGTTCTGGCGGATGTATTTCTCCGTCCGCTTGTACATGAGGATGTCGCGAACGAGGCGTTCATCCGCAGGCATCAGAATCAGCAGTTCGTCCCGGCCCATGCTCTGCATCCGCAGGATGGACTCACTTTCGGCGTTCTCATGGAACGGGCTGATGACATGGATGGCCAGCTCGTACTCCCGCCCGTGCAACCGATCATCGAGCTTTCTGGAGAACGGGTAGTCCTGGCCATTCTCGTCGTAACGAATCTTCCTTTGCTTGATGACGTGGTCGAAAACGATCTTCTCAAGCTCGGCGGCAACATCCGATGATTCCACCTCGGTGTTCTTGATTTCCTGCTCGACGTCTTTTTCCTCGTCGGTCAGGTATTCGTAGAGCTCGCCATTGCGCTGCACGTAGGTCTGCTGTTCAAGGAGGCTGAGGGCTTCTTCGACCCGTTTCCGCAGCGCGGGCAGATCCTGATTGAAGCCGTCCAGCATCAGGACGCACAGGTTGCGAAGAGTCGGCTTGAACTCCTTGACGTATTTGACCAGGAAGAGCGTTTTCAACAGCCGGATCGCGAAGGGACCATCAAGATGGTTTTCTGCCTGGATAATGGCTCTCTGGATATTGGATTTCAGCGCGGTGCGAATGCCTTCAAACATCAAGTCGAAGGTCGCCAGCTGACCGATTTCATGATCCCCGATCTGGATCGCCACCTGCTGGAACACACCCAGCATGGAGCGTTCGCCCACCGAGCTGTGCTTGCCCTCAAAGGCGCTATGCTGCGACAGATTCTGAATGGCCGACTGGAACAGCGCGAACTGGTACGGAATAAACGGATAGCTGTGAATGAAGTGCTCCCGATCCTGATAGTTCCGGTAGGTTTGCGAGCCGTCGGCAAAGTCGAACAGGGTCTTAAAATTGTTGGACTGCGCGTGATAAATGTCCGACAGAAGGCGAACGCCTTCTTCGGTTTTCATGAGCAGACGCTTCTGGATAACCTCCGCCACGTCGGCGCTGGTCAGCTTCATGCGATTGGCGAACCGGGCCTGGATTTTAGAGAAGTCGTTGCCTTGCTGTTTGCCCATCTCGCCGACAACCGTCCCCATGTCCTCCTGGGCGGTCACGATGACCCATGCGCGGCCTCGGCATTTGGTTGCCATGCTCTCGGCGATGGTTTGGAGGTTGGTCATCAGCTTGACGTTTTCAGCGATGTACTGACCGACCTCATCAACAAAGAAGTTCAGACGGAAATCGGGCGATTGCCGTTCGATATACGCATGCACCTGTTCGGCAAAATCTTCGATGGAGACACGGTACTGGCTGCGGTATTTGTCGAGTATCCCCATGGCCGATGCTTCGTCACCACCGGTTACCTGGGCATAAGCTTTGGCAATGTTTTTCGCCTCCAGCAGAGCCTGCTCGCGGCCTTTTTGCCATGTTCTGCCCGCTGAGGATTCATAGGCCGATTTGAACTGTTCGTAGAGGCCACGGCTGTCGAGGTCGCGCTCGAACTGGGCGATGTGCCCCTGCTTGCCGTAGTAACCGCACATCTCGTCAAAGACCTTGACGAAGACTGCGAGGAGCGCATCGATCTGGGTCTTGCTGATGACGTCCGCTTTCTGGTCGATGTTGAACAGAATGCTTTTCGACGGAATGGCGACGGCTCGTTTGAGATCACCGCGCAGGATTTCGTTGTCGCCACACTTGGGCAGGAACAAGTCAAGTGCGGAGGCCCCGTCGATCTGCCGGTTTTCGAGCAAGAGCGCGAGCATCTTCAACAGGTGGGATTTACCTGAACCGAAGAAGCCGGAAACCCAAACACCATTGGCACCTTCATAGTTGTTGTAGGCGTCCAGAAAGGATTCAAGCCGCTTCTCGACTTCGTTGGTCAGTACGTATTCTTCAATTTCGAGGCGAAGGCTGGCTTCATCGTCAGCTTTGATGACCCCTTCAATCGGGCGGTCAACTGGCTTGTTAAAAATGGTCTTAAGAGTCATCACGCTTCCCTCGTTTATGCTTCGCAGTGAAAGATGTTGAACGCCCGGTAGTACTTGTCGTCATGCAGCCTTCCGAAGAGATCGAGCGATGCTCCGGACTCCAGGGAGTGGGTGTAGGCTCCCGGGAAAAACATGACGGTCGGCTTTTCTTTCGCCGTGCTCTGCAAATTGTTCAAAACGTTGTGCGAGCGGATGTAGGGGAACACCTCGCCAACGCCGGACAGAAAAAGAACCTCGAAATCCGTGCTTGCCAGCTTGGCCGCAATGGCCGGAACAAGATGCGCTTCGGGGTCTAGCACGCCTTGCAATAACTCTTTGAGCTGCTCTTTGGAGACAGAATCCTCCATCTCGACAATCTGGTCCCAGATGTCACGTTCTTTGAGGATTTCTATCGAAAGGTCGTACAGATTGATCTCCAGAATCCGAACACCAGCCTGCCCAAGGCGATTGACCAGCTGACGCTGGAGCCGCTCCATTTCAACAGACTCTTCCGGCTTGAAGGGGCAGATGAAAAATGGAACCTCGTTACCGAGACCTTGCTTGTTGAGAAAACGCTGGCCTGAGATCACAGCAAAGAGATGCTGAAATCTGTCCTGCATCGGCATTCTGGCTATATCTGCTGTCACCGCTTCATCCCCTTCAGATCGGATTCAAATGCAGGGAAGTGCAAAACATCCCTGTGGCTGCCTTGATGGATCAGATCCAATAGTCTCGGACTGAGCATGGCAGCGTGTATCATGTTGTTGGCCGTTAGAAGATCAGCCTCGCGGAGTATCTTGAACAGGACCTGCCGTAATTTGCCTCGTGTCGCCGGGGTGATCTCATCCAGTTCCAAATGCCACTCGGATTTCCGGTTGAAGAAGGAATCAAAATCCTCGTGGGTCAGATCGCTTTTCAGTGTGATGTAGCGCTCTCGAAGCACTTCGACGGCAAAATCAGCAATGAATCTGTACCGACGGCAAACGGCGAGCCACAGGAGATAAGCCTGCTCTTGGTGACTGCCCTCAACAAGGAATTCAAGTTCGCCTGGGCTCAACGTCCTGAGTCGAGAGATGATCTCGCGGCAGACTCGTTTGAGCGTATTCAGTGTTCTGGTCTGCAGTAGATTTTCTGCAACGACCTTGTCTCGAACAGAGTTCCAGTCGCCAAGATCAAGATACAGCGCGGCCAGCTCCACCGATTCGCGGTGAAAGAGACTGCCCGTTGTAAATGACATGCTGTATCTGTCGTTACTCATTCTTGGTCAGGATTCCTTTTTGTAATGCTCGGCAGCGCCACCGGCCTTTACCCATTCGTCCACCTCATCCTTCTTGAACTTCCAGAGGCGGCCCATGCGATGCGCGGGCATTTCATGTTTATCAATCCACTTGTACACGGTGTCATTGCTGACCCCGAGGTACTTGCAGATCTCACTTATCGATAACCAGCGGTCTTCCATCTCGGCCATTTCTCAAGCTCCTCGTGGGCGATTGGGGTTAAGCCATGCGCTCGCCAGAGGCGAAGTAAGGGAAAACAGGCGGAATTCTCCCGATTAAATCACTTGAATATATACGATTTGGCTGCCGGATGTCAAACGATCTTTACCGATTAGAGCCGATTGTTTGCTAACAAGGTCGATGCCAGACGCCTGTTCCGAGCCTATTCCCGGTGTCTATGCGCGGCATCCGGTAGGTCCAAGCCGTAATCGAGGTGCGCCCGCACAGCACCGCCACCATCACCCGCTGATACATGCTGTGCCCGCCGGGCCGGAATCCTTCCAGCCGGTCGATGGGCGGCAGATCACGCTGCGGATCGGTGAAGGTCACCAGCTCTCCATGGATCAGATCCCAGTCGCCGGTTGGGCGGCCGAAACGCGGTGTATCGATCTCCTGTTGTCTGCGGGCGTCGGCCAGTGGATCGGCGGTGCCCCGGGACAGGATCAGCCCTTCCGGCACTTCGAGGGCCGGGAACCCGGCGTTGAGATGGTAGAGCTTGCCCCAGACCACGGCCGGTTCGATGCTGCGGGCCTGGGCGCAGAAGCGTTGATGGTTCCAGTAGCCCCGTTTCAGAGTGCCGTAGACGAAGAGCCGGAGGATTGTCTCGGGACTGTCTTCCGGGTTTGTGTTCAGCTTCGCGGTGTCTCCAATGTTCATGCATTCACTCCTTCGGGCAGTGTCCCTTTGCGCTCCTGGGGTATGAAGCGGAATTCGCTGTTGCTGATGGCCCGCACATCCTCGTGGCGGATGGTGAGCATGGTCATGGGCGGCACCTCCAGCTCGCGCCAGCCCTTCTCGTTGTCCACGGCAAAGTCGATAAAGGCGGGCTCCGAGGCGTAGAGCACCACCCGGTGCTGGCGGTGGATGCGCAGGCAGAGCGGCTTGTTGCCCTTGAGCACGGTGATGATGCCGGGGTCGAGCCGCGAGGCCAGCACGGCGCTCATTTGGCCGCGACAGAGGGCGAGTGCCTTCTTCAGGCCGTCCTGGTCGATGGGGCCTTCGGGCGCGAAACGGTCGGCCAGGCGGAAGATCAGCTCGCTGTCCACCTCGGCGTAGCGCGGCAGCCCGAGACGGCGGAACAGATAATCGGCGTTGTAGATGGTGCCGTTGTGGGTGCCGATGACGATCCCGGCCCGGATGGGATGGTTGTTGCGGTTGTTGAACTCGTTGCCCCGGGTGCGCCAGCGGGTATGTCCCATGAGGATGGTGGTCTCGTTGTCGACCTGCCCGAGCAGCTCCTGAAACGGCTTCTCGTAGACCAGCTCGTGCGCCCGCATCGGCCGCTTGAAGATGCGGTGGCTGCCGTCGGTCTTGAGCCAGGCCAGACCGGAGGCGTGCGGGCCGCGCTCCTCGCTGTGCAGCAGCATGCGGATGAAGAGCTCGCGCAGGTAATCCCGCTCGTCGGGCCGTCTGCGCTTGCGGCCGAAGATGATGCCTACTTGTCCGCACATGGAACCGGGTCCTCCTTGCCGCCGAAGTTCTTGCCGAGCGGTCTCGTCCCCTCAAGGACGAAGGCCGCGTATTCGCGCCGGTGGTCCGCCAGCCACTCGGCTACCTCTGGGTAACCCATCTCGGCGGTCAGCCGGGTCACCTCCGGGTGGTCGAGCATGTTGGTGCGCCCGGAGAGCCGCACCGTCTCCAGGGCTTCGAGGAAGCGTTCCGGCCAGGGATCGCTGGCCTTGTCGTCGGGCAGGAACTCGATCAGGCTGTGCCGCGCCAGACGGGTGAGAAACTCGGCGGCCGCAGCGGCGGCGTCCTCCGGCAATGGCCGGGTCGGCCCGCCTTCAATGCCTGAGAGCACCTCGGCCATGTAGTCCCGGGGCGCTCGGCTGGCGGTAAATGGCGTCTGGCCGCGCATCAGCTCGACAACTTCGAGGCAGTCGTCGGCTTGCAGGGTTTCCCCGCTGCCGGGAATCGGTTCGCCGTCCAGTGTGGTGGAGCGGATCAGAATCTTCATGGGGCACCTCCTTAAACAGTGAGGCCGGGAACTTGCCCGGCCTCGTTGGTGAGAGTGGCGGTTGTTTCGTCCGGAAGGACCTCCTGCGGTTTGGGGCGTCCGTTCTTGAAGGCTGCGTCGCCGGGCATGTTGGCCATCAGATGCTTGCGGGCGGTCTTGAACTCGTCGCCGATCAGGCCGAGGTGGAGCAGGAAGACCCGGAAGTCGTACTTGGCGCTCTGGGGATCGAAATCCCGCTTGCGGCTGGAGGCTGCTCGTCCATTGAGCGCCTTGGCGGCGACGGCGAGGCAGAACTGCAGGTAGGCCTTGATCCGCCCCGCGTGGAGGGTCGCCTCGAACCAGCGGAACTCCACCGTGCCCCGGTACCAGACGTTGTGCAGGTTGACCCCGTGGTATCGGCTGTTGTCGTAGTGCTGGGGCTGGCGGTTGTGGTAGCCGTACCAGATGCGGTTGAGCTGGTCCTTGGTGCGGGGGCGATGCTGTTCGATGCGCTGGATCAGCTCGTCGCTGACCGGCCGGGTGTAGCGGTTGAGCCGGTCGCGGCTGATGCCGAGGGCGTGGAGGATCAGCGGCTCCTGCTTGTAGATGATCTTGGCCAGGTTACCCAGGTGTCTGCCGTCGAAGGGCGCGGCGTCGATATGGATGTGAATGCCGCACTGGCTGTTGATCTTGCCTCCGGCGCGGCGGATGGCCCGGACCGCCTCCTGCAGTTGCGGGATGTCGTCGTAGCCGAGCACCGGGCTGACCACCTCGGCCCGCAGATGGGCCGGGACGCTGGTCAGGGAGGCGTCCCCCACCACCTTCCAGACGCGGCCGCGCAGGTCCTCGACCTCCCAGGGGTCATAGCTGCTGGGGATGCCGACATGGCGGACCGTGCCGCCCACCACCGAGTGGATGGCCCAGGCGATCTGCTCCCGGGTGCGTTTTACGGTCTCGATCTCGATCCCGTAGTGGATCTCTTTCAGGTTCATGCGTGCCTCCGTCGTTCATGGCGCTTCTAAGTCGTTGTCTGGCAAGGCTTTTTAGCCTCCGCTTACACCATGAATGAATGCTTCTTTCCGGACACAAATCAAGTAGAAGAACAGCCGAAGCCGACATTTAACACGTTTATTTTCAATGACTTGCGAACTTGGACGGATTGGGCTGCGCACAGACGACAGAAACCCCGGAACGGGCTGGCCGTATCCGGGGTTTCTGGGTTGGCGGTGGCAGTGATCCGGTCAGCCGGAGGCGGTATCAGAGGTGATCAGGCTGGCGTGCAGCTCGAGGTTGCGCGACTCGTCGGCCCGCATCCGCGCCAGCAGCGCCGTGAAGGCCTCCGCTTCGGTGGCCGGGAGCTTTGATGCTCGTTCCAGCCGCGCCAGACGCTGGTGCAGATTCTCCAGCAGGCCCAGGGCGTGGTCGCGGATCAGGCCATCGCGCTTCTCCTGCGGCGAAGGGATGAACTCGGTCAGGCCGCCTTTGCGTCGAACGATCATGGCCGTGCCTCCTTAGCTCAGGGTCGCGCCCAGCGAATGGATGCGCGGGTAGATCAGCGGCGTGCCGGTCATCTCGGCCTTGTAGCGGACCTTGTTCCCGGTGTTGTCGGTGAAGGTGCGCACCAGGGTGTACTCGGTCCAGTTCTCGTCGATGGGCCGGGTGTCCTGGATGGTCATCGCCTCCCAGGTCAAGCCGCCGTCGTTGCTGGCGAACCATTGCAGGGTGGTGCCGCTGGGGATTTGCATCTGCACATAGGCCTTGGTCGATTCCACTCCCTGGGTCAGCTCGTTCTCGCGGGTCAGGTAGGCCCCGGTGGTCTTGTTGAGATAGCCCACCAGGTTGACGTCGCGGAAGTTGATGGCCGGGGTGTCGTTCGAGAGCGAGCTGCTCAGGCGCACGCGGATCTGGACCCGGGTGGCGAGGTTGGGCAGCCGTTCCTCCTCGGCGGGAACCATGGCGTCCCAGGTCACGCCGCCGTCGGTGGAGTATTCCCAGTCGAGGCCGGTGCCCTGCGGGATGGCCGAGTATTCGTCGAGGTTGATGTCGGAGAACTGCACGCCGGTGATCGGCTGGAAGCGGATCATCCCCTCGGACTGGAAGTTGTAACCGTAGATCTTCATCGCCAGGTCGGAGCCGTTGAGCGGCGTCCAGGTCTCGGCGTTGGAGCTCTCCAGCAGCACTCCCTCCATGTAAGTCTGCCGGGTGATGATGCCCCAGCGGCCCATCTTGCCGAGGGTGGCGGTGCGCACCTTGTAATTGGTGCTGTTGGTCAGCAGCACCACGGCGTAGCTGGTGTTGGCCTCGGCGTAGAACGGGTCGTCGAAGCGAATGCGGGTCTCACCGCTCAGGCTGATCTCGTTCGGGGCCAATACCTTTTCGGCGAACACCACACCGTTGGGCAGACCGGTGGTAACGCCGCGAATCTGCACCGTGACCGGAATGCTCGGGTCCCTGGCGGTGAACTGCAGACCGATGCTGGAGATCACCTGGTTTTGGGTAAAGCTGAAGGTCTGGGCCAGCGGGTCACGGGGCACGAAGATGGTCTGGGTGCGCCAGACCACCTGCACCACGGGCACGCGGATGATGCGGTGTTAACGCGCATGTAAAACTGCACCAGGAAATCAGGGTGGTGCACTTTTAAGTGCCCATACCCTGATTTCCTGGTGCAGTTTTACATGCGCGTTAACAGCTAGATATTGACGAGTACGTCGGGTTTTCTCTTGTTTGAGTTGCCTTCTTGTGGTAGGATAGTAATCAATTACTATCTTACAAGGAGTGCTCGTGGACACCCATCCAAAGCATCTGCCGGCCGATGAACGTCGTGCCGTAACTGTCGAGTCCGTCGTGGCGCTTGCCGGTTCACAAAACCCAAGCGAGATAACCACTG
>RRZT010624697.1_pt1 | contig 14500 bp, 8 predicted proteins | sample 2165551 | NCBI WGS metagenome assembly RRZT01 (sample SAMN10456910, study PRJNA506462) | wastewater metagenome | biome: wastewater; feature: sludge; material: wastewater sludge; isolation source: wastewater sludge with Escherichia coli K12::gfp cells carrying plasmid... | place: USA: Moscow, Idaho ... | reverse complement strand
TAGGTCAGGCCTATGGAGCATATTACATGTATAAAGCAGATGGATTCTTTGCATCAGATGAGGAGGCTCAGGCATATATGGATCAGTATTCGGGAAAAAGCGGTTATCCGTTTGGTGCACGGAAGTTTAAAGGTGGAGACCTGAAGTATGTGGATACTAACGGAGATGGATCTGTAAGTGCTGACGACCGTGTCTACTGCAACTCCAGCACTCCTAAATATATATTCGGTTTGAACGCAAATGTTGGCTGGAAAAACTTCGATTTTTCATTTATATTTACCGGAACCGCAGGTGCATCCCGTATATATAATCAGGAAGCATTTGGCGATTTCCGTGGCGACACCTCTCATCCTTCTACCATTTGGAGGGACTCTTGGACATTCAACCCATCTGATGCTAAAATGCCTCGCATTTTTGAATCAACAAACTCGAATAGTCATCCGCAACGGGTAATGTCTACATTCTGGCTTCAAAATACAAGTTTCGTTCGGTTGAAGAATTTACAATTGGGTTATACTCTGCCTACTGCATGGCTAAAGCCGGCCGGACTATCTTCTCTAAGAATATTTTACTCGGCAGAGAATATTCTAACGTTCGATTCTATGCCTATAAATCTTGATCCGGAAGCAACCAGTGAACGAGGTTCGTCTTACCCTGTTATTCAAACTCATTCGTTGGGAGTAAGCCTGACATTTTGATCCTTAAATTAAGTATAAACGATAAAATAAAATAGTTTTATATGAAACGATTATCAATATATATATTAACAGGTTTGTTAACTTGCTTTACAGCTTGTTCCGACTTCCTCGATACGACACCGTATGATGCATTATCTCCCACTACTACGTGGAAGACTGAGGATGATGCTCTGAAATTTGTTACAGGTTGCTATGATAACTGGTTAAATGGCGGAACTTTACTTTATTTAGATTGTGCATCTGATTTCGGATATAATAACTTTCCTTGGGAGGGATGGAGACCTTTGGGCGATGGTAGTCTGACTGCGAGTAGTACTGGAGCGTCATTCTATGATTTTGAGAATATACAACGTTGCAATATATTTTTGGATAACATAGAGAATGTTGCATTTACTGATGAAAGCACTAAAAAAGATCTTATCGCACAAGTCAGAGCTATACGTGCATACGATTACTTTGTGATGAATTTTTGGTATGGAGGTGTTCCTATCGTGAAGTATTTCACGAGTGCAGAAGAAGCCAAGGTTCCCCGGGATACCGAAGAAGTTGTAAAGAAATATGTTTACGACGAAATAGATGCGGCGATTAATGATATTGCAGACACTCCTTCAGCCAGAGGGCGTGTAGCTAAAGGTGCAGCCCTGGCTATCAAAATGCGTTCTGCCTTGTACTGGAATGATTTTCAACGTGCTACAGATGCAGCTCAGGATATTATTGATTTGGATCAATATGATTTAGATCCTGATTATGCAAACCTGTTTACTTTAGCCGGGCAGGGATCTAAAGAAATCATTTTGGCGGCACAGTATATTCCTGTAACACGAGGATTGAGTACTATTGGGCAAATGTATAACAATGCCGATGGAGGGTGGTCATCTATAACGCCAACCCAGAATCTTGTGGACACGTATGAAATGAAAGACGGGTTGACTAAAGAAGAATCTTCTGATTATGATCCTGCACATCCTTTCAAGGATAGGGATCCACGTATGGCAATGACTGTACTTTTTCCCGGTCAAAATTTTGAAGGTGGAATATTTAACACGTTAGATCAGCTATTGCCTAACGGAAAGAAAAACAGCAATTATCCTCTTGTGGCCGATAATGCTTCAAAAACGGCTTTGACATGGGCTAAATATCTTGTCCCAATGAGCCAATATGGTGATATTTGGGATACAGGAGCATGCCCTATTGTTTTTCGTTACGCTGAGGTATTGTTGACATTTGCAGAAGCTACGAATGAACTTACAGGACCTTCCACAGCTGTATATGATGCTTTGGATGAAATCCGTACACGCGCAGGTATGCCGGCTGTTGAAAGAACAAAATATAATACGAAAGAAAAGCTTCGTGAATTAATCCGTCGTGAACGTGGCGTTGAACTAGCCGGCGAAGGATTAAGGCGGGCAGATATTGTGAGATGGAAGGATGATTCGGGCAAAATGTTAGCTGAAACATTATTGAACGGACCTCTTTACCGTGTGGTAGGAACGGTTGACTATGATGAGACTGATTTGTACATGCGAGCCACTATCGACGTGAATGCTAATGCACAATCTCGTTTGATTGAAACTCGGATATTTAAATCGCACAATCGTTATTTGCCAATACCTCAGAGCAGTAGGGATAAAAACCCTAAATTGGAACAAAATACGGGTTACTAATTAGTTCTTTTTATGTAGAAAATTGTAAGAATAAGAAATACGCAAATTATACAGAATTCAGATTGGAATAATACTTGGGGGAATTAAAAATATCTGAATCTTTATAAGTTGAATCGAAAAAAGACCTATCTTAGTGATGGGTCTTTTTTGATTCTATATTTTGCAGTATAATTTAAAATGCCATAAAATGAAAAAACACAATTCGATTGTCTTGCTTAGTTTCTTATTTTGCTTTTCACTGGCGATATCCGCTCAGAAACAATTTGCGTTAAAATCTCCTGACGGAAAACTGGTAGCTGATATTACTGTCGGCAAAACGGTGGAATATTCCGTTTCTCATAATGGAGATCTCATGCTCGCTAAGTCTGCCATTGCTTTGCAGTTGAGTGATGGGGTGGCGTATGGTGCTGATCCCAAACTATCGGGATCGTCGACGAAAACCGTCAATCAGTTTATACCTACACCTATTTACAAACGAAGTCAGATTACAGACAATTACAATGAATTGACTCTTCGGTTTAAGGGTGATTATAGTATTGTATTCAGGGCTTATAATGACGGCGTCGCATACCGTTTTATTTCTGTATCCAAAAAGCCATTTATGGTAGAAAACGAAAAAGCTGAATTTAACTTTCCTGCCGATCAGAAGGTCTTTGTCGCTTATGCCAATAGACCGGAAGGGACATTCGAAAGCCAGTATATGAATTCTTTCGAACAACCATATCATAACATCGCTTTGTCGGGCTGGAATAAAAAACGTTTGGGTATTTCTCCACTCGTAGTTGAGGGTGTGAATGGGAAAAAGGTTTGTATTGTAGAAGCTGATTTGATGAACTATCCGGGGTTGTTTCTATATCCTGCGGATGCAGTAAATGGTCTGAAAGGCGTGTTTGCACCTTATCCGAAAGATATGAAACAGGGTGGTCACAATATGCTGCAAGAGCTGGTTAACTCACGCGAATCATATATTGCCAAATGTGATGGTGCTACCAACTTCCCTTGGCGTGCGGTGGTTGTTGCCGAAAAAGACTCACAATTGGCAGACAACGATATGGTATATAAGTTAGCTACTCCTTCTCAGGGAGATTTCTCCTGGGTGAAACCCGGAAAAGTAGCTTGGGACTGGTGGAACGACTGGAATGTTTACAATGTCGACTTCCGTTCAGGGGTGAACAATGAAACATATAAGTATTACATTGATTTTGCCTCTAAGCAAGGTATCGAATATGTTATTCTTGACGAAGGCTGGGCTGTGAACATGAAAGCCGATCTATTTCAGGTTGTACCCGAAATCGATCTGAAAGAACTTGTCAGTTATGCCAATAGTCGCAATGTAGGGCTGATATTATGGGCTGGCTATTATGCATTCAACAGGGATCTGGAAAATGTTTGTAAACATTACAGCGAAATGGGTATTAAAGGCTTCAAGGTAGACTTCATGGACAGAGACGATCAGCTGATGGTCGGCTTTCATCGCCGTGCTGCGGAAATAGGAGCGAAGTATAAGATGCTGATCGATTTTCACGGAACATATAAACCTACGGGATTGCAACGGACTTATCCGAATGTCATCAATTTCGAAGGAGTGAATGGCTTGGAGCAGCTGAAGTGGGGAGCAGATTTGGATCAGGTGACTTATGATGTCACAATTCCGTTCATTCGTCAGGTAGCAGGGCCGATGGATTATACACAGGGTGCTATGCGTAATGCGAGCAAAGGGAATTTCCGGCCTATAAATACAGAAGCCATGAGCCAGGGCACACGTTGCCGTCAGTTGGCAGAATATATAATTTTCGAATCGCCGCTTACTATGCTTTGCGATAATCCGTCCAATTACATGGCTGAAAAAGAATGCACCGAATTTATTGCTTCCGTGCCTACCGTATGGGACAACACCCTATCGCTGGATGGGAAAATAGGAAAATATGTGGCAATCGCCCGCCAGAAAAATGGCGATTGGTATATAGGAGCTCTTACCAATTGGGATGCCCGTAATCTGGAACTGGATTTATCTTTCTTGGGAGAAGGAAACTTTAAGGGTGTGGTATTCAAAGACGGGGTAAATGCAGATCGGGTGGGGCGCGATTATAAGAAGGAAACGATCAATATTCCGGCAAATCGGAATTACCGATTTCTATGGCTCCGGGTGGAGGCTATGTTATTAAAATAACAAAGTATTAAAAATCTGAATAATCGATAAGATAGAAAGGAAAGAGGCACAGGGTAGTCCTGTGCCTCTCTTGTTATCTGTTCCAAGCTGTTATTACTTCACATTTTTGATCCATTCTCTGGCATTAACGAATGCTTCCATCCAAGGAGTAAAATCATCTTTACGATGCTCGAAAGGATAGTGTGCGCATTGCCAAGGGAAAAGCGAACGCTCTAGGTGAGGCATGATAGCCAAGTGGCGACCGTCTGCCGAAACTACTCCGGCGGTATCGAAGTCTGAACCGTTCGGGTTGCCCGGATATTCACTGTAAATATATTTAGCTACAATATTGTATTCCGATTCTGCTTCTGGCATAGAGAAACGTCCTTCGCCGTGTGCCACCCAGATGCCGAGTTTACTACCCGATAGCGAGCCGAACATAACGGAATTGTTTTTCGGTATTTCCACACTTACATAAGTAGATTCGAACTTATGAGAAGAGTTGTGTTCCATTTTCGGCTTCACATCGTGTTCCGGATATACCAGACCGAGTTCCATCATTAATTGGCAACCGTTACAAACCCCAAGGCTCAGAGTGTCTTTACGTTCGTAGTATTTGCGAAGCGTTTCTTTCGCCTTTTCGTTGAACATAAAGCTTCCTGCCCATCCTTTTGCCGATCCCAGTACGTCGGAATTTGAGAATCCACCGCAAAAGACGATCAGGTTGATATCTTCCAGTGTTTCACGTCCCGAAGCAAGATCAGTCATGTGTACGTCTTTTACATCAAAACCAGCAAGATACAGAGAGTAAGCCATTTCGCGTTCTCCGTTTGTTCCTTTTTCGCGGATGATAGCGGCTTTTACGCCTGTCGGTGCAGTTCTGTTTGGATTGATGCCGTATTGCGCAAACCTGCCTGTAAATGAAGGGTTGAAATTGAATTGCAGCGGTTGGTTCTTATAATTGTCGAAACGGGCTTTAGCATGGCTTTCTCCCGACTGTTTTCTGTCGAGCAGATATGATGGTTCGAACCATACGTCACGCAATTCGTCTATATTGAATTCCTGCACGAAAGCATCTTTCTGAATAACCAGTTTGCGGTCTTCTATCGGACGTGCTATAATGCCAAAGCCGATGCCGTAGTCGTCAAGAATTTTTTCAACCAGATGATTGTGTTTTATCTGAAGCAATACCCCCGGGTTTTCCGAGAACAATACTTTAATCAGGTCTGCATGGTGTAATTTGTCGAGACGGGCTTCAAGACCACCTTGCGGATTGGCAAAGCACATTTCGAGCATTGCAGTAACCAGCCCCCCTGCCGATATATCGTGACCGGCAAGAACCAGCCCTCTGTCTATTAGTTCTTGTACGGCGTTGAAAGCATTCTTGAAATACTCAGAGTCTTTCACCGTAGGGGCTTCTTCTCCGAGTTTGCTCATTGTCTGGGCAAAAGCCGAACCTCCGAGCTTGAACGTGTCGAAAGAGAAGTCTATATAGTACAGATAAGTACCTTTGATGTAAGCCAATGCAGGCGACACTATTTTGCGGATATTCTTAACCTCTCCGGCAGCAGAAATAATAACTGTACCCGGTGAGAATACCTTATCTTCACCATATTTCTGAGTCATTGACAGAGAATCTTTTCCGGTCGGAATATTGATCCCCAGTTCGCATGCAAAATCAGAACAGGCTTCTACCGCTTTGTACAAACGTGCATCTTCACCCGGATTTTTACATGGCCACATCCAGTTGGCACTTAGTGAAATACCTTTTATTCCGTCTTCTATCGGAGCAAATACTATGTTTGTCAACGATTCTGCTATTGCCAATACCGATCCTGCCGCAGGGTCTACCATTGCAGCCTGTGGCGCATGACCTATTGATGTTGCTATGCCTGTTTTCCCTTTGTAATCCAGAGCTACAGCTCCAAGGTCGCTCAGTGGTAATTGAATTTCTCCTTGTGTTTGCTGACGGGCAACTTTTCCTGTTACTGAACGGTCAACCTTATTTGTCAACCAGTCTTTACATGCAACAGCCTCAAGGCGAAGTACATTCTTTATATAATCTTCCAATTTGGAAATCTCATATTCCGGATTAGAATATATTTCTTCGATTGTTTCGTCGCGCATGATAGTTTTAGGTGCTTTGCCGAAGAAATCTTCAAGTTTCAGATCTATCGGACGTTTTCCATCTGCTTGTTCGAATACAAACTTCATATCGTCGGTTGTTTCACCTACTACATACATCGGCGAACGTTCACGGTCGGCTATGCGTTTAATATAGTCTGTAGCTTCGGCAGGGATAAGCAAGCCCATACGTTCCTGACTTTCATTTCCTACAATTTCTTTCGATGAAAGGGTAGGGTCACCTACCGGAAGTTTAGAAATATCTATCTTTCCACCTGTTGCCTCCACCAGTTCCGAAAGGCAGTTGAGATGTCCTCCTGCTCCGTGGTCGTGGATAGAAACGATCGGATTGTTGTCCGATTCGGCCAAAGCACGGATTACATTCGCTGCACGTTTTTGCATCTCTGGGTTGGCGCGTTGTACGGCATTCAGTTCTATACCGCTCGAAAACTGTCCTGTGTCCACAGACGACACTGCACCTCCACCCATTCCGATGCGGTAGTTGTCTCCTCCGAGTATAACTACTTTTTCGCCCGGCTTAGGCTCACCTTTGAGTGCATCGCGTTTGTTACCATAACCGACACCTCCGGCAAGCATGATTACCTTGTCATAAGCAAATTTCTTTTGATTTTCCTGATGCTCGAATGTCAGCAACGACCCGCAAATTAGGGGCTGTCCGTATTTGTTTCCGAAGTCAGAAGCACCATTTGATGCTTTAATCAATATTTCTTCAGGCGTTTGGTATAACCAAGGGCGTGCAGGCATTGTTTCTTCCCACTGATTGCCCGCTTTGGTGCGTGGGTAAGCTGTCATATAGACTGCTGTTCCGGCAATAGGCAATGACGCTTTTCCTCCGCCTAAGCGGTCGCGTATTTCACCGCCCGAACCTGTGGCAGCACCGTTGAAAGGCTCTACGGTTGTAGGGAAGTTATGGGTTTCTGCTTTCAGGGAGATAACAGATTTGATTGGTTTTACCTCAAAATAGCTTGGTTTGTCTCCGTCTGTCGGAGCAAACTGTTCTATCTCGGGGCCTTTATTGAAAGCAACATTATCTTTATATGCGGAAACCAAATTGTTCGGATTGGTTTGCGATGTTTTTTTTATCAGTTTGAACAGAGAACTTTCTTTCTCCTCTCCGTCTATAATAAATGTTCCGTTGAAAATTTTGTGGCGACAGTGTTCCGAGTTTACCTGCGAAAATCCGAATACTTCGCTATCGGTCAGTTTTCGTCCCAATCGTTGGCTTACACTATTCAGGTATTCGATTTCGTCGCTGCTCAATGCCAATCCTTCTTTCTGATTGTATGCCTCTATGTCATCGATTTCTATGATCGGCTCAGGTTTGCGGTTAATAGTAAATACCTCCTGATTTAGCCCGTCATATATGCGTTGAAGCATTGGGTCGTGGTCAGCATTGCTGTCATTTACGAGAAAAAATTCTTCGATGCGGACAATGCCTTCAATTCCCATATTCTGGGTGATTTCTACGGCATTGGTACTCCACGGGGTGATCATTTCCCTACGGGGACCAACAAAAAAGCCTGAAACTTTATCAGAATCAAGCACCGTTGCATCGCTAAAAGCCCAAGTCAGGCGCTGGATGAAATCGTTGTTTAGCGTTGAGTTTGTTTGAACAGCAATTATACTTTTGGAAAGGGTCTGAAAGAAAGAAACCATATCTGTATTTCAAGTTAATATTTTACTAAATCGAACCTGCCGCAAAGTTAATCAAAAGGCAGGAATACGGCAATAAAAAACTGCTCAATCAAATATTTCTTTATTATCTTAAACTTTTTATTCATCGAAGAGTCAAATAACAAAACACATGCTATGAAAAATATTCTGATTATTTCATTTCTTTTACTATTGTCATTTAGTTTGTCGGCACAGGAAAATTATACTGCATTCGGTCTGAAAGCTTCGTTCGGCTTTTCCAAGTTTAGAGGGATGGATGAATATGAAAAGGCATCTGTAATCCCCGGCAGCTGTTTCATGACTGTATCACCCTATACCAGCGGAGTATTTCCTGCATGGGACATCGGCTTTGTTGTGCAGCATATGCGCGACAGGCTGATGATTCAAGGTGATTTTACCGTTTCGTATTTGAATACAAAACTCAACAATGCATATGTAGACAAAATGGGAGAGATGAAAAGGATAAGAATATTCTATAATAATATGTCTGTTAATTTGGGTACAAAAATTCCTATTAATGAGAATCTCAGGTTTGTTATGGGGGGCGGTCCGTATATTGGCTTCGATATGTCGACATGGTTCTCTAGCCGAAGTAGTTTTTACGGAGTAGACAATTATTCGTATACTCTTCCCGATGATGGAGTCCTTGATGCTGAGGATGCTGACTATAAGGTTTTCGATTTTGGCGCTTCTGTACTGGCCGGTGTCGAATATTGGAATATACAAATAAGCCTCAATTATCAGCATGGTTTGGTGAATGTAGTTAAAGACGAATATCCATTATATAACAGATCGTGCAAGCTTAATTTTACTTATTTCTTTTGAAGTCTAAAATCTCAATAAAGAACAAAAAGGCCTGATCATTCAATCAGGCCTCCGACTTTAAAATAACAAGTGTTTATTTGAAAACAGATACCCTGTTTTCCAACGGCTGAAATTCTTTCGAGCCTGGCTCACCAGCCGGAGTACCAAATGGCATTTGGGCAATTAATTTCCATTTGGGACTTACCTGCCATTCCTTAGCTACAGCTTCATCTATTATTGGATTGTAATGCTGAAGAGAGGCCCCTAGTCCGGCGTCTTCAAGCATTGTCCAGATAGCAAATTGATGCATAGCCGAAGTCTGTTGTGACCAAACCGGAAAGTTTTCGCTGTATGCAGGGAATGCATTTTGCAAACCTTCTACCACATTTTGGTCTTCAAAAAATAAAACTGTTCCATATCCCGCTGCAAAAGCAGCGTCAATCTTTGCTTCGGTAGCAGGAAAGGCCTCAGCAGGAACGATTTTTTTCAACACATCTTTTACTATATTCCATAGCTTTTTGTGATGATCGTTCAACAACAGGATTACTCTTGTTGATTGAGAATTGAATGATGATGGAACATGTAACACGGCAAAGTCTATAATTTCTTTTATCTGATCGTCAGATATTGTACTTTTGTTACTGATATTATAATATGTTCTGCGATTTTCTATCGCCTTCTTTAATTCTTTCATAATTCACAAAATTCAAGTGTCAATATTATACTTGCATATTTTAGCTATTAAACAAAAGAGGGGAATAAAAGTTTAAGACTTAAATATAAAAATACTAATAGTTATCTCTTCAAATATCTATATATCTAAGTATTTCGTACATTTGTGGCTGAATAATATAAAACAGAATGCTTTTTTCAGGAGTTGTTTTTGATTTTAACGGGACATTGTTTTGGGATACGAGTCTGCACAATCGGGCATGGGATATATTTCTGACACGTTATGATTTATTTCTTTCTGACGAAGAAAAATTCCGCCGGATGCATGGAAAGAACAATAGCGATCTTTTACGTTCTTTATTTCATGATACCCTGACCGAAACGCAGATAAGTGATTATATAATGGGAAAAGAAGGTCTTTATCAGGAACTATGTCTCGAAACAAAAATGCATTTGGCTCCCGGAGTGACAGATTTTTTGGATTTTCTGAAAAATAACAACATCCCATTTACGATAGCGACTGCATCTGGAAAAGAGAATCTCGATTTTTACTTTGAACATCTACCTCTTAACAAGTGGTTCGAGCACGATAAAGTGGTCTACAACAATGGAAAAATAAAAGGAAAACCCGATCCGCAGATATATGAACTGGCAATGGAAGTTATAGATTGTAAACCGGAGGAAGTAGTCGTTTTTGAAGATGCTGTTGCCGGATTGCAGGCTGCTAAAAATGCCAAAGCCGGGAAAATTATAATTGTTAACAGTAACAATGATGATTACAGCGACTGGAAAGATTATCAGATAATCAAGAGTTTTGATGAAGTAGACCGTACTCAATTTAAATGCTGAAAATGAAAACAATACATACCGATATATGCCCCGTTTGCGGAAATTCCGAATTACAACCTTATCTGTCGTGTAAGGATTACCTTACTACTCAGGAAAATTTTGATATTTGCCGATGCGGTAAATGTGGTTTTGCCCTGACTCAGGACTTCCCTTCCGAAAACGAAATAGGGAAGTATTACGAAGCTTCGGCGTACGTTTCACATTCCGATACGCATAAGGGAATAATTAATACTCTGTATCATTGGGTGCGAAAGATTGCGTTGAAGTCGAAGGCTAAAACAGTGATACAATATGCTCCTAAAAAAACAGGAATACTGCTTGATATAGGTTCCGGCACAGGCTATTTTTTGAATAAGATGAAGTCGGAAAACTGGGTTGTAACAGGAATAGAGAAATCGGAACAAGCCCGCAAATACGCAAAAGAAAAATTCGATATTGACTGTCGGGATTCCGAATACTTGTACGATATCCCTTCGCAGACAAAGGATGTGGTCACGATGTGGCATGTATTGGAGCATCTTGAACACCTGAACGATGTTATGGATCGCCTTCATGGCTTGCTGAAAGAGGATGGAACAGCCGTAATCGCTCTGCCTAACAAAGAATCATTCGATGCGGCGCATTACAAAGAATATTGGGCTGCGTACGATGTACCCCGCCATCTGTGGCATTTTTCACCTTCCGATTTTGAACATCTGGCAAAGAGGCATCATTTTGAGATTGTTGCTGTTAAGTCGATGTATTTCGATGCATTTTATATATCCATGCTCAGCGAGAAAAATAAAGGGACTTTTCTTGCCAGTTTTGTAGGCTTGGCTAAAGGAGGTCTGTTTTTTCTGCGCACATTGAATAATAAAAAACGAAGCAGTTCGCTTATTTATATATTGAAGAAGAAATAACAATAAATACGAAATAAGATGATAAAGAAAGAGCAAACCCTACTGAAAACGCTTTTGCCGCATATAATTGCAGTCGTTGCATTTTTGGCTATAACGATGCTTTATTTCAGCCCGCTGATCGAAGGCAAGGTTCTTCCACAACATGATGTTACCCAGTTTAAGGGAGCGTCAAAGGAGTTGAGCGACTACTACAACAATGAGGGTGAATCGTCGGAATGGACAGGTTCTATGTTTTCAGGGATGCCGTCTTATCAGATCGGTGTCTGGGGTGGAAGTCCCAATTTTCTTGATTATCTCGAAGCTCCATTGAAGGCATTGGGAAGCAGCAGTGCAGGGGCTGTATTTACAGCCATGCTGATGGCTTACATCCTGTTTTGCATGATGGGCTTTGGCCCGCTCGTTTCTGTTCTCGGAGCAATTGCTTATTCGTTATCGTCTTACAATATCATCATTCTTGATGCAGGTCATGTTACCAAGGCATGGGCGTTGGCTTATATGCCCCTTATCATCGCAGGTCTAATGGCATTGTTCAGGAAGAAAATATTACTGGGAGGGGTTCTCTTTGCATTGGGGCTTGCGTTCCAAATAAAGAGCAATCACTTGCAAATGACTTACTATACAGGTTTTCTTTGCGCTATTCTGTTCATTGCATATGCTATAGAAACCTTGTCGAAGAAAGATGTGAAAACGTTTCTGAAAGCATCGGGCGTATTGGCTATTGCTCTGGTATTGGCACTCGCATGTAATATAGGTAATATTTTTGGCAATCTGGAAATGGCGAGGGAAAGTACGCGTGGAAAATCCGAGTTAACCCTAAATAAATCGGAGGCTGCCCAACAATCGGAAGGGTTGGATAAAGATTATGCTTTTGGCTGGAGTTACGGCAAAGCAGAAACCTTTACACTGATGATACCAAATCTGTATGGTGGCGTTTCCAAGCCCTATGATAACGATTCGAAAAGTATTAAGATATTGTCTCAGAAAGTACAATCGGGAGAAGTTTCTGCCGAGTTTGCCAATCAGGTAGCACAGTCTATTCGTGAATATTGGGGAGCTCAGCCGTTTACATCTGGGCCTGTTTATTTTGGAGTCATTGTTTGCTTCCTGTTTATTCTGGGGATGATTATTATTCGCAGCAAAGTGAAGTGGGCGTTGCTTACCGCTACAGTATTTTTTATTCTTCTTTCGTGGGGTAAAAATTTGGAATGGTTCAACGATTGGTTCTTCTATAACTTCCCTCTTTATAATAAATTCCGCGCTGTGTCTTCGGCATTGGTTATTCCAGCTTTGACTATGGTGATGGTTGCCGTATGGGGAATTAAAGAGTTTTTTTCGGGCGAGATAGATAAAAAGAAATTGACAAAAGCACTTTATATATCATTGGGTACAGTCGGATTTATTTGTCTGGTTGCATGGATTGCTCCGGGGATGTTTACCAACTTTGTAGGAGAAAATGATGCGAGATGGAAAGATCAGGTTCCGGAATGGTTCTATCAGGCTTTGCTTGCCGACCGTAAAGATTTACTGACGGCAGATGCTTTCAGGTCGCTTGTGTTCGTTTTGCTTGCAGGAGGAGTAATGCTTTTTGCCCTTCGTTCGAAAATGGAAGCGAAAAAGCTGGCATTGTATTCGACATTAGGTATAACAGTGTTGATATTGGCTGATTTATGGAATGTGGATAAACGTTACTTAGGTGAAAAGAACTTTGTGAACAAGTCTACATATAGAACCCAGACATTCCCTCAATCAGTAGCCGACAAAGCGATATTGCAAGACCAACATCCTTCTTACAGGGTACTGAATCTGAACAATACCTTTGAAGAAACGAGTACGTCATATTATCACAAGTCGATAGGTGGATATCACGCAGCTAAACTGAAGCGTTATCAAGAGCTGATCGAACACCGGTTGAGTGGCGAGATTGATCATGTAATCGGCACGTTCCAATCGCAGAATATAGACACTATTACAGCTTCGTTCGAAGGTACGCCTTCGCTGAATATGCTGAATGCCAAATATGTGATTTATCATCCCGACCAACCGCCTCTTGTAAATCCGCATGCAATGGGTAGTGCGTGGTTTGTCGAAGAATACAAACTGGTGAACAATGCCGATGAGGAAATTCTTGATTTGAATGAAATAGATCCATCGAAAACGGCAGTTGTGGACAAACGTTTCGAAGGAGAATTGTCGGGATTGAATATTGTTGCCGATTCTACTGCGACAATTACATTGACCGAATATAAGCCAAACAGGTTGATATATAAATCAAAAGCCGGAAGCGAACAGCTGGCTGTGTTGTCGGAGATCTATTTCTCTGACGGATGGCAGGCTTTTGTCGATGGGAAAGAAGTTCCGCATTTCCGCGCCGACTGGACATTGAGGGCGATGCGTGTACCGACGGGAGAACACGAAATAATCTTCAGCTTTGAGCCAAAAGGATACCGTACCAGCCGTACTGTGGCAACAGCATCGTCGGCCTTGTTGATCCTGCTCTTGATAGGAATTGTGGTTACGCCTTTTGTAAAGAAAAAAGAAGAAGCATAAGATGAAACTGTCCGTCATATTCTGTACATACAACAGGGAAAAGTATCTGTACAATGCCTTGAAGAGCATTGGCGAGCAGGAATTCCCTTTCCCTGACTACGAAATAGTGATGGTCAACAACAATAGTACAGACAGCACGGAGAGTATTTGTGAACAGTTTCAGACGGATTATCCGCAGATAGAGTTCCGCTATTTTCTGGAAACGAATCAGGGGCTGTCTTATGCCCGCAACAGAGGAGTGAAAGAGAGTAGGGGAGACATCCTCGTTTTTGTGGACGACGATGCTACCGTATTCGATCATTATCTTTCTTGTATAGCCCGATTTTTTGTTTCGCACCGCGATGTTAGTGCTTGTGGTGGGCCAATCGTCCCTGTTTATGAGATAGAAAAACCCAAATG
>RRZT012963616.1_pt1 | contig 14502 bp, 9 predicted proteins | sample 2165551 | NCBI WGS metagenome assembly RRZT01 (sample SAMN10456910, study PRJNA506462) | wastewater metagenome | biome: wastewater; feature: sludge; material: wastewater sludge; isolation source: wastewater sludge with Escherichia coli K12::gfp cells carrying plasmid... | place: USA: Moscow, Idaho ... | reverse complement strand
GACTCTGAAATCATGATCGGCCACCTGCAAAAAGCCGGCATGACCATGACTCCGGAACCGGAACTCGCGGACGTAATGGTGGTCAATACCTGCGCTTTCATTGACCAGGCCAAGCAGGAAGCCATCGACGCCATTCTGGACATCGTGCGCGCCCGGGAAAACGGGGCTTATCCGGAAAACCAGAAACTCATCGTGGCGGGCTGCCTGTCCCAGCGCTTCCGGAAGGAACTGCCCGCCCTGCTTCCGGAGGTGGACGCCTTTATCGGTCCGGACCAAATCACCAAACTGCCGGAAATCATCACTCAAGTGATGGACCGGACCATACAGAACCGGAACTTCATTGAAGGAAAATGCAGGTACGTTCCTGACTGGAACACACCGCGCTACCGCCTTACCCCGCCGCACACGGCCTACATCAAGATAGCGGAAGGCTGCAACCACGGCTGCGCCTACTGCATTATTCCCATGATCCGCGGACGCCACCGCAGCCGTTCCCAGCAGGACGTGGTGCGTGAAGCGGAAGCCCTTATCCGGTCCGGCGTGAAGGAAATCTGCCTCATCGCGCAGGACATCACCTATTACGGCATGGATAAATGGACGGATGCGCGCCCAAACCGCCGCAGCGCGGTGGATTCCTCCCGCGGAGAATCCCTGGCTTCCCTGCTCCGCGCTCTGAACGCCATTGAGGGAGAATTCTGGATCAGGCTGCTCTACACCCACCCCGCCCACTGGAGCGACGAACTGACCGCAGCCATCGCGGAATGCCCCAAAGTGGCCCGCTATGTAGACATTCCCCTCCAGCATATTTCCGATAATATGCTGGACGCCATGCAGCGCGTAACGGACGGAGACTATATCCGCACGTTGCTCCGGAATATCCGGAAGGCCGTTCCGGGCATCGCCATCCGCACCACCTTCATCACCGGATTCCCCGGAGAAACGGAAGACGACCATCAGGAACTGATGGAGTTTATCGAGGAATTCCGTTTTGAACGCGCCGGCATTTTCACCTTCTCACGGGAGGAAGGGACAAAAGCCTACAAGATGCCCAATCAGGTGCACCACCGCACCAAGGCTCGCCGCTACAATGAAGCCACCCTGTTGCTGGCGCGTCTCGCTTCGGAAACGGGCCAGGAGCAAATCGGCAGGCAAATACGCGTGCTGGTGGATGCTCCCGGAGTCGCCAGAACGGAATGGGATGCTCCGGACATTGACGGGACCGTTTCCGTTCCTCTGACGCTGCCCGTCGGGCAATTCGCTACTGTCACCGTAACGGATGCCGTTGCGTATGAATTGACGGCGGAATAAAATTGCTTCCGTGCCTGTCGGAAAGAACCCGGGAACAAAAATACAGGCGAAGCGCAGGCCGACGTATATTGTCTCCTGTTTTCCGCCCGACTTTCCGGATTTTCTGCAAAGGCCCTACTGCTTCACGCTGGATTCAGGCAGGGGAACGTTTTCCGGAGGAGCTTCCTGAGACGCAGCTCCCGACGGAGAAACGGAATTCGGAACAGGAACCAGAGAGGTATTCATCCGGGATATATCCAGCTCACGGGAAGCGGCGGCGGCTTCCGGGCTGACGGCGCCCATGTTTGAGGGCAAAGGAAGCAAAGCTCCGTCCGGACCAATTAAATCAGAAGCGGAAACAGGATAAAAACCCATCATTTCCTGCGGATTAACAATCTCCGAGAGGCTTACGTAACCCTGGCTGCCGTCTTCAAACTCGACTTTGGCGAACAAATCCCCGCAGACCAGCACCTTCCCGGTTTTCACCCCACCCCTGACGGTTCCGCTTGTGGAAAAATTACTTTCCGGATTCTGTTCAAACACCATCATTCTGTCCTTCTTGAACGTAACGGCTTCCCCAGGTTTGTAAAATGCCTGCTCCGCCTTGTTTTTAGCCGCCATTTTCTTGGAAGTGATTCCCACGGGATCCAACGCAGAACTCTGACGGTCCCAGGCATTCACATGCTTGTTCGGACCGCAGGAGGCCAGCAGCACCAGCAAAGCGGAAGGGAGAAAAAGCAATTTCATTTGCAGATTATCTTAATTGCCGGGGATTACGGATGGAAGCAGAATTTGCGCCTGTTTCCGCCAGAGACTGTTTCTAAAAGAAAAATTCCGCCTTTCCCTCCGGTTCATGCTGTTTCCCGCAGAGAAAACCATGCCGCTTCCGAACTGCATCCCGGACAAATAATCGGATTCCCGGTAAGGCGTCTATTCCTGCGGCGGGAAAAAACAGCCTGTCTTACCGTCCCCCTGCTCCACTTCCCAGGAAAAACCGCAAAGCATGGCGCGGAGACAACGTATTAAGCTTGCCGCCTTCCTGCCGGAAATGCTATTCTGGAGCTTACTGTTCCAACGGCTGACGCAGGTCCATCCGGGGGAACCGCTCAAGTAATGCGTTCTGATATGGATGAGAAAAGATTAGCCGGCGTAGTTCTGCCATTGTTCTCCCTGCGCCGTAACAATGACCACGGAATCGGGGACCTGACGGCCTTGCGCCAATGGATTGACTGGGCGGCGGATGCCCATGTGGGGTTCCTCCAGCTGCTCCCCGTCAATGCCCTGGGCAGGGACGAATGCCCCTCCCCCTATTCCGCCATCAGCTCCGTAGCTTTGGAACCCCTGTACCTTTCCCTGGAACCCTGGACCATACCCGGCCTGGAAGAACGCGTATTCAATGAAACGGGGGACACGCTGCCGTGGGAACAGCCCTCCGGCCCGGATCTGGTGGACTACCCCAAGGTCAGATTCTGGAAAATGTGGATTCTGCGGGGAGCCTGGAACAATTTCAAAACCAAGCCGGAATATGAGTGCATTATGCCCAAATTCAGGGAATGGGTGAAAGAACAGGGAAGCTGGCTGGAAGACTTTGTCTGTTTCCAGATTCTCTGCGACCTGTTCGGTACGGAAATCTGGTGGCACTGGCCGGAACAGGATCCGGCGCGGGCCAAGGCCATTGCCTCCGATTACGAAGAGGAAAAGGATTTTGCCCGCTGGCTCCAGTGGCTCTGTGAAAAACAGTGGGAATTCATCCGTATTTATGCGGACGAACGCAATGTGAAGCTGATGGGGGATATCCCCATTGGCGTTTCCCTTTCCAGCGCCGACGTCTTTTTTGAGCGCCACCTGTTTGACACGGAATGGTGCGGAGGAGCCCCGGCGGAAGGCAGCTATGCGGAAGACCCATTCACGGTCAAATGGGGGCAAAACTGGGGCATTCCGCTGTATAGATGGGATGTCATGGCGCAGGACAACTTCGCCTGGTGGCGCCGCCGGGTAAAATACTGCACCAAGATTTTCAGCATGTACAGGATCGACCACATCCTGGGCTTTTACCGCATTTACTCCTTCCCGTGGAAACCCACGGAAAACGGGGTATTCCTGCCGCTTTCCACCGATCAGGCGGCCCAGAGAACGGGCGGAAGGCTGCCCGGCTTCAAGCCGCGCGGGGATGACAATGCTGCGGACCGCAACATGAACCTGGCGGATGGGGACCTGTACCTGCGCCTTCTGCTTTCCGCCGCTCCCGGCGTCAGCGTGGTGGGGGAAGACCTGGGCTGCGTTCCGGACTACGTGCGCCCGAACATGCGCCAGCTGGATATCCCCGGTTTCAAAATTCCCCACTGGGAAATCAAGGCGGACGGAACCATTACGTCCGGAAAAGAGTATCACGAATGCTCCTTTGCGGCGTTCGGAACGCATGATTTCGAAACCATCATGCAGACATGGAACGACAGCTACGCGAAAATCGAACGCGCCCGCAAGCTGGGCCTGTGGGAGAACGGCTCCCCCAAAACGCCGTCCAGCCCGGAACAGGAAAACATCGTGCGCCAGGCGGAGGACGGAGCGAGCCTTCTGAAATGGTTTGCGGATTTCTCCGGCATGCAGCCTGAAACCTGTCTTTCCTACTGGAACCAGGAAATCAAGACGGCCATGTACAACGCCCTGTTCCGTTCCCGTTCCCGTTATGCGGCCATTCTCTGGCCTGCTCTCTTCGGCATCAACAAACGGCTCAATATTCCCGGCACTACGGGAGGGACCAACTGGAGGGAACGCATGCCCTTCAAGGCCGTGGAAGCATGCGGCATGCCGCAGACCGCATGGCTGCGTACCGTCATCGACGAATCCGGCCGCACGCCGCTGCAGGGTGAAGACGCCATCAGGGCGCTCAAGGAATCCAGCAAACGCCTCTTCCCGAAGATCACCGTCAACAACGAACGCTTCCTGAAACGGATGCTGATGTGGCCGAACGGCAAAACATTGTAGCTGTCCCCCCCTGCCGGAACATCCCCCCCGCAGTATCAAAAAAGGGCGCGTTTCCTTCGAAAACGTGCCCTTTTTTCTATCCGTGCTGATGTTTCCTAAAACGCCCTGGATACACCCGCATTTACGCGGTGGTACACGGAGCTTCCCCGGGCTTCCATGCCATAACCGGCATAAACCGTCCAGCGGTCATTCCACTGCAAGGCGGCATCATACTCCACGCGTACGGCATGGCGGGCTGGTTGGACACCACGGGCCCTCCAGAAAATGTCGCTGTATATGCTGTAAACGGAAGCCTCCGGCACATCCTGAATAGCATCTCCCACATAGGAAAGGCGGAGCACCTGCGTCCAGGGCCTGCCTTTCCAGTCACCACTTCTCTCAACACTCACACCTGCCGGGATGGACAACCGGCGCAAAACCGCTCCTTCAAATTTTCTGGCATAGCTGCCGTCTTCAAGAAAAGAAGCCTCCGTGCCATGTGTAAACTCCATCCTCAAAAACGGAGACACAGTCCATCCTCCTGCATACTGAATGCTTCTGGAAACTTCCGCCTGGACCAGCCACGTTCTGTTGTTCCATTCCCCATGAGCGTCCATACCGTTGCTGAACCGGCTTTTCATGCAGTTATCAGTCATTCCCCAAGTAAGATCGGCTTTCACCGTCCACAGGGAACGCTCGCCGGAGCGGAATATCCGCCCCCAATAAATGCTCCCCATCAGGGAATCCTGGGTAATCCTCCCATTAAAATCCCGGCTCCTGCTGAAACCGTGCATTTGTCCGAACGCTATCCCCCATATCCCGCTCTTTCCTCCAAAATCGGAATCCATGCCAACGGAATATCCGCCCCCGTCATAGTCATAACCATCTACGCTGCCCCGGGAACGCTGGCGGGCGAAATCCCCCAGCCCCATTCCCCATACATTGCGTGCATACCGCTGATACAACCGCACCGGGGTTAACTGCGCCAACGCAGTATTCCCAAGAGAAGCCGCGTTTGAAGCGGAACTCCAAAGGGAATTGAGAGCAAGCTCTCCAGCCTGCTCCGGACGGACCTGATCCGGGCGGCATCCGGCTTCATGTTTCCAAATTGCCAACAGCTGGTCATCTTCTCCATCTCCATCCATGTCGCGCCATTCATATTCCCAGGTACCGCCGTAGGTATAGGGAGAATCAACCGTGGATGACTGGGTCGTATTGGAAATAACCCCTTTCAGCTCTCCTTGCGGCCGTTTGCTGGAAGAATCCATATTAAAAATGACAAACTCCCTGTCCCTTCCCCAGGCGGCGGAGGCGTAATCATCCAGCGTATCCGCAATTCCAATGGTTCCCCCCAGTAAAAATTCCCCGGAGGCGGTGATGTTGATACCGCTGTCCCCCCGTTCCGAGAAAGGCATGAGATCCCAGTCAAACCCGTGGGACATGTCAATGGTGACAGCGGAAAGGGAAGGCAGTTCATAGGTCTTCCCCTCCCAACTGTCGGAACCGATGGGAGCGGCTCCCACCCGCAGGATAGCGCCGCTGCCATGGCCGGAAACAATCACCTGCTGGGCGCTGATGGATGAACCGGACGTCATTTCCAGCACTCCGCCGGCCAGGTTAAACACCGGTTTGTCCTGCTCCACTCTTGAACTTCCCTGCCATACATCCCCACTCTCATTCGCCAGGTTCATGCCGTATTCAAGAACCAGCCGTCCCCCTTCCACAATAATATTTGATTCAAGTTTCACCCTGCGGGAGGTCTCCACCCGTTCCGCGTAATCACCATCACTTTCCCCGTCATTGCGAACTAGAAACGACTCCGTCAATGCACCGGAAAAACGCACGGTTCCTCCAAACTCCACAGGAATACCTCCATAATCTGCCCAATCGGCCGGAATTCTGTTAATATGCAGGGTAGGCATGGCTACAGTAATACTTTCAATATCAATACCATCATAAAATACAATTTCTCGTCCGGCCTGGGCGCGGAAATCCATGGTTAAATTCCCATTGGGCTGAGACATGCCCGTATAATCGTTTTCGGGAGCATAAACAAAAATCGCCAGGGCGCGGGCAAAGACCCCCGAACTTCCTTTAACCAAGTTGCCTCGGAAAACGATATTCCCGCCATCCGCAGACAAAAGCCATTGCCCTCCAAACCTTTTCCCTTCATTATTGCCGCAATAAATGGCTCCGGCCGTATTTTTATCAGTCACATTATTTTCAAACAGGACATCACCCGTTTGCACCAGCTTAAAAGATCCATAAATAGTGATAGCGCCCGCCATCCCCGGCATGCTCCCTCCGGAAGCCTTATTATTTCTAAAAATAATATCTCCCCGGATGTTGCTAGACGACAAAGACGGCTGGTTATCCGGTAAGAATATGGATCCAATGCCTATCGCCGCAGGTCCTCCGGTGGACGTGTTATTTTCAAACAGGATATTTTCCGTATCATTAAATGAAATACTCCCTTCATTGGTAAAAATCCCCGCAGAACTCATGTAATAAGAAGTTTTAACAAGATTCCTGAAGATAATATTTCCCGTATGGTCAAAAGAAATATTCCCATCTCCAGGATTGGAGTAAAGGGAAGAATTCCCCCCCTGGTTAATAAAAATGGCACCGCCATTGGAAGAATATCCCATCTTCATATCCGTAAAAGAAATATCCCCGGTATTGGTAAAAGCCAAGGAATTCAAACGGCTGAAGCCTATACCCCCATGATTCAGCCCCCGGAATTCGATATTTCCTACATTGTTGAAAGAAACAATATCAGCTTTCCCGTACCTCCCGCCACCGGTTCCGGCCGTGGCGCCATCGGTAATGCCGATCATGTCCATATTATCCGCAATGAAGCTCAAATCGCCCAAATTCTGAAAAGTAACCTGAGGAGCGACAAACTCCTCCCCGCTTTCCCATGGCCCCATGACAAAAATAAAAGATTTGGAAGCAGAACTGTTCTTTCCGGGATTAAGCCCGGTGCAGTGAAAGCCGAGAGACGTTCCTTCCGTGCTGGAAAAATGTGTACTATAGCCGGAGAAAACACCCTGCCTGTTTCCAGCGCCGCCCTTGTCCGGATTATAATTGTCAAACGTAAACGCACCTTCATAAAAGACGCCATCCCCCCCGGTCAGATGATACGTCACTTCCTCCGGCAGGAATACTTCCACATCATCGTTTCCATATGTTCCTGAATAAATATCCACTTCCTTGGAAAAAACGGAACAGACAGTAACTGAAGGAACCAAGGACAACATGGCAAAAGCAAATAATTTCATGATAATCTGTACATTTGGATGTTTTTTGCATATCAAACGCGCTCCTTTTAATGTACGAATTTGGAATCCGTTGTTATTCGAAACTCAAAACAACAAAATAACAATCAATGAATTATTGTTAGAAAAAAAGATTGGAATAGAACAAGGTTCCTTCCTCTTCTTACAGGTTGGCCATTGAATATAAAAAAATAATCTTTACTCCGGATTCCAAATTCGCAACCATACTGAAAATAAAATGGTTTGATAGTTGATGTTTTATATTCTTCTTTAAATAAATCAAATTTTCAACAATAGAGCCCCACAGCCCCAAAAACAGAGGGAATGCAGTTACAATCAATCCATTCTTGCCTCCCTGCCGGAAAAATCCCATACTTTCTGCATGACATGGAGTTGGAACAAACTTTCCGCCGCCAAATGGGAAGACGCCTGGAGCGAACGCATCGCCGGAAATCCGAACGCCGTTATTACAAAAATCAAAGGGGGGAAAACGGTTCGAATCACCGTTTACTGCGATGATGAAGAAGACGCCCTGGCCTTGAAAAAATATTTTGGAGGAACTGTCAGGGAAATCAAGACGCAGGACTGGGTAGCGACCCAGAAGCGGGAAAAACGCCCTCCGCTCAAAATAAGGGACGCACTGGTCATTACGGAGCAGAGTTCTCCGGAGAATCTGGCCGCCCTGCGGAAACAGTTCCCCTCGCGCTGCATCCTGAGCGTCCCCGCCGAAATGGCTTTCGGAACAGGAGACCACGCTACCACATCCACCTGCCTGCGTTTCATCTGCGACGCTGCCAAATCCCGCAGAAAAACATCATGGAGCATGACGGACATAGGCTGCGGAACTGCCGTGCTGGCTATGGCGGCGCTGAAGCTGGGGGCGGAGCACGCCACGGCTTTCGATTTTGACCCCATGGCCATTGAAGTAGCCCGGCACAACATGGTCCGCAACGCCGTTACGGCGGAACAGCTGGACTTATTTGTGGAAGACGTCTTCGAATGGAAGCCTTCGGAATCCCAGCAGGGTGACCTTGTCGTCGCCAACCTGTTTTCAACCATACTGCAAAAGGCTTTTCCACAAATCATCGCCGCCATGAAGAAGGATGCCGCTTTGGTCATCTCCGGCATTCTGGCTTCCCAGTGGGAAGAAACGAAAACGGCAGCGGAACGTCACGGTCTGTTCTTTGAACGGGTCGTCAAACGCGGGAAATGGATTACGGCAAAGGGAGGAATAGCCCGGTAGCAAATAAACCCGCTCCGCATTTTTGTTCCGCCCTCACGGCCCTTCCTTCATCGGAACAGCAATACCCGGCTTCCAGTTCAAAAATCTCCGCATCCCGGCACCCCTGCTGCAGAAAACGGGAATGCACTTTCATTGTCCGGCAGGAAAAACCAGCCCGCATGCCCGGCATGTGATTCTCCTTACGGGCAGGACTATCCCTCCGCACGTTGTTCACGGGCAGAAAACAGTCTCTCTACATACTTGGCCAGCATATCCACTTCCAGATTGACCGGCTGGCCGGGAACGGCATTCTGCAGATTCGTGCGGCCGAAAGTATGGGGAGTAATCCAGAACTCCAGCAGAGAGCCGCTCAAATTGGCTATGGTCAGGGAAATGCCGTCAATGGTGATGGAACCCTTGTCAATACAATAGCGGGTGAGTTCCTCCGGAATGCGCACCTCCAAACGGTGGTCCTGCCCTACAGGCTCCAGAGCGGCAATCGTACCGGTATGGTCCACATGCCCCATCACGAAGTGGCCTCCGAAACGGTCCATGGCGGACATGGCGCGTTCCAGATTAACCAGCATCCCCGGCTTGAGGGTTCCCAGACTGGTGACGCGGAGAGTCTGGGAAAGCAGATCAAAGGAGATGCGTTCACCCTCCAGGGCATCCACCGTCAGGCAGCATCCGTTGACGGCAACGGAATCCCCCAGGGAAAGTTCACGGCCGAACGGAATGGTCAGCGTCAGCCTGGCTCCGCCGTTAATAGGCGTAAACCCTTCCACAGTTCCTGTTGTTTCAACGAGTCCGGTAAACATAAGAATGATAGCACGCTCCGGCCATTAATGGCCGAAGCAGGTGAAGAAAATAAACACGATGGCAGTGGGAAAAGCCGCCCAGGCAAACAGCCACAGGGGATTGATGCCTTTGAAATATTTACCCAGAATGGCCTGCCCGGCCGGATTGGGGGCGTTGGCGATGACCGTCAGGCCGCCGCCCGTCACAGCACCCGCCACCACGGAATATTTGACGGCTTCCGGCAGGTTGGGAACCGTAGACGCCAGGAAAGTGACGGCGGCATTGTCATTAAATGCCGTCAGCAGCGTAGCCCCGACCATGGCGTAGTCCCCCAGCCGCGTCAGCACCGGCTCCAGCCACCAGGCCTGCACGCCGCCCAGAATGACCAGCCCCGCCAGGAAGAACCCCACCATGATGGGCACACGCAGAGACATTTGGTTCTGGTATTGCGGCGTAGCCAGTGTGAAACCGATAAAGAACAGGAAACTGCCGATGAACATGACCGGCTCATGGGCAAAAAGAACCGTCCAGACCAGGAAGCAGACATGCGCCAGGGTCACCCACAACGGTATCTTGTCATTGCGGTCTTCCCAGGACTGGGGAACGGCGTCGTCAAACTCGTCGAACACCCTCTGCTGGGAAGCCAGGCGGGCGAACTCCCTGCGGAAAAGGAAAAAATACGCCAAATTGGAAATGACGATGGCGGAAACGGCCTTCCATCCGAAATGCTGGATCATGTGAGCCAGCCCCCAGTCCCACTTTTCCGCCACCATCACTACGGGCGGAGCTGCAAAGTGCGTCAGGGTGCCCCCGATGGAGATATTCACGAAGAGAAGCCCCAGAGTGGCGTACATCAAGGTTTTCTTCGGCTTGAGGTCGTAAAATTTCTTGCTTAGGATCAGGGCTCCGATCGTCATGGCGGCGGGTTCCGTAATCAGAGAACCCAGCAGGGGAGCCAGACACATCACGGAAATCCACCACGCGCCCGGCGTTGCCTTCCCAAGCCTGGCGCCGCAGTTCACGACATATTCCGCCAGCTTGAAAATAGGGCGGGAAGAAGCGATAATCATGATAATCATCACGAACATCGGCTCCGTGAAGGAACAGTCATAATTCAAATAGGCGGAAAAATCCTCAAAGGAATAATACTTCCAGCACACGAACATGAAAGGGATAAGCCAGATTCCGAACACGGCTTCCACTTCTCCCAGAAAATGGAAAATGGCGGACGCGAAGGAAACCGGGAGGCGCTCTTCCGGATGCATCACGCGGAAGTTGGTTTCCTTGAGCTTTTCCTTGTAGCGCAGGGCCAGCTTATGGGAATAACGCTCAAAGCGGCCGGCCAGAAACGTATGGATAATAGCGCCGAAGAAAACGAGCGTCACTGCCAGGTTGAAACCGCCGGACTGCTTGTTGCGTTCACTAAGCACCTGGTACAGGCTGGCATCCGGCGGCACCGGATTGTACTGATTGAGAGGAATGGGAAAATGGCTGTACTGGGATTCCCCCCCCACTTCCGCGGCCGGATAAGCGGGAGCCGCCGTGCGGGCCGAAGCTTCACTGGCGGGAGCCCCCAGGAAAAAAGCGGCGGCAGCTACGGCAGTGAGCAGACCCGCACGGTGCGCCAGAACTTTGAAGAAATGACAAATACAGCTCATGTCTGCAGACAGACTAAACGCCTCTCCTTTCTTCCGCGAGCGGAAAATGAGTCTGCATGCTTTTTAGTGATAACGCATTCAAACGGGAAAATCCAGACATGCCCCGGAAAAAACGCGCGCGGCACGGAACAGGCTGTCATGCCTGCCTGAGTTTAAGATTGAACAGAAAACTTAAAAATAGTAGTTGCAGATATGCGCTCCGTCCCAGGCCTCCTTTCCGTTTTCTTGATCGCAGCCGGTGTCGCATGTGCGGAGCTTCCGCCCGACCTGCCGCCGGCATCTCCCCTTCCCTTGACTCCCGGCCCGGTCATCGGGGGAACCATCAAGGGAGACCCGGCCGCCGGCATCGTTCCCGTCAAAGACCTGATTGAAGCCAACCGCAAGGATGAATACATCCCCATGGCGGAACCCATTCCCGGAGAGACAGGCTCTTCCGCTCCCCTGGCGGAGTCCATCCCTAACGCGGAACCCATTCCCGGGGAAACGAACCTGCACGCCCCGGTACAACCTGCGGAGGCACCCCTTGCCATTCCCTCCACGGCTTTTTCCCCCGTTCCGGTTCCTCAGCATGAAACCCGCGTAGCCATTCTGGGCTACCATGATTTCAGCCGCACCCTTCCCGCTACGGAAATGCGCATGAATACGGATGTATTCCGCTCCCAGATGCAGGCGCTGAAGGCGTCCGGAGTGCCCGTCATCTCCATGAAGGAATTTCTGGAATGGAAACTGGGGGACAGACAGCTTCCGGCCAAATGCGTCATGATCACCATCGACGACGGCTGGAAGAGCGTCTACACGGACGCCTATCCCATCCTGAAAGAAACGGGATTCCCCTTTACCATTTTCCCATACACCAAATTCATCACGGGCCGCGGTTCTGCCATGAGCCCCGCCCAGATTCAGGAAATGCTGAATAACGGCGCCACCCTGGGCAGCCACTCCGTCAGCCACCTGTACCCAAGATCCTGGAGGGCCGCCCAGCGGAAAGGTACACAAGCGGTTCTGGATCTGGCAACGGCGGAAATAGGCAATTCCCGGAAAATCCTTCAGGAAAAATTCCCCGGTTCTTCCGTGGAGGCCTATTGCTATCCTGGCGGCTTCATCCTGCCGGAAATGATCTCCAAGGCGGAAGAAGCCGGATTCCAGGCGGCCTTTACAGTAATCCCCAAAAAAGTGACCAAGGACACGGACCGCTGGCGGATTCACCGCTACATGGTCTTCGGCAAAGACCCTAAGACATTTACCAGAGCCCTGAATTTCAACGTTCCCTCCACTCCGGAAACCCCGGCGACCACCCCTGGCAACAGCAGCGGGAAAAAGCTGAATTCCTACCCGGCCCCGGCCCAGCCCGTTTATCCGGCCGCCAATACCGTGGTGAAAAACCAGACTCCCGATATATCCATTTCCCTGGCAGGGGAACCCTCCTTGGAACCCAAGCAAATGGAAATGCGCGTCTCCGGCTTCGGCCTGGTAAACGCCCGGTACGACGCCAAGGAAAAAATTTTGAAATGGACTCCCTCCCGTCCCCTGCGGCTCAGCCCCGTAACCGTCCAGGTCCGTTGGAAAAATCCTGCTGTCAACATGTGGCAAACGGCCACCTGGCAATTCGGCATCGAGGAACAGGAAATGCACTTCACTCCCCGGAACATAGTCAAATAGCCATTTTCCCTCAGGGCTTTTTCACCACCAGCTTGCGGATGCCAAACCGGCGGTTGGTATCCGGCCCACCCCAATTCCCATCCGTTCCGGATACTTTTCCTTCAAAGAAAAGAGGAGAGATGGAAGGAACTTCCGGTTCCAGATTCCCCTCCTGGAAGGCCTTATGAATCAGCTCCTCTCTCTGGAAAGCCTGAGAGCCTACATGATAATACTCCAGGGTGAACACCACCCCGAAAAACAAAGTAGCTCCGGCAAGGCAAACAGTCACCGCGCGCAATCCGCGCACCATGATCTCATTCCGGTACAATACGGAGAACAACACGGTTGACGCCGCCAAAACGGGCAGGGACGACACGAACTGAACATGATGGGCGGGAATGCACACCGGAAAATAACAAACGGACATGATGAACCCCAGCAACAATAAAAAAAGAATATAAAAGAAGGATTCCTTTTCCTTCCTGATTACTTCCCGGCACCGCTCCGTGCCGCTGAACAACAAAAATCCCGTTAATACTGCGGAAACGGCATATATTTTACACAGCATCCTCGCGTGGTAATAAAGCAATATCCCGAAAGACTCCGCATAGGCGCAAAAACCGCCCTTCCTCAAAACTTCACTCGCTCCCAAATCATGGCCAAGCCGCGAGTACAACCCGGGGGCGGCAAATAGAAACAGGCCTCCCAACGCAACGCCGGCAAACCCGCACCATACATAAGCGCCAACCCTGCGGTCCCGGAGCATGCCAACCGCGGCCATGATGCAAAACGCCGCCACCATTCCTATCGTCGCTCCCTCATTACAGGCGCCGCAGAAAATCCCATAAATCAGACATCCTGAGGACAGGCCCCATCGAGGGGAGGTTATCCGCTTCCCCCACCTGGTTCTGTAAATATTCATGAACCATACGATCAGGCATCCGGTCCACACATAATTCATGGAGCCTGCGCGTGTCAGGCAGACATAATAAACGGTTACCCCGGCTGAGACGAACATGCTTAAAGCAAACAACCACGTCCATGCTCCGCACTCCCGCCGGAGATTGGGCATTCTCCCCAGAGCGAGCACATAAAGGCCAAGAACAAGGGCAAGCACAAACACGGGATTCAAGACCGTCCAGACCAGCCGGGGAGCAGAAGTAATAAAAAACGCAGCCATTTCCCCCAGCCTGGGATTCCAATACAGGTAACTGTCCACGCAGGCCTTCCAGACATGGCGGATATGAAACTGCCCAAGGTACCCCGTCCTGTCGTGAATAAAGGAATCCCCGGCAATAGGGGAAAACCATGAAATAATATATAAAATAAATAATACTGAAAATGTTACAGCAATGGGAAAGACAAAAATTCTCCTCGGCTTCAACATATTTTTTTTCCTAACGGATTAGGAATCCGGAGTCAACCTACAAATTTGAGAAAAAATAATTTAATGCAAATTTGCTCAGTTATTTCCGAATGGAGGGTGCCGGGAAAACAGGACTGCCGGGCCTTATGGCTGGATGTGTCCGAACGCAGCGGAGGAGAACCTTCTTCCTTTGTATCCGGCCTCCCTGCGTAGTCCTTTTCGGGATTCACGTTATATGCGGATTCCTAATCCGTTAGGAAAAAAATATGTTGAAGCTGAGGAGAATTTTTG